>Ga0209515_10007894_pt1 | contig 12641 bp, 7 predicted proteins | sample Subgroupgradi54m_FD_187454 | JGI IMG/M metagenome (GOLD analysis project Ga0209515, IMG submission 187454) | Subsurface groundwater microbial communities from S. Glens Falls, New York, USA - GMW60B uncontaminated upgradient, 5.4 m (SPAdes)... ... | reverse complement strand
GAAACGACATCACCATCTACCGCGTTCCCGAGCCGAACATCAACGACAAGACGACGGCGCAACCCGAGGTGATCAATGCGGTCTATCCCGACGACGAAGACCATGAGTCCGAGGCCGTCTTCGTTGTGAACGGTCAGCTCTATCTCGTGACGAAGGGGCATCCGTCGCTCGTGTTCCGCTTTCCACGCGAGACGCCCTCCGGCTCGCTCGTCACGCTGGAGCGCGTCGGGCAGGTCCCCACCGAGCGCTCTCTGAAAAATACCATCGGCCGTCAGACGCGGATCACCGACGCGGAGACGTCTCCGGACGGCAAGTGGGTGGCGATGCGCACGAACAAGGCGCTGCTGCTCTACAAGACCGGGGACGTGATTGCCGGCCGCTTCAGTACGTTCTGGCACTCTGACCTCTCGCCGCTCGATGAACCGCAGGGCGAGGGTGTGGCGATCTCAAACGACGGCGATGTCTATCTCGCCAGCGAAGGCGGCGGCCACGGGTTGCCGGGAACCTTCGCGCATCTCAAATGCGATCTGCCGAAGTGACCAGAAGGCCACAAAGACGATCAGCCACAAAGAACACAAAGCACACAAAATCTTAAGCCCGGATTTCCGATTTGGCTGTAGGACCGTACTCACCGAAGCAGGCGCTGTGCCCTGATTTCGCGGGTTCCGAGGTCAGGAACCCTGCCCACGGAGGGTGACACGCTGTGGGTGAAAAAGAAAACGAGGCGTTTCAGACGGGAGAAGAATGTTGTCGCAGCTGTCGTCTGCAGGTGTAGCATGCTGCCGATCTTTAGCGGCCAAAATGGAAATCCAGGCGTACATGTTTCAGTATCTTTTCAACGTCCAGCGTGAGCTCGACAAGTCGACGGCGCTCGAAATTGGCTACCTCGGCCCCCACACTTATCGCCTCGAACGTATGTTCGACTGGAACGAAGCGACACCAGGACTCACCGGATCGGTGCAGAACCGGAAGCCATATCCGGAGTCCACGAAGGTCCAGGAGATTGGGAACATCGCGGAGGCTCGGTCCAACTCGCTGGCGATCAAACTGACGCGGCGCCTGAACGACGGATTGTCGGTGCTGGCCGCCTACACCTTCCCCAACTAGATGGACAACGGGAGCGGCATCAGCACGCTCGATGGGGACACGCTGTTCCCGCAAAACAGTTTTTGTCTTTCAGTGCGATCGACGCTCGTCAGGGGACTCCTTGCGGGCGCGATCCTGTTGCTGGCTGCGACCGGGCAGGCGCAGGAAGCGACGATCAGTGGGACGATAACGGATACGACGGGCGGCGTGCTGCCCGGTGTCACGGTCAGGGCTGTGCATGAGGCCTCAGGGAACACGTTTGAGGCTGTGACCGATGGGCGGGGCGCTATCGGATCCCTGTGCGCACGGGCGTCTATCGGATCGTGGCCGAACTGCAAGGCTTTACCTCCGTCAACAAGAGCGGGCTCGAGCTGCAGGTCGGACAAGAGATCGTGATGAATCTCGAGATGTCGACAGGACGGCTGGACCAGTCGATCACGGTGACGACCGAAGCGCCCCTGGTCGATGTCACGCAGTCGAGGGCGAGCGGCGTGGTGGATCAGCGGCAAGTGCAGGAACTGCCGGTCAATGGCCGGAGCTTTCTGGATCTGGCCATGATGGCGCCCGGGAATCGGGCCAACGCGATTACCGACGCGCCGGTCGCGGGGAACGGAAACTTTCAGATCAATGTCGACGGTCAGCAGGTCACGCAGGGTATTGTCGGCCAGAACTTCGGCAGCCCCGGATACAGCAAAGACGCCATCGCGGAGTTCGAGTACGTGGCGAACCGGTTCGATGCCACCCAGGGCCGCTCGGCCGGCGTGCAGGTGAACGTCATCACGAAATCCGGCACCAACACCCCATCGGGCAGCGAGTCCGGCTACTTCCGGAGTGACCGCTTCAACGCCAAGGATTTCATCCAGCAGCGCGTGCTCCCGTATTCAGATCAGCAGGTGAGCACGACCTATGGCGGTCCCATCCGCAAGGACAAAGCCCATTTCTTCCTCAACTACGAATACGAGCGGCGGCCCCAGACGTTCACGTACTCGACCCCGTATCCGTTTCTCAACCTCGATCAGTCCTACCCGCAGCGCCAGAACAAGTACGGCACACGGGTGGACGTTCAGATCTCGCCGCACACACATTTCTCGGTGCGCGGCTTCAAGTGGGACTATCGGTTCTTCGAGCCGCGGGGCAATAACGTCACAACAGGGCTGCACTCGAGCCAACACAGTAACTCGCTCTTTGGCGTCCTGACGCAGGTCCTCGGCAATAAAGCCGTCAACGAATTCAAGGGTGGCTGGGACGGCTTCTGGTTCAGCAACGATCCGATTGTGTTGAACGGCACCACCGGCATCTCCGTGTTACCAGGCTTCACGATCACACCCGGCATCACGCTGACGGGTTTGACGATCGGGCAGACCGGTGTCGTCCCGGCGCGTTCGTTCGAGGATAACTACTCGATTCGTGATGACGTGACCTATTCGCTCGAAAAGCGTGGGCGGCATACGCTGAAGGTCGGCGGCGAGTTCATCAGGAGAGAGAGCATCTCGTTCAGTTGTCGAACCTGCATGGGTGTGCTCGACGTCCAGGGCTCGAGGATTCCGGCCAACCTCGAGGCGGTATTCCCGAACCCGCTGGACGCCACGACGTGGAACGTCAACCTGCTGTCTTCGATCGCCCGGTCTTACGCAATTGCGGTCGGAGATTTCCGAGCGACCACGCCGCAGAACGTGGCCGGAGCGTGGCTGCAGGACGACTGGACGGTCACACCGCGCTTGACCTTGAACCTCGGGCTGCGTTACGACGTGGCCACGAATTTGTTCGGCAACGCGATGGCCATCCCGCCGTTCTTGGAGGCGGGTCGTCCCAACGACACCAATAACTGGGCCCCGCGTGTTGGCGTGGCCTACAGCCTGAATGACAAGACGGTGCTTCGGGGTGGGTTCGGGAAGTACTTCGGCGCCACCGTCTCCTCGACCTCCTGGTCTACGACGTTCTTCGGCCAGACGGCCCAGATTCAAGTCCTGAATGATGGCCGGCCCGATTTCGCTTCGAACCCGTTCAATGGGCCGGTTCCGACCTACGGGCAGGCCCTCGCGCTCAATCAGAAAAAAACCTTCACGGCCGTCGGCCTATTCGGCCTGTCCAGTCCAGATGAGGAGGTGCCGTACAGCTGGCAGGGATCGGTCGGTGTACAGCGGCAATTGGGGAACACGATGTCGATGAACGCGGATTACATGTTCACCGGGACTCGACAGGAGCTGTACGCGAGGAACATCAATCTGAGTTACAACGTCGCCACCGGGGCGAATTATCCCTCCACGGACGTCGCGCATGTGCCGTATCCCGCATTCGGTCCGGTGGTCGAGATTCTGAGCGGCGCCTGGTCCAACTACAACGGCTTGTCGCTGGTCTTCATGAAGCGCATGGGGCAACGGTGGCAAGCCTCGGGGAATTACCTGTTGTCGGTCGCCGGGGACGGGACCCCGCCGCCGGTCACCGGGTTCGCGGTTGCGCCGGACCTCGGCGGCGAGTACGGGCTCTCCGTCGGAGACCAGCGCCACCGGGCGGTCTTCAACGGGATCTATCAAATAGCGTACGGCTTCCAGTTAAGCGGGCTGTACTTCTTCGGGTCTGGCCTGCGCTTCGTCAACACCTGGGGTGGCGACCTGCGCGGCACCGGGGCAGCGGGCAGCGCCCGGCTGCGGCCCGACGGCGCGATCGTGGCACGCAATGATTTCGTCGGCGCACCGGTGCATCGGATGGACATTCGGATCCAGCGGCGGTTTGCGCTCGGCGGACGCGCGCACGTCGACGGCCTTCTGGAGGTGTTCAACCTGATCAACCACGAGAACTACGGCTCCTACGCGACGGCCCAGAGCGTGGCCAACTACGGGCAGCCGGCCGCGAACACCAACGTCGCCTATACGCCTCGTGCGATGCAGTTGGGATTCCGGGTCGTGTTCTAAGCGCAGGTTTACGCCCGCACACGGAGCGCACGCGCTGCGAACACACGTACCCCCGTCGAGCTGATTACGAGCAGGGATCGTATTACGTGAACGTGATGCTGTGCCCGGAAACACGTTGAGCGTTCGTCCTACCTAAGCGTCTTGGCGATCGCCCGTTATAAAGGAGAAACCGGTCCAAAGGTTTTGCGGAGCCGCATGGCCATGACGGCCGCCAGCATCGTAGATGCCTCAGGAGACGTTAGTCGTCGTCGAAGCGCTAATTGGTATTAAGACCACAAAGTAAAAGAAATTCTTTGTGCTTTTTTTCTTTGTGATCTTCGTGTCCTTTGTGGCTAAAAACGTCTTCGTGGCCTTTAGCGGCTGGCGCCAGCGCGCGCGATAGAATCACGCGAACGTGACCCTCCGAGAGAAGCTGCTCCACCACCATAACCATCCGGCGAAGGCGGTCGTCGACGCGATCGCCGCGGTCGTCGCCGCCGTGCTGCTCTGGCAACAGCATGTGATCCGCGCCGCGGCCGTCGGTCTCGTCGTGCCGGCAGTCGCTTCTGCGTGCGTGCTGTGGTTCGCCGACCTCGAGAAGCTGAAGAAGTTGCGATGGACGATGGTGCTGGTCCGCATCGCCGGCGTATTCGTGTTCTGGGGAGGGGCGTGGTACCGGTCGGTGATGGTGTGTCTCGCCGGGCTGATCGTGATCGCGTTCACCAATCGCCTTTCGTGGACGTCCGCATGGCGACAACTCGCATCGATCCCTCGTGCTCTGGGACATCAGAAAAAGCTCGTCGCTTCTACGCTGCTGTTCTCGAGTCTGGTCGATATCATCGTCTTCTATCTTGGAGGACATGCATTCCGGGGATACCTGCTCGAGAACTCCGACCTGCTGTATCTCCCGACGTTGTTTTCCGATCTCATGTCGCGCGGGGGCAGGATTTCGGATTGGTTTCTCACGCCTGCGCCCTATTTCTTTCCTGATTACCCCGTCTACTTCGTTGCCTACGTGCTTGGGTCAGGAACCTATAGCCGCCTTGTCATCTTTTCCGTCGCCCAGACGCTTCTGACGTTTGGCGCGATCTGGCTGCTTGCGCGGCGGGTGTCCACATCACAAACATTGATGGCCGCAGTCACCATCACGATTGCGCTCGTGTGGTTGGCGTTGAACGTCGGGGAGCCATTCGTGATCCTGTTTGCCAGCGCGTCGCATTACGGAAGCTTTGTCGCGGCGATCCTGCTGGCCGCGCTGTGGATCTGGTATCGAACCCCACAGGAACAATCGGGCAACAGCGCATGGTTGCTGTCGGCCATTTGCGCAGTGGCTTTCCTGTCAACGCTGTCAGATAACTTCTTCGTCGTTCAAGCCCTCGTTCCGCTGGTCGCAACGGTGATCCTTGTCGAGCTCGCAGGTCAAGATGTCCCGACCCGGCAGGAACGCTTCCTCCCCGTCGCCGCGTGGGCCGTGCTGGCGCTCGCGGTCGCGGGGCTGATCTATCGCGTGCCTGTTCCGCCTCCAACGATCAACGTGGCCTGGTCGTCAGCGATCAACGACCAGCAGCGCGCGACCCTCGAGGCGAAGTTCCATCTCACGGATGGCGACTTTCGAGGCGGGCGCCTGTGGACCTACCACATGACCGATACGACGCGGGCCAATGTCGGCGCGCTGGTCCACGACCCGGATGTCCAGGATACGCAGCATGTTGATCGGCAGTCCTTCGTCGTGGACGGCGCCGCCGGTCCGCTCCGGCGAGCGGTGGCAACACTGCCGATCGGGATCGGCGTGGCGACCTTCGCGATCCTGGGCTGGGTGTTCGTCAGAAGTATCTGGCGCGAGCTTCGCGAACGACGGCCAATCACGCGCGAAGTCCTCGTCTTGATCCCCCTCGTCTTCGCTGCCCTGGGATCCCTCTCCTATCGATTTCTGGTTGCAAACCCCACGCGCTATCCGCCGTCGTTCGGGCTCGACAAGGCGTACGACAACCTGTCCGATGTGTACGTCGGCATCTATCGCACGATCACGAGCAACCCGCCGTACGGGGTCGTGTGTATCGGCTATCTCGCGCTGGTGATGTTCCTGTTGTATCGCCGAATCAACGGATCGACCGACGCGGGCTATCCACAACAACTCGTCTGGCTTGCCGCGTTTTCGATTCTTTCACTCTGTTCGACGTTTGTGGTGTCGGGCCTGATGACGGATCTTCCGGTCATGCGTCGGTATCTCATTCCGGCGTTCTCGTGGCCCGTGGTGATCGTCGTGCTGTTTCTTGGCCATTACCTCGGACAACGCTTCTTTGCGGTTGCAACGGTTATCTCGGTGCTGGCGGTCGCAGCGCTGAGCTCCAACGCCTACGCACTCGCGCGCGACAGCGGATTGAGCGCCCGATTCTATCCGGCTGAAATCTCCTGCATCGACGACGCGCTCGAGAAAGACGGGCTGAGCAACGGGATCGCTCAGTACTGGGACGCCAAGTACCTCCAGCAATTCAGCCGGCTCAATCTGAGTGTCGCGCAGTATTTGGAAAATCTTGAAGAGATGAAGTGGATCACCTCAAGGAAATACTTCCGAGACAGCTACGACTTTGCGATTGTTTCTGAAGACGCCGAGCCGGCATACAAAATATCTTCCGAGGCCCTCTCGAGAATCAACGGCGCTCCGAAGCGAGTCGTGTCCTGCGGCAACAGGACGGTCTATATATACGGCAAGGACAAGCTGCGTGCCCGATGACGTCACCACGGCACGCCGTGAGGCAGGCGCGTTCCTGGCCGCGCTGCTGCTATACGCCCTTTTCTATGCCGCGTTCTTCGTTCAAAGCTTCCTGAGCGGCAACTACATCGCGCCAAGCGACTCACTCGACTTTGGCGTCGCCGCCTACCTGTCGTCGCCGGCACTCTGGACAGAGGGGATGTGGTCCGGCTATCCCATTGCGGCGGACCCTCAGGCGCTGACGTGGTATCCGGTGCTGCGTCTGTTCCGCGCGCTCGGCGCTGACTGGAACACCTTCCTCATCGCCGCGTACGTGCTTACCAGCGCCACGACCTTTCTGTTCGTGCGCCGGCTGACCCGCTCCACGCTCGCCGGCGCGCTCAGCGGGTTTGTCTGCGGCTTCAGCGGCATCATGGTGGGCTACATCACGAACTTCAACCAGATCCACGCGTTCGCGTGGGTGCCGCTGGTGCTCTACGGCTTGCAGTTGATCCGCGAAGATCTGCATCGGCCGGGCGCGGCGGTGACCGCCATGGCCATTGCCCTGCTGTGGCTGGCGGGACATCCGCAGGTTCCGGTCTACGCAATGTACCTGGCCGCCGGCGTCGTCGGCGGTGGTCTTCTCGTCGACCGGCCGTCGAAGGAGGTCGCGCGCATGCGAGTGCTGTGGGCGGGCGCAGCTGTAGTACTCGGGCTCATGCTCGCCGCGATTGCGCTGGTTCCGATGATCGAGCTTGGCGGGTTCAGCCCGCGAGCCGACTCGAGCTGGGGGCTGTATGCCAGCAGCGCGTTGCCGCCTCGGGAGCTCCTCGCGTTGCTGGTGCCGTTTGCTTTCGGCGGGTTCTGGACCCAGTCGGGCGGGGTGCCGTACATCGGCGACACCGGTGATTCGGGATACGTTGGCCTGCTGCCGGTGGCGCTGGCATTCGCTGTACCGCTTGTGCTCTCCCGCCATCGTCGAGAAGCCCGACTCTGGATCGGCCTTACGGTCGTTGAGATCCTTTTGTGCCTCGGCCCAGTCACGCCGCTCGGCATGCTGTTCTACTACGCGCCTGGCTTCTCCAGCTTTCAAGCACCCTTGCGGCATCTCTTCCTCGTCACACTTTGTCTGGCGGTCAGCTCTGGCCTGGCGCTTGCGGCGCTGTCGGACCGGCGCCAACAGCGCGGCGTAATGGCAATCGCCGTGTCGATCGTGACCTTCATCGGAGCGATCGGGTTTACTGCGTTTGCCTGGCGGACGCCCGCGGTTCGTGCGCTTATCGAGAGCACCGCGAGTTACTCCTCGTGGGCGATCACGTGGCCGCTCGCGTTGGCCGCCGTACTGGTCCTCCTGGTTCTCGTGGGACGACGCCTTCCGGACGGTCGTGGGGGCGCCGTCGCGTTCGGCGTGTTGCTCATCGGGTTCCAGGTCGGCGATCTGGCGATGCTGCATTACCGGTTGCCGGGCCGCCGGTTCGAATTCGCCGACATCCGGCGGTCGGAGGCAGTGCTGCATCCCAGGATGGTGGCGCTGCGAGCCGAGCTCGCACGCACGAGCGAGCGCGTGCTGGCAACCGACGGCAGCAAGAACCAGTTCCTCTTGCCGAACCTCACCCGGCCCTGGAACATTCCGGCCGCCAGTGGCACAGGCTCCCTCGCGATCCAACGCTATCTCGAAGCGCTGGGCATGGATTCATCTGGCATTGTGCGTCCGGAAGCGCTGTCGTCGGCGGCCCATCGCGGAGTTGATCTGTTTGCGGTTCGATACGCGCTGGTGCGACAGGACTCGGAACTTGCCGGCGATCTGAAAGGTCAGTCCGATCGGTGGCAGCCGATCGAGAACCTCCACTATTACGAAAGCGATCCGGACACCCACTACACGCTCTTCAGGAACCTGCGTGCGTTGCCTCGAGCGTGGTGCGTCTCCCATGCCGTCCAGGTCAGCCAGCCTGAAGCGCTGAGCGCGATTCGCGTGGGCCGTCTTCCTGATGGCGGTGAGTTCGATCCCTCCAAGTCCGCGCTGGTCGAATCGGGTGCACTGGCTGGATGGAACGAAGGCACAGCGGCCGGGGCAGGCGAGGTGGTGGTTGATCACACTTCCCAGAACCGCTATGTGGTGCGCTCGAGCACGCCCTGCCTGCTGGTCATTGGCGAGGTGTACTACCCGTGGTGGAGAGTCGCGATAGACGACAAGCCCGTTGAAGCTGGACGGGTGAACTACACGATGCTCGGAGTCACCGTGCCGCCGGGTTCACATGTCGTCCAGCTGTCGATCGCGCCGGTGAGCGTCTGGATTGGTGCCGTGATCTCGGGAATCGGCGTGCTTCTGTGCGGCGCGCTCCTCATTCCCGTTCGCCTCCGGTACACTGGTAACTTGTAGCCTCTGCTCTCGATGCCGGAGTGGTGAAACTGGCAGACGCGCGGGACTCAAAATCCCGTATCCGCAAGGATGTGTGGGTTCGACTCCCACCTCCGGCACTCTCGCTCCCGCTCGCTCGAGCGCCGGAGCTGAAGTCAGGCGCGCGACCGTCGGCGCTTCGCGTCTCGGTCTTCGGGCACGACTCCCACCTCCGGCACCAGCCTGACGCCTGTCTTATGCCACGCTCGGCTGCTACACTGAACTCGGATGCACCCGAATTTGACGCCGCTGGAGCATGTCGACGAGCTTCACCGCCTGATTGACGCGTCGCAGTCGTGCCCCGTGCTGCTGTTCAAGCACAGCCACACGTGCGGCGCGAGCATGGACGCGCTCGACGAGATCGTGGCCCACCTCAACGATCGCGGACCTCGAAAGTCAGCGCTGCAGTATTCGATGGTGACGGTTCAGACCCATCGCGCTCTGTCGAACGCCATCGCGCAGACGCTGGGCGTGCGTCACGAGACGCCCCAGGCGCTGCTCATTCGGGACGGCCGCGTCGTGTGGAGTGCCTCACACTTCCGTGTGACGGCGGCCGCGGTCGAAGACGCCATCAGGAATCAATCCTGATCCGAACCGGGTACTTCTTGCCATCAACCAATTGGCGGACCTCGCGCGGCAGCAGCGCGAGCTGCTGACGGCAGTGCTCACGCATCTCCGTCAGCGCCGGCCGCGACACCCGGACACCCTGCCTCATGACCTCTTTGAGAAGCGGCTGCCCGTCCCGAGGTGCAGCGCCCTCGGTGAGCGCGAGCACGTCCTCGACCGCGATTCCGTCGCGGACCACGCGCCACACCTGTTTGCGTCCCGGGTACGTCTGCTTCCCTGGGCTCGTCTTGATCACCGGCACGAGGCGGCCGTCGCGCTCGATCTCGGCGAGCTTGTACACGCCTGACAGCGCGGGCGCATCGCTCGACGTGCTGACCGCGGTGCCGACACCGAAGCCGTTGATGGGCGCGCCCGACGCAACCATCTCCGCAATCCGCAGCTCGTCGAGATCTCCGCTCACGACGATCCGGGTGTCGCGCAACCCACCGTCATCGAAGATGCGCCGCACTTCCCTGCTGATCGCGATGATGTCGCCGCTGTCGAGGCGCACGGCAAGCGGCTTCAACCCGGACCCCGCAATCATTCGCGCGGCCGCGAGCGGGTCGTACGTGTCGAGGATGAAGACCGTCGCATCGCGGTAGACGTCCGCGTACGCGCGAAACGCGCTGAGCTCGTCGGGAAACGCCATCACCCACGAATGCGCCATCGTTCCCGACAACGGAATCCCGAAGCGCCTGCCTGCTTCTACGATCGACGAGGAATCGAACCCGGCGATGTAGGCGGCGCGCGCGGCGCGGACGCCCGCGTCAATCCCGTGGGCGCGGCGCGCCCCGAACTCCATTACGGGGCGGCCCCCCGCCGCGTCGACGACCCGCGCCGCCCGGCTCGCCACCGATGTCGGGAACATCGTTTCCGAAATCAGTGCGGTCTCGATCAGCTGCGCTTCGGCCACCGGCGCCGTCACGCGCACGATCGGCTCCTGCGCAAACACGGGCGTCCCCTCCTCGATCGCCCAGACGTCGCCGGTGAAGCGCAAGCCGGCAAGGTGGTCGTCAAAGAAGCCGCGCGGAAGGTTGGCGAGGGCCGGAACCGTGCGAAGAAATTCGATGTCCTCCGGCGTGAAGCGAAGCCCCTCGAGGAAATCGAGCGCCTGTTCGAGACCTGCCGCGATCAGGTAGTTGCGCGTCGGCGGAAGCTGGCGGACGAAGAGGTCGAAGGTCGCGCGGCCCGACAGTTCGGCGGCGTAGTAGCCGCCGATCATCGTCAATTCGTAGAGATCGGTTGAGAGCGCTGACAGGACCACGGGTTCCCTACGACCGTGCGTCGGCCAGCGCGCGCTGTGCCGCGAAGTACCCGCACATGCCGTGGACGCCGACACCCGGCGGCGTGGCCGCGGAACAGAGATACAGACCGCGGACCGGCGTCGAGTAGGTCCGCCAGTTTGGACGCGTGAAGAACTGCCGGACGTCCACAATCCCCGACCCGATGTCGCCGCCGACGTAGTTCGCGTTGTGCGATTCGATGTCTGCGGGCGACATGACTGACTTCGCCAGGACGCGGTCGCGGAAGCCCGGCGCGAAGCGCTCGATCTGCGCCTCGATCCGCGGAAGCATATCGACCGTCGAGCCACCCGGCACGTGGCAGTACGACCACACGGTGTGCTTCCCCGCCGGCGCGCGCGATGGATCGAAGAGCGACGGCTGGACGACAAGGACGAACGGGCGTTCCGACGCAACACCCGACCATGCGTCCTGTTCCGACCGGTCGAGCTCCGCGCGTGTGCCGCAGATGTGGACGGTGGACGCGCGTGCGCATTCGGCCGCTCGCCACGGAATGGGGCCGTCGAGCGCCCAATCGACCTTGAAGACGCCCATGCCGTAACGGTACCGCTCGAGGCTCCGGCGGTATGCCGCGGGCAACTGCGCTCCCGCGATCCGCAGGAACGGCCGCGGCGAGAGGTCGCAGACCACCGCGCGCGCGGGCGGCAGGTCATCGAGCGAGCTCACGCGGTGATCGGCGACGACTTCCCCTCCAAGCGTCCGGAGGTGCGCAACCATGGCGTCGGTCAGCCTCTGGGCGCCGCCACGCGGAATGACCCATCCGACGAGGTGCGCCATCGCGCCGAGGACGAGACCGAAACCGGCGGTCAGCGGTTGATCGAGAGGGACCATTCCATGCGCGGCGATTCCGCCGAACAACGCGCGGGTTCGCTCCTCGACGAACACGCTCTTCGCCAGCGCATCGGCGGACCGCAGCGCGCGCAATCCGAAAGCGGCAAGCGCAAGCGGATGCCGCGGCCACCGCAGCGGCCCCAGCACGGACGACTCGATCTGCGGCCAGCTGCGGACGAGTCCGCCGAACAGCCGTGCGTATGCCTGTTGATCCCGGCCGAGCGATGCAGCCGTCACCTCGACCGACCGCTCGACGATCGCCGCCGTTCCGTCATCGAAGGGATGCGCGATCGCCGCGGGCGGCTCGATCCATTCGAGGCCGTGCTGATGAAGTGGAAGCGTGCGCAGAAACGGCGAGGCGACAGCCGTCGCGTGCACGGCCGAACAGACATCGTGAACGAAGCCCGGCAGCGTGAGCTCCGCCGAACGCACGCCGCCGCCGATCGTGGGCTCCGCCTCGAAGACGGTCACCTTCCACCCCGCCTGTGCCAGCGCGATCGCCGCGGCGAGACCATTCGGTCCCGAGCCGATCACGATCGCATCAGGTTGAGGCACGTCCCCGCATCCGATCTATATTCCGTCAAGTGAGCTATTGGTACTCGCGCTTCCTGTTCGAGCGCGCGCTCGCAGCGATGTACCTTGTCGGCTTCGCCGTCGCGGCCAACCAGTTCGTGCCGCTGCTCGGCGAGCGCGGCCTGCTGCCCGTTTCCCGGTTCATCCAGTTTGTCCCGTTCCGCGCCTCCCCGAGCCTTTTCTTTTTCTCGCCAACCGATACCGCGTTTCGCGTCGGCGCCTGGCTCGGCATCGGCCTGGCCGTCCTCGCGCTGAGCGGCTGG
>Ga0209515_10007893_pt1 | contig 12644 bp, 9 predicted proteins | sample Subgroupgradi54m_FD_187454 | JGI IMG/M metagenome (GOLD analysis project Ga0209515, IMG submission 187454) | Subsurface groundwater microbial communities from S. Glens Falls, New York, USA - GMW60B uncontaminated upgradient, 5.4 m (SPAdes)... ... | reverse complement strand
TGCGTGCGGCGGCCGCGATGGCGGCGCAGGTCGATCGGGCGGACCACGCCTCGGCCTGGACGCGCGAGGCCGATGACTTGATGCGGTGCATCGAGCGCAGTCTGGCGCAGGCGCAGGCTCGGCTGCGTCGGCTGGCGATGCCGGCGGCGCCGTATCGTCGATTGGACGCCGGGGCGATCGGCTCGATCACCGCAGGCTATCCGCTGCAGCTGTGGGCCCAGAACGACCCGCGCGTGCTCGACACCGCCGAGTTTCTGCTGGAGCGCTGCTTCGTCGACGGGGGCTTCTTTCAAACGATGAGCCACTCCGGCATCAACCCGTACCTCACGCTGCACGTTGCCCAGGTGCTGCTGCGCGCCGGCGACCGGCGCTGCGTCGAGCTGCTGAACACGATCGCGGGACTTGCCACCTCGACGGGGCAATGGCCCGAAGCGATTCATCCACGCACCAAGGGCGGCTGCATGGGCGACGGCCAGCACGTGTGGGCCGTTGCCGAGTGGGTCATGATGATGCGCAACAGCTTCGTGCGCGAAGAGCCCGGACGGCTGGTGTTGGCTGGCGGGATTCCGTCGAGCTGGTACGCGGAGGGCGAGGTGTCGTTCGGTCCCGCGCCCACGACGTTTGGGCCGATCACGGTCTCGGTCAAGCGCGACGGTGAAGACGATGTGGTGACATGGGACGCGGCGTGGCGCGCTGCGTCGCCGGTGATCGAGGTGCGCCCGCTGGGACGTGAGCCGCTGCGTGTCGAGCCGGGCCGGACCTCGGCGCGGTGGCCAACAAAGCCATGAAACCCTGTGTGGCTATAGGCTCGAGGCTGAAGGCTGAAGGGTCACAATGCAGACAACCCTTGAGCCTATAGCCTGCAGCCTTCAGCCAATCAGGATTTTTGCTCGATGAATATTTTGATGATGACCAACACGTATACGCCGATCGTCGGCGGCCTGGAGCGCTCGGTCAAGGCGTTCAAAGAGGAGTACCAGCGCCGGGGCCACCGCGCACTGGTCGTCGCGCCGCGCTTCGAAGGCATGCCCGAGCGCGAGCGCGACGTGCTGCGCGTGCCGGCGATCCCGCGCTTCAACGGCTCAGACTTCTCGGTGAAGCTGCCCGTGCCGCGCATCCTGACGCAGGCGCTGGTCGAGTTCCATCCCGACATCATCCATTGCCATCACCCGTTTCTGATCGGCAACACCGGGTTGCGCCTGGCGCACACGCGCAGCATCCCGCTGATATTCACGCATCACACCCTCTTTGAGCAGTACACCCACTACGTGCCGGGCGATTCGCCGGCGATGCAGCGGTTCGTCGTCGAGCTTGCCACGGGCTACGCGAACCTGTGCGATCAGGTGTTCGCGCCCAGCGACAGCGTCGCGCAGCTGCTGAAGGAGCGCGGCGTTGAGACACCGATCGCCGTGGTGCCGACGGGCATTGATGAAAGCTGGTTCACGAAAGCGATGCCGAGCCGCGTTCGCCGACAATTCAACATTCCGGACAACGCCTTTCTCGTGGGCCACGTCGGCCGCCTGGCGCCGGAGAAAAACCTCGCCTTCTTGTTCCAGGCGATCGCGCGGTTCTTGCAGCAACAGCCGCGCGCGCATTGCCTCGTCGTCGGGCAGGGACCATCAGAGGCGGAAATACGCCAGCTGTGCGAGCAGGCGGGCGTTGCCGATCGCGTGCATCTGGCGGGCGTGCTGCAGGGCCGCGCGCTGATCGACGCCTACGGCGCGATGGACGTGTTCGCGTTCGCGTCCAAGAGCGAGACGCAGGGGCTCGTTGTGGCGGAGGCGATGGCGACGCGCGTGCCGGTCGTCGCGTTGGATGCGCCCGGCGTGCGCGAGGTCGTCGAAGACGGCCGCAATGGCCGGCTGCTCTCGTCGGAGAACGCCGAAGAGTTCGCGTCGGCGCTGGCGTGGGTCGCATCAAGGCCGGCTGGGCAGCGGCGCGCGATGAGCCAGGCCGCGCGCCGGACCGCCGAGCAGTTTTCGATGCCTCGCTGCGCCGACAGAGCGCTGACGCTCTATGCCGGCTGCCTGCTGCGGTCCGCGTTTGAGCGGCGGCCGATTCCGCAAAGCGCCTGGAGCCTGGCGATGAGCCGCATGAAGAGCGAGTGGAGCGTCCTGAAGACCGTGGCCAAGGCGACGTCCGCCGCGATGACGTTCCCTCCTAAAGAATTAGAAGCTCCAGGTTCGGGGGTCTTGGCTCTGAACCAAGACACAACGGCAAGCACAAGCCCTGGCTGCGACAAAGTCCCCAGCCCTGAGCCCCGAGCCGGGGAAGGTTTGGGCACAGATTCTCAGTCCGAGCCGATTTCCACACAGTAATCCTTCCCGCCATGTTGGACTGGTTTGAAGCCTCCGCGCGAACGCTTCGACGTTGGGTCAGCCGCAGTGAATGGGCGATTCGCTGGCTGCGCCTGTCCGTGTCCGTCGGCACCGCCGCCAGCCCCGGCCTTGTCGTCATCCAGGTTGACGGCCTGTCGAGGATGCATTTCCAGCGCGCGATGGCGCGCGGCCAGCTGCCGTTTCTCAAGCGGCTGATGGAGCGCGAGCATTACCTGCTGCACCCGCAATACTCCGGGCTGCCCGCCAGCACGCCGGCGGTTCAGGCCGAGCTGTTCTACGGCGTCAAAGGCGCGGTGCCGGCGTTCAGTTTCCTCGATCACAGCTGCGGCTGCATCTTTCGGATGTACGAGCCCAAGTCCGCGGCGGAGGTCGAGCAGCGCTTGGCGGCGCAGGGCCCAGGGCTGTTGGAAGGCGGCAGTGCCTACACTGACATCTTCTCGGGCGGCGCGGCCGAGTCGCACTTCTGCGCCTCGACGCTGGGCTGGGACAAGCTGCTGCGCGCGCTCAATCCGGTGACGCTGCCGCTGTTGGTCCTCGCGCGGCTGGATCTGGTCTTTCGCGTCGCGATCCTGATGGTTGCGGAGACGGTCCTGGCCCTTTGGGATTTCGTGCGCGGCACACTTGCGGGCAAGGGGCTGCTGGATGAGCTGTTCTTCGTGCCGACGCGCGTGGCGATCTGCATCCTGCTGCGCGAGCTGGTCGCACTCGGCGCGCAGGTCGACATCGCCCGCGGTCTGCCCATCATTCACGTCAATCTGATTGGCTATGACGAGCAGTCGCATCGCCGTGGACCGTCGTCGCGATTCGCGCAATGGACGCTGCGAGGCATCGATGGCGCTATTCGCCGCCTGTGGGACGCGGCTCAGCGCTCAGCCCGGCGCAACTACGACGTGTGGATCTACTCGGACCACGGGCAGGAAGACGCCACTCCGTACGCGCAGCTCCATGGCCGCACGGTGCAGGAGGCGGTGCAGTCGGTGACGGAGCGCATCGGCGCCGACGGGCTGGTCAAGGGCGGCGATGAGCAGGGCGTGCAGTCCAAGCGCGTGATCCTGTTGGGCGGGCTCTGGTCGGTGCTGTTTCCGCGCAAGCCCGAGCGCGTCGATTTCGGCTCGAAGCTGACCGTGACCGCGATGGGGTCGCTGGGCCACGTCTATCCGTCGAGAACGCTCACCGATGACGAGCGGCGCCGCGTCGCGGAGCAGCTGGTGCGCGAGGCGCATATCCCGCTGGTGCTGTGCCGCCAGGCACTGGGTCGCGCGACCGCGTGGACCGAGCAGGGCATCTTCAACCTGCCGGAGGATGCGGCTCGGCTGTTCGGCGAAGACCATCCGTATTTGCCGGACGTCGCCAAGGATCTCGTCGATCTGTGTCATCATCCCGATGCCGGCACGTTTGTCATTTCGGGATGGCGGCCTCGCGGGCGCCCCGTCAGCTTTCCGCACGAGTACGGCTCGCATACCGGCCCGGGCGTGCTTGAGACCAGCGCGTTTTCGCTGCTGCCGTCGGACGCGCCGCTGCCGGCGCGCGCGGCGCGGGCGTACTTGCGGCCCTGGGACCTGCGCGAGGCGATCAACCGCGTCTTGGGGCGGTCGGTGATCGAAGTGTCGTCTGAGCCTCGCTCGCCCGTCGTCGAGTCCCGGACGCTGCGGCTGATGACCTACAACGTGCACAGCTGCGTCGGCATGGACGGCAAGCTCTCGCCCGATCGCGTCGCCCGCATCATCGCGCGGCACGCGCCGGACGTCGTCGCGTTGCAGGAGCTCGACGCGCATCGCCCGCGCACCGGCGGCGTGAACCAGCCGGCGGTGATCGCGGAAAAGCTCGGCATGGGGTATCTGTTTCAGCCGGCGCTCACGTTCGAGCAGGGCGAGTACGGCAACGCGATCATGAGCCATCACGCGATGAGCCTGGTGCAGGCGGGCTGGTTGCCGCGACTCAGAGAGCGGACGCATTTTCAGCCGCGGGCGGCGCTGTGGGCGCTGATCGAGCTGGAGTCGCTGGCGCTGCAGCTGATCAACGCGCATCTGAGCCTCTGGCCGAAGGAGCGCCTGCTGCAGGTGGAGGCGTTGCTGAGCGAGCGGTGGCTGGCGCATCCGCGCTGCCGCGATCCGGTCGTGCTGTGCGGAGACTTCAACGCGTCGCCCAGCTCGCCCGTCTATCGCCGCATCGGCGGCCGCCTGCGCGATGCGCAGCGGGCGCTTGAGGATCATCATCCGCGCCACACGTGGTTCGGCCGCTATCCGCTCAGCCGCATCGATCACGTCTTCGTCAGCCCTGGCGTGGAGGTCGTCAGCATCGAAGTGCCGTCGACGGAGCTGGTCAAGCTCGCCTCAGATCATCTGCCGCTGATCGTCGAGATTCGCGCGCAGGCATCTGCAAACACTGTTGCTGAAGGCTCAAGGCTGAAGGCTGAAGGGTCAGATAAAGCTTAGAGCCTACCCGGTCCCCTTGGACCTTCAGCCTCTAGCCTATAGCCAGCAAGGGGTTGTCGGCGACGGCCGGCGCCCGTATGATGGCTTCGGCGGTCAAATGCGATGCGACTCAGCAACGCGCGAGGAGGGCAGGATGCCTTCATCAGAGGTGATTCGGCAAGCGGTCCAGCGGTATTGCGAAGCCGTTCGAGCGATGGACGTGGACGCGTTGGGGTTTGTGCTAATCCTCGGCGCGGTCGCGGTCGTGTTCGCGTTTTAAGGAGGACCGATGGCAGACAAGGCTGTGGAAGGTTTGGCGGAAGGCCAGCAAGCACCCGACGTGGAGTTACAGGACGATCAAGGCCGCACGGTCCGGCTGAAGGAGTTGCGCGGCAAGAAGGTCGTGCTCTATTTCTATCCCAAGGACGACACGCCGGGCTGCACCAAGGAGGCGTGCGCGTTCCGCGATGGAATCAGCCAGATCCGGCAGCGCGGGGCGGAGGTGTATGGCGTGAGCATCGATTCGGTCGCGTCGCACCAGAAGTTTAAGGCGAAGTATCAGCTGAACTTTCCGCTGCTGGCCGATCCGCAGAAGACGGCGGTGGAAGCGTTCGGGGTGTGGAAGAAGAAGTCGCTTTACGGCCGGACGTTCCTGGGCATCGAGCGCACGACGTTCGTCATCGACGAGCATGGCCGCATCGCCAAGATCTTCCCGAAGGTCAAAGTCGACCAGCACTATGCCGAGGTCCTCGCCGCGCTCTAGCTCGGAAGTTCGATTCGTTCAGTGGACAGTAGACAGTCGACAGTGGGCAGACCGTTCTGTCTACTGCCAACTGCCTACTGTCCACTGAAACCTCTGCTCTCGTAATGCCTACCGCGTCAGCGTCAAGTCGAGCGTGTACACGTCTTCGGGGTGGAGCAGGAACTCGGGCTCGACGATCGGGCCGTAGCCGACGCCGGGCATCGGCGCGGGGAAAGTGCCGATCTCAAACACGCCGACCGCCGCGCGGATCAACCCATCCGCCACTCCGCACATCGTCCCCGTTGTCATCGCGGCCATCGCCCCCTCCTCGAGATAGACCTGCTGGATGTCGTTGAGCACCTCGACGGGCGACGACACGATGTTCGCGACGCCCCGGCCGAGTTTGCGCATTGCGTTCTGTTCGGACGACATGTAGGCCCAGGCGTGAGCGGGTCCCAGCAAACACGCGGCGAGAAGGACGGGCAGGGTCGTTCGTAGGAGCGGGTGGCTGCGCATGGGTGTTCCTGACTGACTCTATTGTCAGCGACGACGGCGGTCGTGGCAAGGGTCGTCGTGCGCTGCCGAAGGGCTAGAATTCAACTCATAAATAGCTTGAGGCTGGCCGGGGCCTGCCACGGGAGTCCCGCTCATGGGCCCCTCCGCCCGGTGTGGATCCTCCCATTCGCGGGACATCCCGTGCACCCGGCCCAGAGGGATTTATGAGATGGATTCTATTCGGTGGGAGCCGCAGCGCCCTGGGCGGCCGGGCCAAGCGGCGGCGCGTGAGGATATTGCCGGTCCACGCGCAGGGTCTCTTCAACCAGCTGCCGCGCCAGCTCCTGCAGTTGGCCCATCTTCGGTTCGGCGGTTGTCGGGTCGCCGGTAAGCATCGCCTGATAGCATTCGATCGACACGCTGAGGAACGGCAGCGTCAGCGCATGCAGGCGCGCGTAGCGAGCGGGTGCCGCGCGCGCCGAGAGTGTGGCGTGCGCGTGACGCATCAACTCCAGATTGCTCTGCAGCAGCGTTCGCAGCGTGGCCGCATCCTTGCGGCCGAGGGCCTGCATGATCTGCGGCAGCGAGCGCCGCCCCTCCTCGTTGAGCGGCCGCATGATGGCCGCGTACTCCTTCGCATAGGCATCGGCCGCGGCTTGGTCCTCGGGGCTCTCGGGCTTGGCGTCCACCGGGGGAAGCGCGACGTCGACGGCGGGGGCGCTTCGGAAGAGCTGTTGCCCCGGCTCGTAGCGCTGGAGCAGCCGGTTGCCTTCAGCCATCAGCTGTTTTTGGAAGTCGAACCCGCGCAGGAACAGCGTGGCGGCCTTCGCGCGGTCCCCGTCGCGCAACGCGCGGTAGCCATCCTGCTGTGCTGTGAGGATGCTGACCGACAGGTCGTGGACCGCGCGGCAGCTCTCGGGCGCGGCTAGCTCTCGAATCGTCGCTTGCCCTTGATCGATCAGCGGCAGCATTTTCTCGGCGAGCGCTTTCATCTGCGCCGGGTCGGCGCTGGTCAGCTGATTCGGCGCGCTCCATGCGGCCTGGCTCACCGACTGCATCACGCTGCCCAGCGCATCGAGATACGCCTGCACCTGCGCATAGTCGCCAGGCTGCGCCGCGGATGGCGTGTCGGCTGTGGAAGTCGGGCTCTCCTTTGCGGGTGACTGGTCGGCTGCGGGAGTGGGACTGTCGACCGGCTGCGGACTTGCGGGCGGGGACTCGTCGATCTTCGCGATCTCATCGAGCCAATACGGCGCGGTACCGCCGTTGGCTGACTTCACGATGATTCGGTCGGCCTGCCGCTCGACGATCTCGCCGTCGACCTGCTGGCCGTTCTTCAGATGAATCGTCGAGGCTGCGCTGTCTGTCGTCAGCATGGCGCTCGCGGCGATCACGATCCAGGCGGCTGGTCGCATACGAAGAAGTCTATCCAAGCGTGGCGTGACTGAACAGGGAATTTTCGGATCCCAGGGATTGTCGTTCGTCGATCGTCGTTCGTGATTCCTCCGTCGATCTGAAGTCATACGTGTTCAACAGATCGACGGAGCGCATTACGAACGACGATCGACGAACGACGACGCGAAGTCCCTGGAAGGCTACGGTGTGAAGGCAGCGAGGACGTGCCGAAGGAACGGCTCTTGGAAGATGCCGACGGCGAGGATGCCGACCGCCAGCGCGAGCAGCGCGGCGCGCGTGAGGCCGTCGACGCGGATCGGCTCGCTGTTGGCCGGCGTGCCGGTGTACATCCGCTTCACCACGATCAGATAGTAGTAGAGCGAGACCGCGACGTTCAGGGCGCCGATCGTCGCCAGCCACATCGTGCCGGCGTTGATCGTGGCCATCAGCACCAACAGCTTGCCGACGAACCCGGCCAGCGGCGGCACCCCGGCCAGCGACAGCAAGCCGATGAACATCGTCGCGGCCAGCAGCGGCGAGCGCTTGGCCAAGCCGCTATAGTCGTCGATCTCATCGCCTTCCAGCGCGCCCGAGGCGACCACGACGACGAAGAACACCGCCAGGTTGCCAAACAGATACGCTAGCAGATAAAAGCCGACCGCGATCGCGCCGAAGCTCGTCGCCGTCGAAAGGCCCATCAGCAAGTAGCCCGCGTGGCCGATCGACGAGTAGCCGAGCAGCCGCTTGATGTTGCGCTGCGGCAGCGCGGCGAGGTTGCCGTACAGGATTGTCGCCGCGGACAAGACCGCCAGGATCGGCGCCCACAGCGCGTGCGCCGGCAAAAAGACGCCGTAGAGCACGCGGAGCAGCGCGACGACGCCGGCCATCTTCGAGCCGACCGACAGCAGCGCCACGACGGGCGCCGGTGCGCCTTCGTACACGTCAGGCACCCACAACTGAAACGGCACCATCGCGATCTTAAAGCCGAGCGCGGCCAGCACTAGCAACAGCCCGGCCTGCGCCAGCGGCGGCATGCCTTGCGAAAACGCCGAGCGCAACACCTCGAAGTTCGTCCCGCCGCTTGTGCCGTAGAGCAGACTGATGCCGTAGACGAGAAATCCCGACGAGATCGAGCCGAGGATCAAGTACTTCATGCCCGCTTCGATGGAGCGGGCGTTCTGCCGCAGATACGCGGCCATGACGTAGAGCGAGAAGGTCAGCAGCTCGATGCCGATGAACAGCAGCAACAGGTCGTTGATCGACGCAAGCACCAGCATGCCCAGCAGCGCCGTGAAGATCAGCAGATAGAACTCCGCCAGGCGCACGCCCAGCTGCCGCGTGAAGGTGCGCGTCATGAGGATCACGACGCCGGTGGTCAGCAGGAAGAAGCCTTTGAAGGTCCAGGCGAAGCGGTCGAGCACGAACATCGGGTCGGGCACGTGGCCGACCCAGGCCTGCTCCCAGACCAGCACGCCCGCGCTGACGAGGATGCCCAAGGCGGGCAGCCGCCACGCGGTGTGCTGGACGGTGTCCCTCGTCACGACGTCCCACATCAGCAAGAGCAGCACCCAGCCGGCGACAGTGAGTTCCAGCGCGAACGCTTGCATCATTGGCAGAACATCCAGGCGTCGTCCACAGTCCACAGTCCACAGTCCACAAAAGCACGGCTCTCTTTTTGGAGTTTTTGTGGACCGTGGACCGTGGACCGTGGACTGATTCGGAATTTCATTGGGAAGTCACGGCCATTTGCGTCGGAGGACGCTGCGTCGTCAGCCGCTCGATCATCGGCCGGGTCGAGGTGTTGATGATCCGCAGCAGCGGCTGGGGCCAGCAGCCGGCAAACGCCAGCGCGCCGATCAGCACGAAGTACGGCAGCCGCGCAAACAGCGTGAGCGCGTCGTGCGTGTGGTGCAGCGTCTCTTTGCGCGGACCGAAGAACATCCCGCGGACCATGCGCAGCATGTAGACCGACGTGATCACGACGCCCAGCACCGCCAGCACCGCGTGCAATCGATAGCGGTCCCACGCGCCAAGGATCACCAGCAGTTCGGCGACGAAGTTGCCGAAGCCGGGCAAGCCCGCCGAGGCCATCGCCGCGATCACGCCGCAGGTCGCGATGAACGGCACCTGCTTGCCCAGGCCGCCCAGGTCCGGCAGCCAGCGCGTGTGGGTCTGATCGTAAATGTGGCCGACCATCGCAAACGCCAGCGCCGTCATGATCCCGTGCGCGAACATCAGCAGCACCGCGCCGTTTAAGCCGATCACGCCCATCGAGGCGATGCCCAGCAACACATAGCCCATGTGGCTCGACGACGAATAGCCGATGATCAGCTTCAGGTCTTTCTGCGCCATGGCGACGAGGCCGCCGTAGATGATGTTCATCAGGACCAGCGCCGCGATCATCGGCGTCCACATCGCCGCGCCCTGCGGCATCAGCGACAGCGCCAGGCGGATGATCGCATACGAGCCGAGCTTCATCAGCACGCCCGCGTGCAGCATGCTCACCGCCGACGGCGCCGCCGCGTGGCCGATGGGCGACCAGCTGTGCAGCGGCCACATCGGCGCGATCGCGCCGAAGCCGACGACCAGCATCGGGAAGATGATGTGCTGCAGGCGTACATCCATCGGCGACTCGATGAAGTGCCGCTCAAGCGCCACCAGATCGAAGGTTCCAATTCCCGAGGCGGTGTACATCCACAGCAGGCCCAACAGCGAAATGACGGCGCCACAGGTGAGGTAAATCGTCAGCTTCATCGCCGCGTAATCCTTGGAGAACCGCACGATGCCTTGCTCCTTCACGTCGCTGCCCCAGATCTGCACCAGCGGGTACATCGGAATCACGGCCATCTCATAGAAGAAGTAGAAGAAAAACAGGTCCAGCGACATGAACACGCCGAACACGCCGGTGATCAGCAGTAGATAGAAGATGTAGTACTCTTTGACCCGCTCTTTGATGGAGTACGAGATGAGCACGCCGGTGAAGGCGCAGATCGCGTGCAGCAGCACCAGCACGACGCTGATGCCGTCGACGCCGAGGTGGAAGCCAATGCCAAGCGTTGTGATCCACGGCACGTTGAACTGAAACTGATAGCCGCCCGCCGAGCGGTCGTAGTGGCAGATCGCCCAGATCGCAAGCGTGAGGCACACGGTGGTCGCAAACACCGCGATGCGGCGCACCCATTCCGGCCGGTCCTGCGGCACGAACAACAGCAGCAGCGACGCGACCGCCGGAGCCAGCAAGATCGTCGTGAGGAGGGGCATTTCGACTACTTCGACTCCAAGAGGATGACTTTCGAGAGCCCAGCAGCTCCGGAGATCTGCACGATGGGGACGGCCTGCCAGCTTTCCGTGTCCAAGCGCCAGACGGTGTGGTCGTCATCCGGATACACAATGTTGCCGGCCTTGTCGAAGGCCAGGCTCATGATGCAATGCTCCGCCGCTTGGTAGCGTCGTGCGGGTCGCCCCTCAACGACTTGATACAGTGACGATGGAACTTGGTTGCCTGAGCTGAGCCACAGCCGGTGCTGACGGTCGAACGCGAAATAGCCTGCCCAAAAACCGTCAACCTCCGACAATCTGACCGTAAAGAACGGCTCTGCCTCATTCCCGTCGAGGCGGTAGATGATCCCATCCCCGCCGGCGCCGGTCACCTCGCTGAAAAAGACGGTCCCTTGCTCGTCGACCTCCACATCGCTGATCGCGGTCTTGTGGTGGAAGACTGGTTCGCGTCTTCCGTCTCGCAAGCGGTACAGTGTGAAGTCGTCGGCGTTTTCTCGAGCGGTGGCCCGGATGTTCGAGAAATAGATCGACCCATCCTTCGCAGCTGCTACCGCCTGAGCCCCCACAGCCGCTGGATAGGTGGGGGTGAGCGTGTTGCCGGCTAGCTCATAGATCGCCTCGAAAGCCGGCCACGTTTCGACGAGCAACAGCCGGCCGACGTCCTCTGCTCGAGCGGCCCAGACGATTTTCCGCCGTCCCTCAAGGTCCTGAGCCTCGATGCCGACTTTCCGGCATGCCGTGACGCTTCGGACCGCTTCGCGCTCAGCGGGATTCATCATCAGCTCTGGACAAACAGCGCGAAGCGCGTCGGCGGCCTCGGCATCGCCGCCAGCTACGCGGTCGCCGAGCGCCTCCACAGCTCGTTGGCTGACTACCTTCGACGGGTCGTGATCCCGCACCAACTCGGAGAGCAGACTGACAGGCGTTGACGGATTGCCGGCCACGGCTAGGCGAAGATTCGTATCAGGGTGACGCGCATATTTTGCCAGCAGGTCCTGCGGCATCTTCGGCTGCGAAGCCAGGCCGACCAATTCCCACGAGGCAGCCGTGCTGGCCGATTGCGTTTCGTAGAGAAAGGCCACTCGACCGATCGTCTCGCTTGAGGCGTTTGGGTTGCCCGCCACTTCCGAGATCCGCTCGTGGTTTCGAGCGCGGATGGCTGCATCAAGCGCCGTCGCGAGCTTCACGCTGTCTGTCTCAGCTCGGAGGCGTACCACTTCGTTCCGGTCGCGCGCACGCCAGGCCCCAACCATCACAACAATGAGTGCAGCAGCCGCCAGAGACCATGGTTGCGGCAGGAGCCCGAGCCCCGCTCCAGTCGCGGAGCCGAGCACTCCAGGCAATGAATAGAAGATGAGAATGACCATGCCGGCGAGGATGAAGCTCGCGCCGCCTGGCGGGTGGAACACCGACTGCAGAGGGAGCGCGACTGCCTGTCCGAGATATACTGCGGCTGGCCAAAGCCAGAAGCGTTTCGGACGGAGAAAGCCGCCGATCCCGGCGGCCAGAGCAATGGCCGCGGCATAGGTGAGTTGCCCTGAGGTCCTGGCGTCCCACGGCTCCACGTTGCCGGTTAGAACGGGCGACGCCAGCCACGCGGCACAGCTTAAGGCCGCGACGATGGCGAACACGACGCCGTCATGTAAGCTCCCGGTCTTACGCGTTCGCTGGCCTTGCCCGTCAGTCATCTAATGGCCTTGGCTGCGACATAGAGCAGCGACACGACGCCCATGAAGAAGACCAGCGCGTAAGTCTGCACCTTGCCGGTCTGCCACAGCCGCAGCGCGCGGCCCGACAGCGACACGACGGCCGCGGTGCCGTTGACGATGAGGCCGATGATGATCCAGCGCTCAAACAGCGCGGCCGCGCCGGCGAGGAGACGCTGCTGCACCGACTCAACGTACCAGTTGTAGACGGCGTCGACGTAGTAGCGGTTGATCAGCAAGCGATAGATCGGCGCGAGCTGGCGCGCAAGGTCCT
>Ga0209515_10007889_pt1 | contig 12651 bp, 8 predicted proteins | sample Subgroupgradi54m_FD_187454 | JGI IMG/M metagenome (GOLD analysis project Ga0209515, IMG submission 187454) | Subsurface groundwater microbial communities from S. Glens Falls, New York, USA - GMW60B uncontaminated upgradient, 5.4 m (SPAdes)... ... | reverse complement strand
GTCATAAACTTTTGCTGCAAACATACCCACAAAATCAAAAGATCTCTTTTGGTAATAATCACGAAAACGACTCCTTTCCGCCGCTTGCCGAAGTCCGTTCAAGCTTCCGACCACAGTACCAACTCACTATGTTGCGGGACTGTGGTCGGGAGCGCGTCTTCAATCACGAAGGCAAGCGGCGCAATGACTTACGATAACGTGAGGAGCGTAGACAACTTCGCCCCTCCTCTTCTCCCCGGTGTGACGGTGATACTCTATAAAGTGAGCATCCCGACCGGCCTACCGGAACAAACAGTCCTCTCATAGTATTGGGCAAAATCAGCGGGTCCTGCGCTAGGAAGGTATACTTTTCTGACAAAAAATCAGATAAACACCTCTCCATAGTATTGGTCCAAAAGGGGTGGTTCCGGATCAGAGACCCGGACATTTGGAGAAATATTTTTCAAAAATCTTGAACCTCCCCTTTCCACACACCTCTCCATAGTATTGGGCCAAAACGGCCTATTTCGGATTAGGCATTCACAGATTCAGAGAAGTTTTCTCTCTAGAAATTTATTTTTGGGGCCGGCTAAGAACGCCGGAAATTAAGAGAGGGTTTAATAAGTAAGAACTTTGCTTCAGCCTAGAAAGCAGTGCCGGGGATCAGCTTCGAGTTCGGCGAGGCAGTCGTCAATGGAGGGAGAGCATCTACTTCTTGCTGGTTAGAACTTCATCCAGAGATTTGGTGTAAAGGCAATAATCACAATCCGCCCCGGCAGCAGGCACGTGGTTGTTCGTAAGGCACTTATGAATATCTAAGATCGCTGGTTCGACCCACTTGTCATCCCCTTCATAGGGGATCACTTTTATATCAAACTCCAGCTTGGCATCAAAAGCTTCGCGGTCGCTGTCGCCATTGCAATAAACAAAATAACCGGTATTCGAAACCTTGAAACCGTTTCGGCGGAACAACCATTGGTAAATCTCCATTTGCCTTTTGTAGCCGATTTGCCAATCAGCATCTAAAGTGACTTCCTCTACTTTTGAGGTCGCCTTGTAATCCACAATAAAAAGCTCGCCAGATGGTTTTACCCAAACATCATCCACTCCGCCCGTGATCATTAAATTAGTCGCCGGATGCAAATAAGCAACTCCCCTGCGCAGGGCGTCCCGCCACTCCTCCATCTTTTCATGTTGAAATGGAACAGCGTCGATTCCGTAGGTTTTCATAAGCGGATGGGGTATCTGCTTTAAACGGTGGGTATCAAATTCTTTTTTGAGGAGTTTATCCACTGCCGAATTTAAGCTGAAAGGAAAACCAGGCGGACGATCCAATCCCAACCGGCGATCAATATAAAAACACCGCGGACAATTCATAAAAAGATCAATCCGCGACCTGCTCAAACGAAACGGTTCCCGACTGACGGGCTCGTAAAGATTACGAACTCTTTTGCCTCTGTAATATTTAGACATTTATTCTGAGACCTTACCCTTTCCCATTCGGGTTATTCACACCACTCGGGTTTGATGTCCCAATTGTTCCCTGCCAGCATTTCTTCTTTGGTTACTAACAACGTCCCTCGAGGATCGCTAGCGGAACAAGATATGGAATGCAAAGTCGACCATTTCGGCGTTGGTTCCTCCGGCTTAAGTTTAAATAAAACGCGCATCAGGAACTCCCTTGAAATGTGAGCGATCTGATGGACGCGACTCGCCACAAGTTTTTCATGCTCATGGTCAATCAAGGTCACTTTCCCATGCGCGAGCATCCCACGGATTTGGGATAAGCTCTTCACAGTTCCTTGTTTGAACAAAACATCCAAAAATTTGTGTTCCGGGCCGAAAACAAGCTCCGCGATCTTTTCCGTTTTCTTTTTGATTCCCTCGAAACATTTGAGATAAGCAGATTCGACAAATCCCACGGGGTCTTTCAAATATAAAGCATCATGTAGCTTTTGGATTGCCACGGTCATTTCTTTTTGCCGGGCAGATTCTTCCTGCTTTATATAACCCAAACCCAAATTTGCTTTTCCGTCGGCAACCGCGAGAGCAATACTTTCCATCGCTACGTAATAACAGAAAAATTTCGTGAAAACGTTCGCGGAAGAACTCCCCTTATTGAACCAATCTATGGACGCCTCAAGATAACCAGAATCTTCACCGTCTGGAAATCTTCTGAGGACGGAATCCAGTAACTCAAGATCCTTTTCGGAGGGCTTTGCACAACCGCTCATTCCTGCCGAAATATTGTATTTCAATCTCCAAGTCGCATTGACTCCATAAGCAAAAGCCAATCTGTTAACGGCGGCGGCAATTGATTGCAACCCATGCCGCACAGCTTCAGGATCAACTGCCTCTAACTCGAGCCAGCCGTCGTAAATACGGATATTTCTTCCCGCATCCTCTGTCTCTTCATTCGTCTTGCATTTCAAAAGATGGAATGTAGTACCAAATCCAATATAGTCCTTCGGTAATTCAATATTTGCGCGTAGGACAAATTCGATGACGCGATGGCCCGTGCACATCATATAAAAAAGCACCCCCTGAACATCGCTATCCTCGGACATTTTCATCGCATCTTTTTGCAGATTGTGAGCATCGCCTGGGTATACAATTGGTTTCCATTTTCCGCGCTCGTTATACCGCCCCGGCAACCCGATTTCATATAGCCTCTTGTCCTTAATCCGCCATTCCGGCTTAAGCTCATCCAGCATCCCCACCATGAAATTTACGGTTCCATCTTGTTGAGGCGAAACATTCATCGCGCTCGTAGAATCGTCCGTTCTTGTAAAGGTCGCAGAATTTCCATTGGAAAAATGAACGTGAAACCCGAAGAGGCCGCGATCATCATTTATTAACAACTCCAGCACCTCAAATTGTGGAAGTTTATAAATCCGTTGAGTTTGGCTTTTAAAGCCAAGTCGCTTCTCGAAATAGCCCCCAATAAAATTTCCCAAAAAATCCGTAAGCGCGGCGAAAGCGACGCGAACAGATTCTGGATCGGGCAAATGTTCCGGATATGCGGCTTCGAGGCGTTCGGCAATATAAGGCCTTTGGGATTCTATTGCGTAGCGCTTTAACTCTTTTATTTTCCGGGCATGCGTCGGGCGGACCAGATCTGGATAAACACCCGTTATCAAATGGGAAAACGGGTAAAGATTGTACTCTTTGCCTGAAGCACAGCTGATAAGGTTATACAAAAGATGAAGAGGACTCTCCTCGTCGGCGAGAGCTTGGTACGGAACGGCGATTTCGGCATCACCAAGCGGCGTCGATTTCAGATTTTCTAAAATTCTAAGAAACGGATCCAGAACACCATAGGCAGTACCTTCCACACGCACCAAAGTATAAATGTAATTAACGCTGCCCTTATCACGCGCGTCCTGAAATATTTTTTGAAAAAAGTCTTCCTCTTTAACCGTTTCCACTTTTTCCTATAGAAACGATGATATCGTTTCGATCTGTTCCACCGTCGGCTTCACGTCGCCGAGCTCATGTTTAGACATAATCTACATGACTTATGAGGTATATTTTCCTAGATGACATCGCAAATTGGGGTCTATTTTCATAAAGATACTTCAAGCTAAATGTCTCCTTCAGAACCGCCCTAAATTTATCAAAGCTTATATAAATTGAGCTGATTTAACATCGTTATACTCGCGATTTTAAAAAGTCATCTACAATACCGTCGCAAATTCCACGATTTAAATCGCATTGACTAAAGAAATAAAAAAGATCGCTACATAGCTTAAAAATTAACTCTTTATAATTTAACTTTATAAAATCCAAAGATTCGGCCACTCGAAACTGGTGCTTCTCACTCTTGCAAAAATATTCATCATCAAACCAGATTCTCATGGGGTCGCCACATACGAGCGTTCTTCCTTTTAACCCTGTGTGGATTATAATAATGTCGATTTTATTCGTGGCGTTCAATTTCAATTCGTTACCCAATTTTTGACAATAAAGAAAAACCTCCGCTATGCGCCATATTCTCGTATCGAGCCAAAGAACACTGTTTCCCTTGGTGCTTTTTGTAGGCTTTGTATCTTCTCCATGCGTTCTTATAAAATAAAAATTACCATTCTTCTTTATAGACCAATAATCAAAGGATGCATCACTGCGGCTCAGAATAAAGGCTTCTATGCCTTCATCAGTAGCAAAAGGTGCCAAGTCAGGCTTGGTTAAAGTAACTCCTATGGGCCAGCCAGTATTGTGACATTCTGCTTTTTCAGCCATGGTGAATAGTTCTTTTGCAGAAAAACGATTTTCAGAGTGAAAATCAAAAAAGACTTCTAAATAGCCTTGACCAAGCAACTGCTTGGCCCTTTCTTTTTTTTCCTTTTCCTTTTCCATATTCGTTTCTTCCGAACTATTCATTTAATTTTATCCCAAAATTTTTCTTGTACGGATTTCAACTCAACCAAAACATCGGAATTTTTTTCCAGGTTAATTTTTTCGAAAGAAAACCCTTCTGATAAAACATCTTTGGCGCGTTTTAAAAAAGTTTCATATTCCGCTTCTACGCATTGAGAAATCAATCTATCCCAGTCTCCCGCGCCCGCAACTTCAACGGTTTGAGCACCTGGAACTCTTATATAAATAGCGCCTTCTTTTAAGCAGACTTCTTTATTTTTCAACTCTCTTGTTCGTTTACAGAAAAACGGCCTCCTCTTAAATGGCGCAATGGAAATTATTGGAAAGGTTTTTCCAGCATGATCAATTTTAGCTATTGTTAAATCAATTCTGTCTTGATTTCCTAAAATAGAATTAACAAGCTGACATAACCTAGTAACTTCGTAAGAACTGATGATTGCTTCGGAAAAATTTGGATCTATTGATAATTTTTTGTCCGCATTTGGCTCGTGAAATCCGATGACTATGTACCCCCCACCTGAATTAGCAAATCCTAAAATATGCTTTACCAACTTGGTCGAAAAATCCGTATCTTCTTTAAATTCAATCGCAGATTTGTAGTCAGCCTTATCTGATTCTACCGGATTTTCTAAAAGAGTTTTTAAATATTCGATGCCTGTTTTCATTTATTTAATCCCGGTATAAAGGGAACTTCTCCTTTATTTGGCGCCACCGCGCTTTTTATTCATACCACTCAATACAGTTATGTAATTTTGAAGGCGAATTAACAATTCATCATAAGGTACAATCGTCACGTTCTTTAATCCCTGATTCAGGAGCCGAAAATCATCTTGAATCAGTTTATTCCCTTTAAATTGATTAGAATTGCCAGCGAAAATAATGCCTCTAGGCTTAATAACTCTTAGATCGATACCAAAGACGTCTCTAACTTTATTTCTCACCTTGTCGCTGATTTCAATTATTTCTTGGATGTAGTTTTCAACCTGAGCAACGGCTTTTGAAATATCCGCACTCCAATAATAGTTTTTATGGTTTTTATCTTCCAGCAGCAGTGGCGTAAACGGAGTTTTAATTTCAAGAATATCAAGATAGCCATCGTGTGTAACTAAAAGAAAATCTGGATAACAAGTACCTACAACGCTGATATTAGCTTTGGGCACAAGCTCAATATAACCTTGTTGGATATGAAGCACATTTTGTTTCAAATAGTCTTGCCACGCAGCTTCTGACTTATCAGCTTCAATGCGTTTCTCTAAATCTTTAGCCAGTTCCTGCAAAACCTTAAGCTCAACTCCAGCTTTTAATTTATTGACCGCATTATTCTTTGATACACCGCTTGCAATAAACTGGGGGATAAAATTTGCGATCGCTGCTCTATCCGGCTTTGATAACCGAGTTGGCATAAAACGGTTGGTCAAAATCCCAGCAAATAAACCGTCCTCGTAACTAAACAACCTGCTGCCCTCTTTAAAATGTTTTGGGAAGATAGTCGAAAAGGTAGCAGCTATTGCACGCTGAGTGACATCTTTCTTCCTGCTGATCAAGGCGTTATTCATTGGTTTTAAATCAGCAAGGGAGAGGAAAACTTGGGATACTTTTCCCCTTTTTAGAATTTTCGATTTGGAATCGCATAAGATTAGTTTGAATTTCTTAAATCTCGCCTCTAGAGCTTCAAGTATATTTTTACCCGATGTGAATCTTCCATCATCTCGAACCATTTTGGGCCGAACCCCAATATAATGAATTTTAAAATTTGACCATTTTTTGCCATACCCATTTCCTAAGATTTTAATATATTTCTGTTTTTTCATAAGTCTCCATTAAAGGCACGGTGGAGCATGGATTGAAAAAGATCGTCGAGACGTTGGCGACTGGAGGATTGAATGACTTCCAGTTCGCGGATTTCGGAAACTCGTTTTGCAAACTCCTGTTGCAACGACATTGGCGGAATGAGAATCGGAATAGGATAGATTCTACTTCCAGAAACCAGAGGTTGAGCAGCTCGGCCTGCGTATTGATTGAAATTGGCCAATCTAAGGGTAACAACCAAGTATTCTTGGTCAAAGGCTTCCGTGAATTCAGAGATGTAGAGCGCATTATCTGTTACCCACGACTTCGGTTCGGAAAGGCAAACAGCACCGCAGTAAGCACCAACTCGTCCAATCACAACCATCGGTTTCTCAAACATAAACTTATTGTGATATCCGCTGACCCCATTTCCTCCATAAACAGGATATTGACCGCCACTCTCCATGTTCTTCGCTGGGAGCGCATCACCGCTCTTAACTCGAATTAGATTCTTTAGCGGTTCTTTACGAAAGCCCATTGAGTTAGTCGCGGGATCACCAAACATTTCGTGAAAAAGGGCGGGAATGAGTGCCTCTGTGCGTTGATCGGCTTGGGCGCGAAGTTTCCGCAACTCGTCCGCTTCGTCCAACAGTTTTACAATCCGCTCCTGCTCCGTCAATGGAGGGACAATCATGTTTACCGAGGAAAGAGCACCCTTGGTGATATGCTGAAGACCAACTCCACCGTGAGCTTTAGCAATAAGTTCATCGAGTTTTGAATTGACTTGGTGGATAAAAAAAGCGGGCAAAATATTACCGTTTAAATGAACATTAAAAATATGCTGATTGAGCCAGCCTTCAGGGCCGGTCCACCGAAAACATCCAAATGAAGTGCCGGGAGTGCCTGACCATGAAAGCAGCGTATCGCCCAGCCTCACTCGGAATTTCTCTGAGACTTTCTTGGACGTATAGTTAAAAATTTTTGTCGAGTCATTTAGGTTTTGTATTCTGATTATTGGCAAACCACCGCCATCCCAATCACTTGGTTTGAACGGAGCACCGTTCACGAGGTCGCAGACTTCACCTAACGGCTTTATCGGCCAGCGGTTCATTTCTTCTCTTTGATTTTCTTCATCAATGCATCACCTTGCTGAATAATTTTATTTTCCAACTTAAGAATGTCGCTAAGGATTTCTGCAGGAGCATCGTGGTTTACAGTTTCGGCAGTTACCAATTTGTAACGCCCTGTGGCAAGACTCCATTCATTCCCTTTGATCTTCTCAATAGGAACGCGATAGCTGTTCGGGCCTTCTTCTCGACCTGACCACTTGGCTAACACATCAGGAACATCATTTTTTTCGATAGGTGTGCGTTTATCGTCGAGACTAAATCCATCAGCGGTGAGATCATAGAACCAAACAGATTTTGTTTTTTTTCTTTTTTCAAAAACTAGAATTGCAGTTCCAACTCCGGAGTAAGGCTTAAAAATACCGCTCGGTAAATTGATCACGGCTTGGAGGTCACACTCAGTCATAAGCAGTTCACGCAACGAAGTGACCGCATTGTTTGAGCCAAAAAGAACACCGTTCGGAACAATAACACCTGCTCGACCGTCCGGCGCAAGGTGATCGATAAACCATTTCAGAAACAACAATTCGGTTGAGCGTGTATTGAGCTTGTAGTTTAAGTCGGACAAAATGCTTTCGTCCTGCACCTTGCCGGCAAACGGCGGATTGGCGAGAATGCATTCAAACTGTTTGCCAGGATATCCCCCGCCAAAGCCCGATGTAAGTGGATTCATAAAACTGATTTGAGCTTTCTCAAGCTGATGAAGATAAAGATTTAGAATCGCAATTTTAACCATGTCCGCATCGTTGTCGTAACCCGCGAAGGCTTGTTCTTCCAAAAACTTCCATTGAGCGGGTTTTAAAAGAGAACCATCTACAAGCCCGCGTTTTAAATCCGCGGATTTGGTATTCTCGCGGAGAATATGATTGAAAGCGGAAACAAGAAAGCCTGCGGTACCGCAAGCAGGGTCACAAATGCGCTGGTTAGGTTTTGGATCGACGAGCGCAACCATCATGTCAATGATATGGCGAGGTGTGCGGAATTGGCCGTTAGTACCGGAAGCTGAAAGTTTGCCTAGTAAATACTCATACATATCGCCTTTAATATCGTGACCTTCATGCGCAGAAAGATCCAAGTCGTGGATTCCTTGAATGACAGCACGCAAGGTTGGACGGTCATAAATTTTTAGCGTGGCACGGCTGAAAAGAAGTTTTCCTGTTTCAGAAAGACTAGGAAGTTCATGAAATTTTTCAATCGCATCACGAACCGCATTGAAAAGATTATCGCCTGTTAAGGTAACAAAATTGCCCCATGCGTATTTGCTCCAGCTACCAGAAAAGATACGCTTATATTTTTTATCAAGCACGGCAAGCTGGTCGTCTTTTTCACTTAGGAGACGAAGAAAGAGCAGGTATGAAATTTGCTCAATGGAGGTCATGGGATTGTTGACGCCGCCCGACCAGAGGACGTCCATCAATTGATCTACCTTCTGGCGCAATCCTGATGAGAAAAAATTAGAAGCAACTGGTCTTGCTTCAGGCGTTTTTTTCTTTTCCGCTGTCTTTGTCATGAAACTCCTTAATCACTCTTTTGGGTAGTAAGCAGTGTTTGGCGGACCAGACTGGAATCCCGCAGGGCTTCAAAAACCTGGTCCCTTTGATCGAATTTTGAAAGGGCACTTAAACCACCTAAACGGTTAAACCTGCTAGAAGAAAAAAGAGTGGCATCTCCTTCTATAAAACGCTTCAAAGAATCTGTGTCTTCCGCTAAAAGCTGTGCAGTGGCATCAAGCCATTTTTGTTCGTTATAACGAAGATTGAAACGGGCTGCTATCGAGTCCACCGTATCTGAAACAATGTCATCCTTTGATGGAAGAGGCTTGCGGCCAACTGCATTGTACACAAAGGCAGACGTTGAGGCCGGAACACCATATGAAAGAATAAGTTTGTCTGGTGAATAAAACATTTCGGGACGGTGATAAAACTGCTCATTCATGATGGTTTCAATGGCGTCATCATCTTCAGATTCAATCGCATCTTTGAGATCAGGATTTTTTTGAACAAATGCCTTCAGATCTTTTTCATATGTGCCCCGGAAAGTCATAACATCGACTTTTTCTCCATCAGGACCCACAACGCGGATTTCCTGCTTTACCAGTTCGTCGCGACCCTCCCAAATAGGAATCAGCTTGGGTGAAAAAGGTTCAGACACTCCACCCGTCGGACCAACCTCGGCTGTACTTCCGCAGCTTGTGCCTGTTGGATAAGTGGTGCTAGAAGTTTTTCCTTTCTCGCCGGGTTCTTTGGGTAATTTCAGGGGCATTGAATAATCATATTTTTCTTCGAAGTATTCAGCCACCGCACAAAAATCAATTAGAAAGAAGTTTTTCTTATCGTAAGCAGTTTGGCCAACTTTAAAAGTAAAAAGCCGCGTTCCCCGCCCTTTGATTTGTATGTATTCAGTGGGTGAAAAAACTGGCCGCATCAGACCTATGTTGAGCAAGTCCCGGCAATTGTATCCGGTGGAAAGCATATCCACCGAAACAGCTATTCTTTCAGAGCGTTTTCCGTCGCGAAACTCTTTAGCAATACTGCTTGCGTCCTTGATTCGAGAAGTAATTGTGATCGCAATGCCCGGCTGAATGGCATTGAATATTTTTGTTAATGTCGTGGCATGAGTTTGATTCACGGCAAAGATAATTGACTTTCCAATATTTTGAGAAGGATCTCGCTGCGCTTCTTTCAAAAAAGCCTCACACATTAACTGATTGCGGGCTGGCGTAAATATTTTTCGCTCAAGGTCTTGGATTTTATAGTTCTCTTCCTGTTCGTTCACGGTCACTGTCCAACCTGTTTCTTCAAGGGCTTGGGTCGTTATCTCTGATCGAAGATCAAATATTTTAGGCAAGCAAAGAAACGGACCTTCGGGATCTTTGACTGCATCAATAATGTCATAACGGTACGTCGGCTGCCCTGGTTCACAACCAAAATACTGGTAAGTATCACGGAGCACACGGGCTTCAAGAGCTTTGGGATTTTCACTACCTAATTTTCGAGCATCAATATTTTTCAGATAAGCTTTTGGCGTTGCTGTTAAACCAACACGAGTCGCCTGAAAGAATTGAACAACTTCGCGGGCGTCGCCATAAATGGAACGATGGGCTTCATCGTTTACGACAAGATCAAAATGAAATGGCGTAAACTCTTCCCGATAGCGGCGATCCACCATTAAAGACTGAAGCGTTGCGACAACTACGGAGGAGCCAAGCATCTCACCCTTTTTTCGGCGAGCGGTTCTATAAAGAACCGGCTTAAATTCTGCCAGCACCGCATTAAAATCTTCCAGCGTTTGCTTCGCTAATTCGATCCGATCTACGATAAACAAAACTCTTTCTGCATTACGCGTCATCAAGAAACGGCGTATCAATGCGGCGCAAAGCAGGGTCTTCCCCGTACCCGTTGCCATTTCGAGTAGAAATTTTCTTTTCTTCTGATCATCGAACTGTTTAGAAACAGCATCCAGAGCTTTGATTTGATACCCACGAACTTTTATGTCTGATTTGTAAGGACGAAGATAATCAGGATTAATAAGTTCGTTCATCAAAGGACGAGGTGGCTGCATATTTTTTAACCGTAAGCGTTCGAGATCTTCTAGCGAAGGTAAACGCTCAATGCGGTAGGCATCTTGGTCATTCCGGCGGTAATTCCAAAACCAATGCTCTTTACCGTTGGAGAGAATGATAAACGGCACATTGATATTTTCCGCGTAACCCCGGGCCTGCTCTTTTGCATCATAAGGGTCTTTGTCTTCGGATTTTGCTTCAAGAACGCAGAGCGGTCCGTGCGTACCTTTCAAAACGTAATCAGCCCGGCCCGTGGCAGTGGACAACTCAAAATGAATCTGCTTTAAAAGATTCCATCCGGAATCTTCCAACGCTTTATCAATTAAAATTCGAGAAAAAGCTTCTGACATAAACCTATCCTATTTTTTCCTATCCAGCCACACATGGCCTTTGGCAGTGAGTTTGTATTTTTGAAGCCGGCTGTTGGGTTTTCCGGGAATCGTGCGTGCAATCAATCCCCTTTTTAGAAGCGTTCGAATAATCGCATGAAGTGCGCCTGATGCTTGCTTTTGACCTAAACTTTTTGCTAACTCATTTTTTCCCAAGGTTTTCCCGTTTAAACTGACTAACACCCGATCATCAAGCAACTCTAGCTGCGACTCTAGCCGTGACTCTAGCTGTCGCTTACCGCCTACAGCCTCAAAAGCTCGGGCAGGCTTACGGCGGAGGGTAATTACAAAACCATCGGTAAGCGTAAACTGAGGCTCTTTTAACCCTGCCTTGCGGCAGCGGGCAATCATATCCCCTGTTCCTGTGCCCATGCGCTCAATATATTTGGTCAAATAAAGAGGTTCCGCCAGCAAAGGATTCCCCGGCACCGAGCCGTGCGGGTGGCGAAGTTTTTCAAGCGTTAGTGAAGGGGGTAAGGTTCCCGGATTCCAGACTTCAAGACGGTCTGAGAAAAGCATCACCTGCACACTGCCGTTGCTTGTGTAGTCGCGATGCGCGACGGCGTTCACAATGGCTTCGCGAACCACTTCAGGCGGCATTTCATATTCCACGGGGGCTTGAGTGCTATGTTCGCGCGTTCCCACCGCGAGATCGATCTTGGACAAAACAAAATTCACGGCCTGATCCACCAGCTCGAAAGTCGTTCCTTTGTAAACCTGATAAAAAGGAATTGGTTTTTGAACTTCGGTTCCGTGAAAATGAGCGCACTTGATTTCAGAGGAAATTAGAAAACGCTGGGGCTTATGGCCAAAAAGAAGAATGGCTGCGTGTGTTGGCATATCGTTATGAAGAAGATTCAGGTGCGTTAAAATCTGCTTGATCGAAGCATTTGCAGGCAAAGGAAAACCCCGAGCTTCACGAGCGATGCCCACAAAACGGCGGATTTTAGAAACAGACAAATCCTTGATCACGGCATCTTTGCAAATCGCAGCATCGAATGGCCCAAATCGAAGAAGGCCGGAAGATTCCAGATAATCCACTAAACTTGCGTAAACCGCAGGATTCAAATCAGCAGAACTGGTGAACCTGCGGCGAATGAGCTGCTTGCCAACCGCAGAAACCAAAGCCCTCATTTTCGGATCTCGGGCTTTATCATCAGAACCTTTGACGAAAATCAAACGCGGCTTTCCGAGCCGCGTGGCTTCTTTAAATTCATGATGCGTGGATGAAAGCCCCGAGGAATCTTTCACACCGTATTGATTGCCAAGAAGGGCCAGATACAAACCAGAGCGGCGGACTTCTTCAAGAAAAAGAGTCTTGGCCTTACGATCAGAAGCAGGGAGATCCTCAAAGAGGAAGGCTTCGAAGAAGCGGCTAAGCAGAGCATCGCCCTGGATATACGCCTTAAGCGCTCTCCGCTCTTCCGCA
>Ga0209515_10007888_pt1 | contig 12652 bp, 12 predicted proteins | sample Subgroupgradi54m_FD_187454 | JGI IMG/M metagenome (GOLD analysis project Ga0209515, IMG submission 187454) | Subsurface groundwater microbial communities from S. Glens Falls, New York, USA - GMW60B uncontaminated upgradient, 5.4 m (SPAdes)... ... | reverse complement strand
GAGCTCTGGCTTCAGCAGTGCGTGCAGCCCACCTGCCGAAAGTTTGTCTTCTACCCTCGGGTCTGTTGCCCTCACTGTGGCGCGGGGGCCCTCACGTGGGAGCAGGCCACCGGTCGGGGACAGATCGTGTCTTTTTCCCAAGTGTTTCGACCGCAGCACGAGTCGTTCTTCGCCGAGGCGCCGTACTACTTCATCGCGGTGCGGCTGGACGAGGGGCCGCTGTTCTTTAGCCGGCTCGCCCGTCAGGGGCTGCCCGTGGAGACGAACCTGATCGGTCGGCAGGTCCGCGCGGTGTTTGTCCAGCACACGCCGGAACAGCGCCTGCCGCTCTTTGAACTGTCTTGACCGGTCAAGAGAGCGTGTGACGTTGCCAGCCAAGGATTTTCCGGCGCCATATTTCACGGCGATCGTTGACCTCGATGCCCTGCGGCACAACCTGGCGCTCGTCCGGAGGTCAGTTCCCGCCGAGACGGAGATCATCGCCTGTGTGAAGGCCAACGCCTATGGCCACGGGCTCCGGGCTGTGGCTCGCTGCTTCGAGGAACAGGGCGTCCGATGGCTCTCGCTGGGGAGCCCCGCCGAAGCCTTGGCGTTGCGCGAGTGGGGGGTCACGTGCCGGGTCCTGCTCTTCCCGACGATCGCGCGCCCCGACATGGGCCCGCTTGTGGAGGCGGGGATCACGATCGGGATCCAGTCCGACCGGGAGGCGGAGGAGCTGGCGCGGGTCGCCCGCGGGCCGGTCTCGGTCTTTTTGAAGGTGGACAGCGGCTTCGGCCGCGTGGGTGTCCCGGTGAGCGAGGCCGCTGCCGTGGCCCGACGGATCATCGCCGATCTCCCCTCCGTCACCGTGGAGGGAGTGTTCACTAACCTGCCCTTCGCCAGCCCCGAGAGCGTGCCGTGGGTTGAGGCCCGGCTGAAGGAATTCGGGCAGGCCGTGACGGCCATCCGCGAGCACGCGAAGCGGCCGCTGTTAGCCCAGGCCCTGGCCAGCTCGGGGGTCGTCTCCCGCCTCGAGGCCCCCGAGACCAATGCCGTCTGCCCCGGGCAGTTGCTCTTCGGGATTGAGCCGGGGTGGACGAAGGCCTTTACGGGGAAGGACTCGTTCGGCACGAGACCGGTGCTCGCGAAGGTCGAAACCGTCGTGGGGTCCCTCCGCGAGTTCGCCCCGGGCTCACGCTTCGGAGCGGGTGGAGTCAAGACCGCGTCCGGTCGGACTCGGCTCGGGGTGCTGCCCATCGGCTACTCCAACTCGATCCTGGTTCAGAAGCCGGGGCAGGTCGCCTGGCTGCTGGGGCATCCGGCGCCGATCATCTCTATGTCGTTGGAGCACGCCGTCGTGGACGTGACGGGGATCCCGGGGGTAGAAGAGGGATGTCCGGCCTGCCTCGTGGCGCGGGACCCCGGGGTCGGGATCCCCCTCAACGAGCTTGCACGCGTCCAGGGGCGGTCGCCTCTGGAGGTGTTGGTCTCGCTCACCGACAGGGCGAGGTATGAGTACGTCAGAGCCGGCGTCGCCGCCCGGTAGTCGGGCTCTCGGGCAGAGCCGGAGTTCCGCTATCATCTGAGCGCGTGAACGCGCGGGAGGTACACATCATGGTCAGACGCGGAATCGCTCGAGCACTGCTTCTGGTCGCCGTGGCCGCCTTCCTTCACCTGACGGCCACCGCTGCCCTCACCCAGGAGAAGTCACGGCTTGACACCGTGCTTCAACGGGGGAAGCTCATCGTCGCGACCTTCAGCACGGCCCCCCCCTTCTGCTACACGGATGACAAGGGACAGCTGGTGGGCTTCGACATTGACGTCGCCCGGCTCCTCGGCAAGGCCCTGTTCAAGGACCCCAACAAGGTGGAGTTCGTGGTCGTGACGGCGGAGGGACGCTGGCCGGCCATTGAGAGCGGACGGGCGGATATGGGGATCGCCACCACCACAATCTACCCGGACCGGGCCGTGCGGGTCGCCTTCACCCGACCCTATGTGGACTCGGGGGTCTCGGTGCTCGTCAAGAAAGGGAGCGGGATCAAGTCTCTCGCCGACCTGAATCAGGAAAAGTACGCCATCGCGAACCTCAACAACCCGCAGCAGGCGGACCGCTCGAAGCGATTCATCCCGCGGACGAAGACGCTGACCTTCGATACGCCCGCGGCCCAGGCCCTCGCCGTGCGGAGCGGACGCGCCCAGGGCGCCCAGCTGGACACCCCGGTCGCCGACTGGTATGCCGCCACGAGCAAGGATGAGTTCGAGGTGATCCCCGAGCTGATGGGGTATTCTCAGAACAACGCCATCTTCCTGAAGCACGGCGACTTCACGTGGTGGCACTGGCTCGACACGGCCGTCGGGGAGATGCGGTCGGGGTCGTATTACGGGGAATACTCGGAGATCTACCAGAAGTGGTTTGGGAAGAACCCGCCGCCTCAGAAGTTCTATCTGCGGTAGGGAGGGCGCGGGATCTGGGGCTCATAGGTGACCGGCCGGCGGCGGGAGGTCGGCGCGAGGCGTAAGCCGTGAGATTCCTCAACTGGCTGGCCGCCTATGGGCCCAGCTACCTGAGCGGGCTCGGCTGGACGGCACTGATCGCCCTCTGGGCCTCGGTGGGGGCGATCGTGTGGGGGAGCGTCCTCCTGCTGATCCGGCTCTCCGGGCGACGCTGGGTAAATCTCGCTGTGGAAGGCTACGTCCAGCTCTTCCGGAACACGCCGGTGCTCCTGTCCATCTACCTCATCTACTTCGGGTTCCCGTTGATCGGGGTTGTCTGGCCGGCGGTCATCTGCGGGGGTCTGGCTCTCGTCCTCCAGAATGGCGCGTATATCTCCGAGATCCTCCGGGGGGGCGTCAAGGCGATTGACCTCGTGCAGTTCGACGCGGCAAAGAGCCTGGGGCTGTCGGGGTGGGGGACCTTCCGGAGGGTGGTCCTCCCGCAGGTGCTGGTGTACGCCCTTCCGTCCCTCGGAAACCAGGTGATCCTCCTCCTCAAGGACACATCCTTATTGTCGGCGATCTCCGTCGCGGAGCTGACCATGAACGCCAAGCTCCTGACCGAGCAGACCGGGGCGGCCTACGAGGCGTTCGTGGTGGTGGCCGTCCTCTACCTCCTGCTGGTGGTTGTCCTCGAGCTGGCCGCCCGGTCCGCGCTGCGGGCCGTCCGATGGCGGCCGCGGCATGATGCTCTCTAGCTTTCCCATCGAGGGGTGAGGATGCTGCGACTTCTCCTGGAAGGGGCGTTCTACACCCTCGTCCTGGCCGTGGCCGGCATCGCGTGCGGCACGACCCTGGGCTTGCTCTTGACGCCACTCGGCTTCCTCCGGGTTCGGCCGCTCCGGGCCTTCTATCACGTGTTCATTTTCTTTACCCGCGGGACCCCGCTGCTCGTCCTGGCCCTCCTGATCTTTTACGGGCTGCCCGCCATGAATTTTTCCCAGGGGCCGTACGTGGCGGGCACCATTGTGCTGACGATCTATTCGTCCGCCTTCTTCGCTGAGGTCTTCCGCGGCGGGGTCCTGGCCATCCAGCGGACGCACCTGGAGTCCGGACGGAGCCTGGGGTTGGCGCCGTTGGCCTTCCTCCGCAGGATCATCGCGCCCTTGGCGCTCCGGTACGCTCTGCCGCCCTACGTCAACGTCTGCGTGATGATGGTGAAGGCCTCGTCGATTCTCTCCATCATCAGCGTCTGGGAGCTGACCCTCGCCGCCCGCGAGATCATCGAGCGGACGCTCTTGGTGTTTACTGCCCTTGGAATCGCGGCCGGCCTCTACTTCATCATGTGCTTCGGCGTGGATCGCCTCGGCCGTCGGGTCGAGCGACACCTGATGCGCCGTGGGTTTGTGGGAGAGCGAGTGTGATCACGATCCAGGGGCTCCGCAAGTGCTTCCCCAACGGCCTCGAGGTGCTCCGGGGGATTGACCTGGCCATCGGCGACGGGGAGGTGGTGTCCCTCATCGGGCGGAGCGGGTCCGGAAAAACGACCCTTCTGCGGTGCATCAATTTCTTGGAGGAGTACGACGCCGGGGAGATCCGGCTGGACGGGACTCCCCTCTGGTACCGCACCGCGACCGGCGGGGCCAGAACGCGGATGCCGGAGCCGGCTATTCGAGCGCTGCGGCAGCAGATGGGGATCGTGTTCCAGCAGTTCAATCTCTTTCCGCACATGACCGCCCTGGAGAACGTCTGTCTCGGCCCCAGTTTCGCGCACAAGCGGCCGGAAGCCGAAGTCAAAACCCTCGCGCAGCAGCTGCTGGAGCGGGTCGGCCTCGGCGGGAAGATGGGGTCCTACCCGTACCAGCTCTCGGGCGGGGAGCAGCAGCGGGTGGCGATCGCGCGGGCGCTCGCGATGCGCCCGAAGGTCCTGCTCCTCGACGAGATCACCTCGGCGCTGGACCCCGAGCTGGTCGGGGAGGTGCTCGAGGTGATTCGCTCGTTGGTTTTGGAACGCATGATGATGGTCATCGTGACGCATGAGCTGAGGTTCGCCCGCGAGATCTCGCACCGGATCGCCTATCTCTCCCGGGGGCAGATCACCGAAATCGGCCCGCCCGGCGAACTCCTCGACAACCCGCAGGATTCCACGCTGAAGGAGTTCCTTCGGCGGATGCCTTAGTCCGTGCGCCACCCGGCGCGGCGGCCTCCGCCCTGGTCCACACGAGGGCGATGTTGGGAGTAGCGCTGATCGTTCTCCTCTGCGTTCTGATTTCCGCCAATACGTTTTCGATCGGCGCTTTCCCTGTCCTCTTGCCGGAGCTTGGAAGATCGGCGGAGCTCTCCGACTGGCAGCTGGGGACCGTGGCGGGCGCGTTCGGGTTTGCCCGCATGGTGTCTGACGTCCCGGCCGGGCTCTTCATCACCCACCATCTCGGCCGGGCCCTCCTCCTGAGTCCCCTTGTGCTGGCGGCGGGCGTCCTGTGTCTCGGGAGTGGCGGGCCATTCGCGGTGTTGGTCCTCGGGCGCGCTCTCATAGGCGTCGCTCACACCCTGGGCATGATCGCTGGGCTGACCGCCATCCTCAGGTACCACGCCCCACGGACGCTGTCGTCTGCCCTCAACGCGTTCGAGTTTGCGGGAATGCTCGGGGTCCTCGGCGGGATGGTCCTGGTCGGGGCGTTGCCCGGGCGCTTGTCCTGGAACACCGCACTCATTCTTACCTCTACACCCCTGCTGGTCGGTCTAGTGGTCCTGCCCTGGATCCTCACCTCGCTACCCGCGAGCAACCCGGTGCCGGCGACGCCGCTGTTCGCGCGGAGCGCGACGGGGCTTCGCGTGGGGCAGACCGCTGGCTTGTCGCCACTCGTGCCACTTGCCTTCGCGGCGGGCGGAGCTATCGCTATCGCGTGGTCAGCCACCGCGCAGTTCATTGTCCCGCTCCGCGGGAGCCGGGAGTTTGGGCTGGACCGCATTGGGGTTGCGCAGCTTCTCATCATCCCGCAACTCTCCGATGTCCTCGTCCTCCTCCCCCTTGGTGCCCTGTCGGATCGGAGTCGGACAACCAGAGTGCTTGGCCTCAGCTTGCTGGTGTTGGCGGCGGGCACCGCTCTCGTCTCGTTCGGCACCCTGCCGTTCGTGGTTGTTGGCTGCGTGCTGTTCGGTGTCGGGTTAGCTGGCTGGATGCTACCGCTCAGCGTCTTGCGCCGGGAGACGTCGCCTGACCGGGTAGCCTGGCGGACCGCGCTCTATCGCATTGGCGTGGATGGCGGGATTTTCCTGGGTCCCTTTCTCAGCGGTTTCCTTGAGGAGGGGTCGATTGGACTCCTCCCGGGGGTGATCGCGGGTCTTCTGGTGGTGATCGGCCTGCTCTTTTTCCGGTTCGGGGCCTCGAGTCCGGCGTCTTTAAACCACTGATTGCGTCGGCGCGCCTCTCACATCTGAGCTTCGGCCTCTCCCCGAGCTGTCCTGTATATCGGGACGTCCTGCAGGAAATCACTGACCACGGGATTCGAATAGAGGCCGAAGGCGTCCACCAATGTCCCTCGCGTTCCGGTGTGACTTTCGATCGCATACACGATTGACATATCGTCGGGATCCGATACGCCCTCGAAACGGTGGTACTCGCGGATCAGCAGCTCTTCGGCCTTGAATGTCTTCCCGCTCTCCAGGGCTCGAAGCGCACGGCCGACCACTTCAAAATGTTCTGTGAATCCCCGACGGGTCAGCTCCTCGATAGCCTCCGCCAGCGTCGCGTATCCCGCGTGACTCACGATGGCTTTTCCCCTAGCGCGGGAGTGCGGCCTGTGACGAGGTCACCCAGGGCGGCGGCGGGCTGGTCCATACCCCCCATCATCCACCACCCCGAACCGATGCACCAGATTCGTGTATCCTGGTTCACACCGGGGCTCGGGGCGCAAGAGGCTGAACGTGGACCATCAAGGAGATCCCGCAATGACTGGAGCCGAGTTGCTGGTTCGCTGCCTGGAGCAGGAGGGAGTCCGTTACGTGTTCGGGGTGCCCGGGGAGGAGACCCTGGACGTCAACGAGGCGCTCGCGGGATCCTCTATCCAGTTCATTCCGGTCCGCCACGAACAGGCCGCCGCATTCATGGCGGACGTCTGGGGCCGCTTGACCGGCCAAGCGGGCGTGTGCTTGGCCACCCTCGGACCGGGAGCCACAAATCTTGCCACCGGTCTGGCGGATGCGAATCTCGATCGCGCCCCGGTTGTGGCCATTACGGGCCAACTGCCTCGGCATCTGCTCCACAAGGAATCGCACCAGTACGTCGATATTGTGGAAGCCTTTCGCCCGTTTACGAAGTGGAATGCTCGCATAGAGACGGGTGCGGTCGTGGCCGAGGCCGTACGAAAGGCGTTCAAGCGAGCCCAGGAGGAGAAGCCCGGGGCGTGCCACCTGGAGCTGCCCGAAGATGTGGCGCACGAACCCGCCGAGGGGGAACCCCTGCGAGCCGATCGCCCGCGCCGCCCCTCACCGGATCGACCATCGCTGGCACGCGCAGCCGACATCATCAACCGAGCCAAGCACCCCATAATCCTCGCGGGCAATGGGGTCATCCGCGGCCGGGCGTCCGAGGAATTGACGCATTTCGCCGAGCGAGGCCAGATGCCAGTCGTCATGACGTTCATGGCAAAGGGGGCCATTTCGGCCGACCACCCATTGGCGCTGACGACGGTCGGTCTTGCCTTAGAGAGCCCGGAGCGCGCGGGGTTCTCGGGCGCGGACGTGGTGATCGCGGTGGGGTATGACCCGGTGGAGTACGGCCCAGTGAGGTGGAATCCCGCGGATCACGTCCAGATTGTCCACATCGACTTCACCGCGGCCGAGGTCGACGCCCGCTACCAGCCAGCGGTCGAGATCGTGGCCGACGTGCGTGAGGCTCTTGAGCTCCTCGCCCCGCTTGTCGCGGCTCGGCCTGACCGCGTCCCACCCGAGCGCCCTCCGGACGACGTTCGACGCCTGGACGACCGGGTTCCGTTGCTCCCCCAGCGCATCATCGCGGACCTCGAATCGGTCCTGAAGCCGGAGGACCTGGTGGTCTCAGATGTCGGAGCGCACAAGCTGTGGCTGGCGAAGCGTTATCGAGCACGCCTGCCGAATACGGTGATCATCTCGAACGGTTTTGCGGCCATGGGGATCGGCCTGCCCGGGGCCATCGCAGCGAAGCTGGCTCAGCCCGACCGCCGGGTCGTGGCCGTGACGGGCGACGGCGGGTTCTTGATGAATATCCAGGAACTCGAAACCGCTGTCCGGCTGGGGCTGGCCTTCGTGGTACTGATCTTCCGCGACAACGGGTACGGCTCGATTCGTTGGAAGCAGGAGCGGGAGTTTGGCCGCTCGGCGGGTGTTGACTTCGGAAATCCGGACTTCGTGACCTTGGCGCACGCGTTTGGCTGCGAAGGCGTACGGATCAAGGCAGCCGGCGAACTCCGACCGTCCCTTGAGGGGGCGCTAAAGGCATCGGTCCCGGTCCTGATTGATTGCCCGGTGGACTACGCCGAGAACGATCGGCTTATTGAGCAATAAGGCGCCGAGGGGCACAAGCGGGCCCATATGATGCGCGTCGTTGTCCTGGGAGGCGGCTTCGGCGGGATGGAGACCATCCGAGTCCTCGAGCGCCGCCTTGGGCAGCGGGAGGACATAGATCTCCTGCTGGTCAGCGACCAGAACTATCTCCTCTTCACGCCGCTCCTCCCGCAGATCGCCTCCTCAAGGGTCGAGCCCCGCCACATCATCCAGCCGGTCCGCGACATCCGCGCCCGGCGCCGGTTCCGCTTCCTCCGTGATCGGGTCGTCGGCATAGATGTGAAGGAGCGCCGGATCCGCCTGGCTGAGGGAGATGTCACGTACGACTTCCTTGTGGTGGCCCTGGGGGGAGTCACCCAGACATTCGGAGTCCCGGGCGTCGAGGAGCACGCGTTTTTCTTCAAGGCGCTGGAGGATGCGGTCATCCTCCGTGACCAGGTGATCGACTTGGCCGAGCACGCCGACCACGAACGCGACCCTCGCCGCCGCCGGGAGCTCCTGACCGTCTGCATCGTCGGCGGAGGCTACACGGGCGTGGAGCTTGTCGCTGAGCTCCACGACTTCTTCGGTCGCTATGTCATCCCGCGCTACCGGGGCATCGAGTCGGGCGACCCGCATTTCCTGCTGCTCGAGGCGGGCGGTGAGATCCTGCGCGGGGTGCACCCAATCCTGGCGCGCCGAGCGAGGGCCAAGCTTCAGCGGGATGGAATCGAGGTCAGGCTTGAGGCGAAAGTGACAGGGGTTGAAGCCACGGGCGTGGAGATCAACGGGAGAAACTTTGAGCGGGTGGGTCTGGTCGTCTGGGTGGCGGGGGTAAGGGGGCATCCCGCCCTAGAAGGTCTCGGCCTGCCCGTGGATCAGGTGGGACGCATCATCGTGAATCCCTTCCTCCAGTTTCCCGGTCTCCCCGACGTTTTGGGCGTCGGCGACACTGTGGCCGTTGCGGGCCATCCCGAAGCATCGGTGGCGATCATCCCTGTTGCCGTCGCGCATGGGAGACTCGCGGCCCAGAATATCGTCAATCGCCTCGCGGGCCGACCCCTCGTCCCCATCGATTTTTCGCCTAAGGGGATGCTTGTGTCCCTGGGGATGAACGATGCCGTGGTCGACTTGATGGGGGTCAAATTCTCCGGCTACTTCGCCTGGCTCTTCTGGAACGCCGTCCATCTGTATAAGCTCGTGGGGTTCAGGAAACAGCTCCAGGTGGCGCTCGACTGGGCACTGACCCAGGTCTTCCCGCGGGACTCGGCCATTATCCGGCGGCCGCTGCGCTGCTCGATCTGCGCGGGGACGAAGCCAGCGAGCCGCTCCTAGGCGCTCCGAACAAGGCGGGTACGAACGCTCTGGGGCGCGACCCCTAGCCGTCCCGCCCTCACCCTTACGGACACCACCGGTCTGCCGAGCTGAGCGGCGATCTCCCTGGCCGGCACCGCCTCGCGCCAGGCCGCCCGGAGGGTTGAATCCTCTATTGGTGACCACGGTCGCCGAAGACCCTTATACTTTCGATGAACGACACAGTAGAGCGTGCCCCCCGCCGTAGGACGGGAGCAGTTGACGCAAAGCCCCAGCTTCCGGTGGCGTTCCTGGTAGCGGCGGGCAGCGCGCCGGTGGGCCTCGGGATACTTGCTTGAATTCGCCCTGATATGGAGCATATTCACCCCCCCTTCACTGGCACGCGAGCACTTGGTGGCCTTCCGTTAAGGGCACGTCACACGGGGTATCGCCCGTGCGCACGCTAGGCCAGAATGGGCTCAGGGGATGGGGGGAGAGCGAAACCGGAACGCCCGGAGGGTGGCGACAGCGGGGGCCGCGGGGGCTCTCGCCGGAAGACGCCCCACGATGACCACGAAGGGTTTGAGGTCTTGAGGCTGCGCGCCCGCTAGTACTCTGCCCGGCCAGAAGAGTGACAGGACAACGTCATCATCGTCGCCCCCGTTGTAGACGCCTCCGACCCATATCGGATCGGGTGGGCTCGCATCAGCGATGGCGGCCAGCGCGAGTAGGCTGCTCAGGAGGATCAGCACGAGGGGAGATCGGCACAGCATGAACCACGAACGCCTCCGTCGACCAGGACCCTGATCGAGGGTGACGTGGAAAGGCTGTCCAGGAACCCGATCCAGAGGCATGATTGTCTCCCCTGAGGGTCGGACGGTCAAGGTGCAGTCTAGGTGCAGTCAGGACGCCTGTCAAGGCGTTCGCCCCTGTAAGATGCTGCACAGTAGGTGAGGGCTGCTTTCGACGATACTGGGCTCCGCGAATCTTCGACGGAGGAGATGGCGTTTCAGGTATAAGAGGGCAGAGTCTGCCCGGCCGTGTGAGCGCCGGGAGGAGACGGTGATCGTCCGGGTTGGCCTGTAGAAGGGCCCCGGGAGGATTTGAACCATGCACTGGCTCGTGGACGGCTACAACGTGATCCGCTGCACGCCAGAGATGGCCGCCCGCGAGCGCGAGAGCCTCGAGGCCGGCCGGCAGGCTTTGTGCCGGCTCCTCAGCACCGTCGCGCGTTCCTCGGGCGAGCGCTTCACCGTGGTCTTCGATGGCGATCGAGGAGGCGGCAGCATGGCGGGAGGCTTGGGGGTCCGCGTGATGTTCTCGAGCGCCCGCGAGACGGCCGACCGCGTCCTGGCGCGGCTCGCCGGGGCGGGCACGGCCGTGGTCTCCAACGACCGCGAGGTGCGCGACGCCGCCACGCGTGCTGGCGCGGCCGCGATCGGGGCCGACGAGTTCATGGGCCGCGTCGGGCGGCTAGGCGGGCGGCGCGAGGGCGACAAGAGTGAGAGCGACAAGAGCGGGAGCGATGAGGAGCCACTCAGGCAGAAGAAGGGCAACCCTCGCCGCCTCCCGAAGAAAGTCCGCCGGACCAAACGTGCGCTTGGACGTCTGGGCTAGATCGCGACTGTGAGGGCGAGGGCGGCAGTAGTTACTAGAAGCGGGGAGGCGTGGAGTTTCTGAAGGTCCAGTGATTCCGAAGCCTGGGGAAGGCCGTGGAAGTCTTAGATCATGCCAATCCCGGGCACGCGAACTTGCCCCTGCTCCGTGGCCCTGCCTGTGCATTGGGTTAGAGCGGACATCCTCGTGACCACGACCCTGAGAATGCGGAAGCCCAGCAGCGCCGTCATCAGAGTTAAGCCGAGGGTGACCTGGTCCACCAGTCCCTGCAGGCCGTTCAACCGAAGAAGGGTATAGGCGAACGTCAGCAGCGGAAACATCCCGGTCAGCGCAAATGACAGGGAGGCCGCGCGCACCAGCCTCTGGCGTTTATCGTTAGTCATCATGGCTCCTCCTGGGAGGCATCCAGATATTGCTGCTCCTGAACGAACTAGTGGCAAAAGACATGCCAGGCGCGGCGATCGGTAACTTATGGAAATTATTATCCCCGAGTGTCCCGGCCGTGCCGTCTGTCTCGTGCTTGTGTCAGTCCGCCCTTCAGTGAATGTCAGAAGGTACATGAGATACGGGCACGAAGACCGGGGGTCGCGGTTACGTTTTGACGCCCCCCGGACTTGAGTGTACCTTGGCCGCTGACGGTCATGGCTGCACGACTGACACCCGACGAGGCGGAGGCGCTCACGCTCCTCGAGCTCGAGCGACAGCGCCTCCTCTATGCCGCGAAGACGCCATGATCATCGGCGTGGTCAAGGAAAGCTTCCCTGGGGAGCGGCGCGTCGCCCTCGTGCCCGCCGTCATCCCCGCCCTTGTTAAGGCCGGCGGCGAGGTCCTCGTGGAGTCCCGCGCCGGCGCGGCCGCGCTCTACCCCGACGCCGTCTACGTCGAGAAAGGGGCGAGAATCGCCGCTTCGCGCGCCGAGGTCTTCGCCGCCGCGGAGGTGGTCTTTCAAGTCCTGGGCTACGGCGCCAACGACCGGACCGGCCGCGCCGACCTGGCGCTCCTGCGTCCCGGCCAGGCCCTCATCGCGTTCCTCCGGCCGTTGGGGGATCCGCAGACCGTCAAAGAGATCGCGGCCACCGGCGCCACGGCCTTTTCCATCGAGCTCATGCCCCGGATCACCCGCGGCCAGAGTATGGACGCGCTCTCCTCCATGAGCACCGTGGCCGGGTTCAAGGCGGTGCTGCTGGCCGCTCTAACCCTGCCCCGGATGTTCCCGATGCTGACGACCGCCGCCGGGACCATCCCGCCCGCGCGGGTGCTGGTGGTCGGCGCCGGGGTGGCGGGGCTCCAGGCCATCGCCACCGCCCGGAGGCTCGGCGGCGCGGTGTCGGCCTATGACGTCCGGCCGGCGGTCAAGGAGCAGGTCCAGAGCCTCGGCGCCAGGTTCGTGGAACTGCCGCTGGAGACGGCCAGCGCCGAGGACGCGCGCGGCTACGCCCGGGCGCAGGACGAGGCGTTCTACCGGCGGCAACGCGAGCTGATGGCCCGCGTGGTGGCCGAGAGCGACGTTGTGATCACCACCGCCGTCGTCCCCGGCAGGAAGGCGCCGGTGCTCATCACGGCCGAGATGGTCCGCGGCATGGTGCCGGGGTCGGTGATCGTGGACCTGGCCGCCGAGCGGGGAGGCAACTGTGAGCTGACGCGGGCCGAGGAGACCGTGGTGGAACACGGCGTGACCATCATCGGCGCCGTGAACCTGGCCAGCACGGTGCCCTACCACGCAAGCCAGATGTACGCCAAGAACATCACCGCCTTCTTCCTCCACCTCGCGAAGGCGGGCGCCCTGGAGCCGCATCTGGAGGACGAG
>Ga0209515_10007886_pt1 | contig 12655 bp, 11 predicted proteins | sample Subgroupgradi54m_FD_187454 | JGI IMG/M metagenome (GOLD analysis project Ga0209515, IMG submission 187454) | Subsurface groundwater microbial communities from S. Glens Falls, New York, USA - GMW60B uncontaminated upgradient, 5.4 m (SPAdes)... ... | reverse complement strand
GCAGGAGCTCCCCAAAAAGATCCAGGCGGCCAGGGAGTTGGGTGATCTGAGGGAGAGCGGAGAGTACGAAACGATCAAGGATCGTCAGGGCTTCGTTCAGGCTCGTCTCTCATTCCTGCAACAGCGCATATCCGAGATCAGCCAGATCGACCTCCGATCGATTCCGAAGGATCGGGTTGCCCTGGGGAGCACCGTCTATCTCGAGGAGGAGGGAACGGGCGAAGAGATAGCGTACACCCTGGTCTTTCCGGAGGTGATGGATGGCAAGCGTGGCTGGATTTCGGTCGCCTCGCCGATCGGCCAAAGTCTCATCGGCAAGCGTGTCGGGGATCGGGTCGTGCTCCGGACGCCGAGCGGCACCAGGACGTGCAAGGTAATGAAGCTTCAGACACTGCACGATACCATTCAAGCCGGCTCCGCCGAGACGGACTCACATTAATATGGTCATTGCGAGCGACCAAGAGGAGCGCGGCAATCTCCGGTCATTGCGAGCGAAGCGAAGCAATCTCATCGTTCTCCGGTGCTTTTGACCTTGACTTTTGTACGCTAGTCTTCCATAGTTCTTCCGTCCAAAGGGCCTCCCTTTGGACGTTCATTTTTGTTGGGGGGTCGTCCAACGGTAGGACGGCAGACTCTGGATCTGCTTATCGAGGTTCGAATCCTTGCCCCCCAGCCACGCGAAATTCTAGAAATCTACCGGCCCGCTCGGCATCTCGCTGGGGGGCCTTTTGCATTCTTAGCCCCCCTCATGGTTTCGGGCTTGCCCCCATCTTTTCCGTGCTTCCTCCACACCCATGCTGGGCCGGCGGTCCTTCGCTCGGCGCCCGGCAGAGCAAGCGTATCCGTCCACCTCAAGACCCCGTCAGCACAATGACAAGAATGGGATCGATAGGAAACGTGGTTCAATTCCCAGACGCCTTGGCTGGAAGGTCAGCAGCGTCTTTTAGGGTTGATCTGCTAATCATTATTGGCTATAAGACATAGAGGCCGGACCCTCACCCAAACCCCCTCCCAGAGGGGGAGGGAGGAATGAAATGCGTCAGATCGTGTCCAGAAGTCATCGAATTCCTGACTGAGGACAGTAGAGGTCAAAGCAAAGTCCAGTGCGCACTTCAAAGATCTTCTCCGGGGTGATGCTTTTCTTGGCTGCGACAGTCTCTTCCCCTGCCGATTCCGGGACTCCCCCTAATTACACTGAAGATGCGAGGAAGGTGAACCTCCGGGAATGTGATGCGAGCACGACGCACGTCACCTTCTATCGGGCCGCCACCTACTACCTGACGGAGGCCATCACGAAATCGAGTGATGCCTTCATCATGTTCTATTCGACTGGGGGAGACGTACATTTTTGGGCGAGAGCTGCCGGGTCTACAGATCTCATCGAACTCTCCCGTGAAAAATGGTATGAACGAATGGAACAAGCGAGTCTTAACTATTTCAGGCACGTACGGGGCTTGCCGGAAAGCGACTGTTATCTGGCAGAAGAATATTTTTGATGAAGCAGAGGACTACAGTCCCCGTACCCTTTAGCGAGAATTTCTCGTCGTAAACTTTACTGGCGTGAGCGCTGGCATAAGGAGACTGCCATGGGTCTGCGTACACCGGCACAGTACAAGGCGAGTCTTAAAGACGGCCGCGAGGTGTACTACCGCGGGGAACTGGTGAAGGACGTCACTACACACCCGATCATCGGCGTGGCGGTCGAGCACGCCTGTATCGACTACCGCATGGCCGAGGATCCCCGCTACCGTGACCTGGCGGTGGTGACCGACCCCGAGAGCGGGGAGCAATACTCGCGCTACTACCAGCTCCCGCGCACTGCAGAGGATCTGCTCCAGCGCAGCCGCCTGATTGCCGCCAGCACTCGTGAGGGTGCGACCCTGGTGGTACTGATCAAGGAGATCGGCACCGATGCCATTTTTGCCCTCCACGTTGTCGCTGACGAGCTGGCCAGGCACGGCAAGCCGGAGTACAAGGAGCGAGTGCAGAAGTACTATGACCTCTGCCGCCGAGAGGACAATGGGGTGGCGGTGGCCCAGACCGATGTGAAGGGCGATCGCAGCCTGGGTCCTCAGGGGCAGGATCACGCGGACTATTACGTGCGGGTGGTTGAAGAACGGAAAGACGGGATCATTGTCCGCGGCGCCAAGGCGCATACATCGGTTTCGACCAACACCCATGAAGTGATCGTCCTACCCACGCGGGCGATGCGTCCCGACGACAAAGCCTATGCAGTGGCCTTTGCCCTGCCGGTCGCGACCAAGGGGCTCAAGTTGCTGGCCAGCTCCTATGGAGGCTTCGCGAAGGACCCCTTCGACTTTCCCATCAGCGCCAAGCACAAGATGATGGAGACCCTGACGGTCTTCGACGACGTGTTCGTCCCCTGGGAACGGGTGTTCCTGTGTGGCGAGACCGAAGCAGCCGGGCCACTGGCCCTCACGTTTGTCAAGTTCCACCGCTTCACGGCGGTGTCGTACAAGTTGCCCTTGCTTGAACTCCTGGTCGGCTCGGCGCGGGCAATCGCCGAGTACAATGGGGTGGAGAAGGCCGGCCACATCCGCGAGAAGCTCACCAAACTGGCCGCGTATCACGCCACGGTCCAGGGCCTGATCTACGCCGCAGCCCTGCAATGCGCGGTGGTTCCGCCGGGCATCGCGGTTCCCAACACGCTCCTCACCAACGTCGCCAAGTACCAGTTTGCCGCGAACTACCACCAAGCCGTGCAGATGGTGCAGGATGTGAGCGGGGGACTGCTTGTCACCGGTCCCAGCGTCGAAGACTGGCGGAGCAAGGTGACCGGCCCCTATCTGCAGAGGTATCTGGGTGGCAGGAAAGGTGTCCCGGCCGAGCACCGGCTCCGCATGCTCAACCTCATCTCCGACCTGACCGCGTCTGACTTCGGCGGGTATCAGGAGGTCCTGGCGGTGCATGCCGAGGGCTCACTGGAAGCGGAGAAGCTGCAGACGTATCGGGAGTACGACTTCGAGAGCGCGGCTGCCTACGCCCGCTCGCTGGCTGGGATCGAGTAGGGAGTAAAGTTGAAGGTCAATCCCTTTGAGCTGGGCCTTGACCGGGGAGCGGCCAACTACGTCCCGTTGACCCCCCTGTCATTCCTCGCGCGGGCCGCAGCGGTCTATCCGGGCAAGCCCGCGGTCATCCACGGCGACACGAGGTTCACCTACGCCGAGTTCTATGCCCGCTGCCGGCGGCTCGCCTCGGCTTTGGGCCGACGTCGGATCCGGCCCGGCGACACGGTCGCGATCATGGCCCCCAATGTGCCGGCGATGCTCGAGTCGCACTACGGCGTCCCAATGGCGGGCGCGGTGCTCAACGCCCTCAATTATCGGCTCGACGCCAGGTCGATCGCCTTCACCCTCGAGCACGGCGAAGCGAAGCTCCTCATTACCGACACGGAGTACTCCGACACGATCGAGGAGGCGTTGGCGCTCGTCAAACGCAAGATCGTGGTCATCGACATCGACGATCCGCTCTACACCGATGACAAGGGCGGGAAACTCCTGGGCGAGAAGGATTACGAGGTCTTCCTTCGGGAAGGGGATGCTGACTTCGACTGGCCGCGGCCTGCAGACGAATGGCGGGCGATCTGCCTCCTCTATACCTCTGGCACGACAGGGAGCCCCAAGGGGGTCGTCTACAGCCACCGCGGTGCCTACTTGAACGCGCTCGGCAACGTGTTTACACTCGGCCTCTCGCCGCGGTCGGTCTATCTCTGGACGCTGCCCATGTTCCACTGCTGCGGCTGGTCCTTCACCTGGGCCGTCACGGCCGCAGGCGGCACGCACGTGTGCCTGCGACGGGTGGACCCCGCGCTGATCTTCCCCGCTATTAAGACACACGGCGTGACGCACATGTGCGGCGCGCCGATCGTGCTGACGATGCTCATCCACGCGCCAGCCGAGGCGAAGGTGAAGTTCGACCACATTGTCGAAGTGGCGACGGGTGGCGCGGCGCCGCCCTCGGCAGTCATCGCGGCAATGGAGTCGATGGGGTTCCGCGTGACCCATCTCTACGGTCTGACCGAAAGCTACGGGCCGGCAACGCTCTGCGCCTGGCAAGCGGACTGGGACGGGCTCGCGCTCGAAGAGCGCGCGCTCCTCATGGCACGCCAGGGAGTTGCCTACCCCACGCTTGATGGCTTAATGGTCGCGGATTCGGAGACATTGACGCCTGTGCCGAAGGACGGCAAGACCATGGGCGAGGTTATGCTCCGCAGCAACACCGTGATGAAGGGCTACCTCATGAACCCGAAGGCGACGGAGGAGGCCTTCCGCGGGGGCTGGTTCCACACAGGCGACCTCGCCGTCTGGCACCCGGACGGCTACATCGAGGTCAAGGACCGCTCGAAGGACATCATCATCTCGGGCGGCGAGAACATTTCCTCGCTCGAAATCGAGGAGGTGCTGTACCGCCATCCCGCCGTGATGGAGGCGGCGGTCGTCGCCAAGCCGGATGAGAAATGGGGCGAGGTCCCTTGCGCCTTTGTCACGCTCAAGCCAGGCGCGGCCCGCGTCGCGGCGGAGGACATCATCCAGTGGTCCCGCGACAACCTGGCCCATTTCAAGGTGCCGAAGTACGTTGTCTTTGGGCCGCTGCCGAAGACCTCGACCGGCAAGATCCAAAAGTACCTGCTTCGCGAGCGGGCAAAGGAGACGGGGTGAGCGGGCTGCTAAAGCGGCAGGGTGGGGGTAGCGGAGGGAGATGACGAACCTCTTCGACCTCACCGGCAGGATTGCGCTTGTCACAGGCGCGTCGAGCGGCCTTGGGCGCCGGTTCGCCCACACACTCGCGAAGGCTGGCGCGGCAGTGGCGCTTGGTGCGCGCCGCGTTGACCGGCTCGATCAGGTGGCAAGTGAAATCGCGGCTGTTGGTGGCCGCGCGCTTCCTGTTGCGCTTGATGTCACCGATCCCGCCAGTATTTCGGCCGCCCTTGAAAGGGCGGCGGCCGAGTTGGGACCCGTGACGATACTGGTCAACAACGCCGGCATCGCGGCAACACGTGCACTGCTCGAGCAGAGCGATGCGGAATGGGCGAGCATCCTCGAGACGAACCTCACGGGTGCGATGCGCGTCGCGCGCGCCATGGCCCAGCACATCGGTCTGCACGGCCGGGGAGGGGTGATCGTGAACGTCGCCTCGATCGCCGGGCTGCGCGCGGCGGCGCAGGTCGCGGCCTACAGTGCCTCCAAGGCAGCGCTTATCAACCTGACTCAATCAATGGCCCTTGAGTTCGCGCGCTTCGGAATCCGCGTGAACGCGCTCGCGCCAGGCTACATCGAGACCGACCTCAACCGCGAGTTTCTCAATAGCCCGGTGGCACAACCGATCCTGAAGCGGGTCCCTCTGCGCCGCTTCGGCGAGCCGAGCGACCTCGACGGCGCGCTTCTCCTCCTTGTCTCAGACGCGGGGCGCTACATGACCGGGAGCGTCGTGGTCGTCGATGGCGGCCACAGCGTCAGCTTCCCCTAGGCAAGTCTTATAGGAATGACGGGGCAAGAGATGCTGCGGACGCAGGAGAACTAGCGGTGACAGGTGACCAGGATGGCCTGATTGTCCCGACGGTTCTTGGGGGGGCCACGTTCGCGGCGACTGGGCCTTCTGGGATCTCCGAGAAGCGAGACCTCTTCTTAACGTTATCGAGCTGCTGGCCCGCCACCTCCACATGGGGGTCGATCCCAATACACCGGCGAGTACCGCTCGCTACTGGACCTCTATCGGCTTGTCGCCCACGAAGTTATAGCGGGGCTTCTTGACCCACCCGTTACCTTCCTTCTTCGGCTCCTTGTGGATTCGAGTCTCTGTGACGACAAGCTTGCCGTCTTTGGGGTTGACCCAGAAATCAAGGTCATAGACCTTTTGAGGCTCGGCCTTGACACGAAAGTCGGTACAGGCGAAGTAGCCTTGTTTGGTCTTAGTAATGGGGTCGTGAATTTTGACGAACTCGAGGACCAGGTCTTCGCCGGTCTTCTCATCCTTGTACTTGAAGGCACCGCCCCCATCCCTGGTCTTCTGGACGATATGCTCGTGCATGGCCGCCTTGATCTCCCAAGCCTTTTTCTCTTCGGTCTCGCCGGGGTGTTCCTGAGCTACTGCCCACCACCACGGCAGGGGATCCGTGCGGACTTGCACCCATGTATCACCCTCCTTTTGGGGGTACCGATGGGTTTTAATATCCATGAGGACGAGCTGGTCCTCTCTTTCCTTGATCCAGAAATCCAGGTCATAGACCTTCTCGGGCTCGCCCTGGACGCGGAAGTCAACGCTGCCGAAATAGCCGTGCCCCTTGATCCCGCGGATGACGCGGACATTCACGAACTCGAGAGCCACCTCTTGGCCAGTCTTCTCGTCTTCGAACTTGAAGACGCCGCCTCCTTCTTTGACCTTCGCGGCGATGAGCTCCTCGATCTTGGCTTTGACATCCGCGCTGGTGAACTCGTGCGCCGCCATGCTCGTGGCGCTCGTGCCCACGACGATGGCCAGCAGGGGGACGATGAACCCAACTTTCAGAAATCGCATCGTGCTCCTCCTTTGCTCCTTGGACGTCGGTAACCCGTACTGATACTGCCTGTCCTACAGTCTCGAGCCACTTCGAATCCAGTACAACCTAACCACCCTACGTCGGGAAGACCTGAAGCGAACCCACGGTCAGGCCGCCGGTCGCATCCCGGTGCGGACGCCGCTCCGATTGCAAGCAGCAGCAATGTACGTTGGGGCTATTGTAAGCGGTTTTTATGGGGTTTTCAAGAGGAACCCGGCGGGCATCTCCTTTGATTCGGTGAGTTTTCCTATAAATTTAGCTTAAATTTCATGTGAAGTATGGGGCGGCAGCCTCTCGAGTCTGAGGAAACGGCGAGAGAAAGAGATTGCAACATTTGGCGATTTAAGAACTGCGGAGCAAGCGATCGGCGCTGTGTAAGGAGCAGCGTGCTCATCGAGGGCGTCGAACTTCGGCCAGTCGCCAATTGCGATTGGATTTTGGTTGCGCGGTGCTTCCACTCTCCGATATAGTAGGCGCGGTTTTCCTGCCGTCAGCCAGATGGCCCCATCGTCTAGTGGCCTAGGACGCGGCCCTCTCAAGGCCGAAACACGGGTTCGAGTCCCGTTGGGGCCACCAATAATTTCGCCTACTTCGCGCCTCGCTGATTTTTGCTGCCAGGCTCGGTGTCCAAATAGTGACTATTCCGTTTCGCCAAGACGGCATCCCGCGCCATGGGCTTGTCACTTGCCAGTGCACATTACGGGGGTGTAATCTGCACATGAGATGGCGGCTGAACTTCTTCGGGGTTGCCGAAGGTGCGAGCGTCGGTGAGTAATTTGGCTGCCGCAGCCCGCAGCAGTCAGGAGGCGGCGTCAGAATCACTTTGAAATTTCAACTAATAAGAATGGATTTGACTCGCCGTGTCGGATTCGTGAAAACTGCTAAACAACAGGAAACCCAACATTGCCGCGGCGCTGAGGAGGCTTTTCTTTGCGACTTCCTACAGCTGCCCTTTCCTCTTCACCCGGCAAGAGGATGGAAAGGAATCACGCTTGCCTCTCGAAACCAGGGCAACCCTCCCAAGCCTCCGCGTATCTGGTGTCTCCGCGAGCTTGCAAAAAGCAAGCCCGACTGACGCCCTCTCCTACAGAGCCGCTCACCGTTCACTGAAATCGGGCCGTCGCCATCGATTCCAGACTCTCTTCCTTGTGCATCCGCTCGTCATGCCCGATTTGACGAAACATGTCCGCCACGCTCTCGGAGGAGGCGTAGTCCTCCTCAAAGAGGCTCTTGAAAGGCTCCGACTCGAACTGGGGGTTTTCCGCCACGAATTCCATGTATTCGTGCTCGGCATGGTCCTCAAAGTGGGCGTTCAACAGATAACTCCGCGACGGCTTGATGACGTAGAGGAGCCAGCAGATGTGGTAGTAGGTGAAGGCGATCACCTGGGGCAGGATGCGATAGAGGAGAAAATTTTCCTTAATTCCGCGGGCGTGGGTGAGTTCCTCCAGGATGAGCAAGTGCCACATCTCGTTATCTTGAGCCTCGCGGGCCTCCTTGACCCGGTCGAAGACCCGTCTGGCAAAATCACGATGTGCATACATGTGGGTAATGGCGATGTAGGCCACGTTCTCCCAGGACTGATACGGGACGCGGGCGATGAGCTCCAGTACCTTGAATTTGCTGAACGTCTTTTTGCGACCATACACGAGGTCCATCGTAATGAAGAGGAGGCGGGCCAAGATGCCGTACCGCATCCTCGGAGAGCAGAGTGTGACTTTCTGCGCTTGGCGGCGTTGTTCGGCGGTTAATTTCTCCAGTTTCGAACCCATAGCAAGACCTCCGCCGGTATGCGGCGACGTTCGCGAGCCAAAGTGGCGTGCCCTTGGAAATCGTCTCGAAGGTATTGCTGTGGCACAAGAGCCTCCGAACAACCCAGATCTATCTCGGACGCGTGATGGATGCGGAAGCGCTCCGCTGGATGGACATCCTGTATGGCTGACCTGTTTGGTTGGATTAGAAACGAAACGACGCCGCCCCGCAGAAGAGGTGTATTACGGGGGTGTGATCTACACCTGAGATAGCGGCTGACGTTCAAGTCGTTACGCCGTGACGCCACTGCAACAGGCTCCATGCAACGAAGACCACTAGCCAGTTGACGGACCCGAGTCAGTCCACTCGCTCAGTTACGGGATGAACTCGAACTCCTGGAAACCAAAGCTGAGTACATTCGCGGCCTCGAGGGAATTGCTCCCCGCCCGCACGAGGACCGCATAGGCAATGTACCGGCCGGCTGGCTCAAAGCCTATGAACGTGTAGGAGAATGCAACCCCAAACTTCGAGAGGATCGTCGTGTTCGCCAGGAAGCGAAGTGCGGAAAAGCCGACGACGAAGGAGACCCCGGGGGGTTGCGGGATAATCGAGAGGAACGTGACCCCGTCTGGTAGGAGGACTCCGAGGTAGATGTCCACCTGAATCGCCGTGGATCCCGGGGTGAGTGTGGCCTGATAGGTGCCCCTCTGGCCCATGCGGAAGGCTGACCCATTGAGGGAGACGGCGGCCGCTGGTAGTGGTGTGCAATCGGCAGTCTCGCCCTGCTCCGAACCCTCCGAAAGGGGGCATGGTGGTGGTGGTGGCGGTGAGGCGTCCGTGGTGACGGTCACGCCGACGGGGCCACTCAACTCCGCCGCCGCCCCCTGGAGGGTCCGGAGCGGGGCGGTGTTGCCGCTCGCGGTCCGGCTGTAGACCGTGATGGACTCGCCGCCGATATTCGCCACCACCAGCTCGTTGTTCACGAGGTCCACGGCCACGCCGACGGGGACAACCAACCCCGTCGCCGCCCCCTGGAGGGTTCGGAGTGGGGCGGTGTTGCCGCTTGCCGTTCGGCAGTGACCGTGATGGAGGAGTTGCTGCTATTCGCCACTACCAGCTCGTTGTTCACGAGGTCCACGGCCACGCCTTCGGGGCCACGCAACCCCGTGCCCACCCCTTGGAGGGTCCGGAGCGGGGCGGTGTTGCCGCTCGCGGTCCGGGCGTAGACCGTGATGGAGTTGGTGGAAACGTTCGTGACGAACAGCTCGTCCTCGGCCCACGCCGCTGGGGGACCGCCCTCCACCGGGACCAACACCGTCACCCAGAGGGCGAGCGAAAGCCCTCCTACCCAGAAGCGTCGGAGCCACCTGGTGCCGGCCGCGGCCACCAGCCCGAGGGCGCTCTTCGGCTGGCAAGCGCCCGCACGAGATCGTGTCATCTGCCTGCTCCTCTCCAGGCACGAGGCACACCGTTCACCTGCCGCCTGGCGTAGTTGATCACCGCCAATTGCTCACCACTCCGGCGGCCCTGACTCCGCGTCGTTCCCATCGAGGCTTGAAGCAAAACGGCACTGTGCCGGATCGGTCCGGGAATCACAGTGCCATCCTGCGCGGTGTCCCAACCACCACGTCACTCCTTGCCTGCCTGTAGGCCGTTATTCGCTTGGTTTCATGGTGCGCGTCTTCTATCACAGCCTGCTGCCGGTGTCAAGCCACCCTCACAACCGGACAGATCACTTGCCACAACAACCGGACATCGTGACGTGCTAAGAACAGGCAATATTGTTACGTTGTCCGAGGTTCCTTCTGTTCGGGCCAGTCTAGATTATAACCACGAATCTGCACTCTCAATCTCACCCGTGGTCCAGGTGTCCACCAGCTATGCGCGGTAATTGCTCAGAAGCTCCTGAATGGTTGGTTCCTCGTGCCAAGGGACTGGCCGAGCGCGCTTCGAGTCGCGCTACCGCTTCATGTAGCGCCGCCATCGAAAGGGGCTGATAGCGCGGCGCCATCCGGAGGTCCTTCCACCAGCAGAGGATTTCAATCGTCCGCATGTTGACACCCCTCATCGTTAGCCAGCTTGCCGCTTGGTGGGGCAGGTCATGAAACCGGAGGTCTGCAATCCCCGCCCGCCGAGTCGCCCGCCAGAAGGCGGATTAGCACAAGTACGTTCGCAAAACGCTTGACATCCTGAGGAGGCGGTGAGATATTCACGTGCCTAAATGATTGCCCTGGGGTGAAGATAGGAATTCATCAACGCGCGACTCACACTACGTAAAGGAGGCGACAGATGAGAGTTGTTCCTGTGCTCCTCACAACCGGGCTTTTCTGGGTTGGGAACCTGGCCTGGGCCCAGGTACCGGGCATGGGCGTGGGCGGAGCGGGGACCGGGAGCTCTGGCCAACAAGTGGACGGGGGGGGCGGGGGCATGAACCCGGTGGGCGGAGGAGCGGGTGGCGTGACGGGCTGACCCATGATGCGTGCCATCATGGACATGATGGGATCTGGGGCCCCGACGGTGCCACCGCTCATAGGCCAACTACTGCAACAGCAGCAGCCCTATAACCTGTCTCTGGAACAGGTGAAGCAATTCCAGACCCTCCAGACCGACGCGCAAAAAGCAGGTCTGCGTAATGCGACTGAGGTGCGGATAGCCGAGCTGGACCTTGACGCACTCCTGCGGGAGGACTCCATTGACCTCGCACAAGTCGAAGAGAAGATCAAAGGACTGGAGTCGCTGCGATCGAGTGGACGCTCGTCGTATGCGCGCACGCTTGTCAGGGTCAAGGCGCTCCTGACACCGGAACAACTGCAGAAGGTGCAAGGGGGCCAGACCACGGCGATGGAACACGGGGGCTCGCCCGTGCAGCAGCAACCCGGGAAGCAAGCGACCACCGAAGAGCCGAGCGGGAAGGCGGAAGCGTTCACGGCCGAGCAGATCAAGGCCGCCATGAGCCAGTACATCACTGAGAAGACCAAGGAAGGTGGCGGCGTCTTCAAGATGCATGATGACAAGACCGGCCAGGATTTGGCCCTGGAGTTCGTGAAGATCCACGATCCAGTCCGGAAGATCGAGGGGAAGGGCTACTTCGCGTGCACCGACTTCCGGGTCCAGGGAGAGCCCCAGAAGGTCTATGACCTGGATTTCTGGCTCAATCCCCAGGACAACAAGCTCGTCGTCACCAAAACCACCATCCACAAGGAGCCCAAGCAGGTCGGGGACGGATGGGTGAAGGTGCCTCGCTACACCTTTGAGAACGACCAGCCCGTCGAGCTGCGATAACAGGCGCACTCCGGTAGCCACACTCTAGCCACCATCATCCTCAACCTGGCCTCCTCGGAGCTTCATTGCCCATTTTAGAAGTGCTTGAAAGACTCGACCAGGGGGGTCGTCATTCAAGGCCTTTGTGCTCGAGCACCCTTGTCGTTGCAACGGGCGGACCCCTTTTGTGGACTGGGAGATGAGAAGGGGGGGGGGCAGGCGAGAGCGCTGCCCGGCGCATTTTTTTCTTGCACTTTCCTCCTGGAGGTGGTAGAAAAGCGGCCTACCGTGTGTTGGAGGGGCCTGCAGGAGGTGAGGGTTGATGCAGGGTGGGATCGTAGAATGTCCCCTGTGCAAAGGTCTTAAAAAGATTGGCTGTCCGATGTGCGGGGGAGGCGGGCTGATGAGGACCGATATGGAACCACGTTCCGCGCGCTGTTGCAGTACCTGTGGCGGCCTAGGGGTCTGTACCTGCACTGTCTGTTGCGGCGAGGGCGTCATGCCTGTCGTCCCGTTCTAAGGAGGCCATCGTGGCTGTCTCTGCATTCATTTTTCTTGAGTGTGCCGCTGGTCGGGCTAAGGATGTGGCCAAGCAGGTGTCCAAGATCTCCGGGGTGAAGCTGTCTCATGCCGTGACCGGTCCACACGATGTGATCGCCTTTGTTGAGGCCTCCGATATTAATGCCCTGGGCGCAACCATTGTCTCGAAAATCCAAGGCGTGTCCGGGGTACTCCGCACCACTACCAACGTCGTCGTCAGATAGCGCCTTCTCGCATTCACTGTCGATTCTGCCGGTCCTGATTGCCGCGTACTCAGGGTATCGCCTGCCCCTCCCTCCTGAATCAAGCAGGGCCCATCGCTGAGTTTTCCGATGGAAAAGACTTGACAAAGTGAACCATCATTGCCTAGAGTACGCCACGGTAACTGGGCAGATGATGCCGTTCACTAACGGACGGCTTTCTGGAGGGACGGCCGCCAGGGCTGCAGGCCGCGCGGCCGTCGGAGTGGACCGATGGAGGAGCAGCGGAGCGCGCAGCGGCCGGAGCGGCGGCCGACGGTCATGACCCTGGAGGAGGTGGCCCGCT
>Ga0209515_10007885_pt1 | contig 12655 bp, 13 predicted proteins | sample Subgroupgradi54m_FD_187454 | JGI IMG/M metagenome (GOLD analysis project Ga0209515, IMG submission 187454) | Subsurface groundwater microbial communities from S. Glens Falls, New York, USA - GMW60B uncontaminated upgradient, 5.4 m (SPAdes)... ... | reverse complement strand
TCTTTGGCCGTTGCTTGAGCCTCTCAACCCCGTCCACAAATATCTCTTTGGTTTCCGGAAACAATCGGAGAAACTCCTCTGGATTTGCTATCTTTCTTTGCGGCAACACAAACTTCCGTCTAATCCTTTATAATAAGAAGTTTGCCACGTCGTGCTAAATATATGGCACTCCTCGCAATGACAGCCACAAAGTGGTGTTATGCCAGAGGGTTTACCCATTGACAATCGCCTGATTATAGGCTATTATTAGCCTAATATAGCTATGTTTCAACCAAAATTCATTATTACCAACAAACTTTTAGAATATATCACCAAAATTACTACGTTAGTCTCGGAGCTTAATAGTAGACGATTTCCCCATGTTGTACTCATGGAATTTGAAAAAAGTGCACAAGCTCTTTCAACATTTGCCTCAACAAGCATAGAAGGGAACCCGCTGCCACTCACAGAGGTAAAAAGAATACTTAAATCCAAACCCGAATATATTCGGGATACGGAAAAAGAAGTGCTTAATTATAATGAGGCGTTGCAAGAGTTAAGAGAAAAGATGCGTACAGGAGAAGTAACACTTTCTATTGACCTTATTCTCGCAATTCAAAAGAAAGTAACCCAAGGAGGACTTGTGCAGCCGTTTCAATCGGGAAAACTTAGAGTTGCGCCAGTTTTTGTCAATGATCCAAGAACAGGTCAACCGGTCTATTTGCCCCCTGATGCAAAAGATGTACGGCCGCTCCTGGATGATCTTATTGACTATATAAACACTAAGAAAGGAGTTATTAATCCGATTATTCTTGCTGGAATACTGCATAAACAGATTGTGTTGATCCATCCATTTATTGATGGAAACGGAAGAACGACCCGTTTGGTAACAAAAGTAATTTTGGCTCAAATGGGGGTAGATACCTTTAATCTTTTTAGCTTTGAGAATTATTATAATCAAAATGTGACAAAGTATTTTCAAACAGTAGGGGAGCATGGCAACTATTATGAACTAGTCGATACAATAGATTTTACAAATTGGTTAGAGTACTTTACAGAAGGCATTATCAACGAGTTGCTTCGTGTCCAAAAGCTCCTTTCAGAAGTAAGCGGCACACCAGAAACAGAACTAAAACCCTACCACAACACAATACTGGGTACCATCCGCAATAAAGGCTTTATTAATGACGCTGACTATGCAAAACGTACAGAAAGGGCAAGAGCAACAAGAACTTTGGATTTCCAAAAACTTCTTGACCTTGGTCTTATAGAACGAAAGGGTAAAGGACGAGCGACACACTACGTAGTAAAAGAAAAATAAGTAACTATGTGGCTTATATTCATTTACATCTTCATTCGTCGACGCACTGGTTGTTATTGGAAAGTAAGCACTATGGGGAAGTAGTAGGGTGGGATCGTAAGTATAAATTGTAATCCTCTCCATTTACTACACCATCTCCGTTTAGATCTGCATCTTTGCAAGAGGGGTTATTTGCTACTTTAAGACCAAAACATTGTTTAATCAAGTTATATATAGTATCGGGTGCAACACCAGTGGGAAGAATTGGAAACGGTTGTGCAGACTTCATAGTTGTAAATTTAGAACCCCGATCAGTAAAAGAGATGATTGTTTTTTTAACAAGATTGATTTTATTAGTTAAATCCTGCGTTTTAACACTTTTTAAGATTGTAGGCGAACCAAGACATTTAAGCGGAAAGTTAGGGTATTGACCATTGGTGCAGGTATTCCCTCCTTTATCTACCATTGCGCTTGTTACTTCTAGGTAAGGAAAGCCTACATGACCAAGATCATTGTTACTAAATGTATTATTAGACTGATCTATATTTATACCTAGTTGTGTTAAGTCTATTAAGATAGGATAAGGCTGATCGGAAAAACTTAATTCCGGATCTGATTTTATGTTTACAAGCGTATTTTTTGTAAAAGTGTTATCCCTAAATTGGACATTCGTTTGTTGTTTGTAATCACCACGAAAATCATAGAAAAAATTTAATAAAGAAGGAGAATTGTCTATATAATTATTAGTAATCGTATTGTTTGATAAACTGCTTGCATACCACCCTCCTATACCGGCAACCCCAGTATTAGTCACCTTATTGTCACTAATAGTAGCATGCTGGACTAATCCTACCGTTTCTATGCCAGTATCCATCTCATTAGATATAACATTGTTTTGCACAAGATCATATTTTTCCCCTGTTATCCCGCCAGCTTCATTTTCTGAACCCAATACTATTCCATCATCTCCTCCTACTTCATGTTTTAAAACTCCATCGGAATTCCCATTGATAACATTATTGGTAATTGTATTGCCAGACCCTTCTGAAACCCAAATGGCTATATTATCTTTCTTATCAGAAGAAAAATTGTTACCATCGATTATTGAATTATAACCTTGGCGTTGAAAATACATATATATGCCACCAATTACTGTGTTATTTTTGAATTGAACATTTCTTGTATTTGATGTCCAAATTTGGTAATTTTCTATAGTGTTATTGCTTATTATGCCGTCATTGCTATTATCAATATATATATCTCCGGTAACCTTGTCTTGACTAGCCCCACTATTGCCGGCTGAAATTTTACAGTTTTTAATAGTAAAATTATTAACATTAACCAAGTCAATTGGCCGCGTAGAGACTTTAGAAGAAAAAATTGAATGATTATTGCAATCTATCATTATATCAGATACGTCATGTATAGAAAAACAGGTGTCGGTTTTATCTTCACCATCGGCAAGATCCTGATCTAAAACATAATTTCCGGATTCGGTAACTTCTTGACAAGAAGCTATATGGGTAACTGAACCTGTATCTTGTGGTAATCCCTGAAGTGTTGTTCCAGAAAACTTTGGTTTTAATGTTATCTGTATTGTGTATGGGACAGTTGTTGTTCCATCGGAAAGCGTTACCTGTACCGTTCTTGTTGCAGAAGTTTTTGGATCGGTAAGCATATTCAATTTCCATGCAACAGGTTTTGTAAGGATATCCAGGAAATTGCTTGTAATAACTCTTGTTTGATCTCCTCCACTACTGCCGTCCGTATCCTTGTTGTCTATGGTTATAGATTTAAGTATATGTTGTTGTGAATCTTGTTGTGTATGTGTTGGATATATACTAGGTTGTTGATCTGGAAATTGTGTTGCAGATGGTTCTGTTTGTGCTGTAGTTGGTGTTTGAGTTTGGGAGGATGAAGCTGTTAAGCTGTATCCTATGTTACATCCTGAATCTTTCCCATCTGGATTTCTTTCTGTACCATTTGTGTCTATCAAGTTCAAGGCAACGGTATACGAACCTGGGTTCCATCCTGTTGTATCCCAATTTACCAATCCACCACAGCTGTTATTTGTCCCACCACAGGAAACAGAACCAATGTTTGTTGGACTCTGACCTGGTGCAATAACGCTAACACGTATCCAGGCCATAGGAAATCCTGTGGTAGAACCACCATTTACAGTAATACTAACTTTGCTACCTACCTGTGCTGATTCAGGAGAAAAATCAACATTACCACATGTAAGATCACTTGCACTTTGTGCATATACTTTTGGAACAAGACTCTTACCGTCATCCTGGCTTGTCCAAGATCTGATTCTGGATGTGCCTATCGGCTTACCAGAATGACGGGAAGAAGTGGAAGCAAGCACCCAATCCTGAGGAAGAGTAATCATAAGAGACACATTTGATGTGCTTGTTTCGGTTATTGCAGTCCCATTTGCATCTACAAACCTGACAACATTTTGTTCTGCTGCTTTCTGTCTAAGATTTTGAACAGTTAAAGCTGCACCAATAACAACGGGAAGAGCAATAAGAAGAAAAAGAGGAATAAAAAGTTGTTTGTTAGAGCGTATTTTCTCGAAAAAGACGGGAAATTTTCTTTCTAGCCTGGAAAAAACATTAGACAAATGCACTCTTGCCATACATACAACCTAGCACCTTGGGAAGAGCAATGTCAAGGCTTGGCGAAGATAAATCCTCCCGTAACTGCAAGCAGTATGCCGAATATGCCAAATATAACAGTTGTATTTGATCCGGTTGGCGCGATTGATGGTTGGGGTGTTGTTATTACAGTTGGTACTGCTGTTGGATTTATTGTTATGGATGGTGTTATTGCCGTTGTTGGTGTTATTGAGGTTGGTGTTGATGTTACTGTAGCAGGTATTGCAGTTGGTGCTGTGTTTGTAGGCGCAGGTGTTGTACTAGTTGCACTTGTAATTGTTACCGTTGACTGCTGGCTGGATGAAAGCACATTTTCATTTGACTGGTCTGCAGATGCAATGGAAAGGGCTTGCGATTGGTTGCCAAACGTAACTTGTATTGGGGTTGTGCCGGTTGGAGATTTTGCCTGAAAAGTTATTGTTGCAACTTTTGTTGGCGTTTGGATAACTTTTGTTGGGTCAGATCCAATAGAAAGCGTAACTAATATACTACCGTCAGTTACTGTTGGTCCTTCTAAAATAGTGGGGAATGCTACAGCATTAGGACATACCGGACTACCTGTTTGCACAGGACAGGAAGTAGCAGCAACTGGGGTGAGTTTTGAAGAATCGTAATTGATTTGCAGTTTTATCAGAGATAGCTGGTTTGTTCCCGGATTTACAGACACATCCATGTTAAATGTGTCTCCAACAGCGACAGAAGAGTTGGTAGGAGTAAAAGAAAGTATTGTCGCCGCTGCGGCATGGGTATTTTGTTGCGTTTGCTGACGCAAAAAGAAAACAGTCACAGGGATGCTGGTTAAAACGATAAGGACAAATCCAAAAAGAAGCAGCTTTTTTAATCTCATAGGGTAACTGAATCGTATAGGAGAAGGGTAGGACTGGTCAAGTATGTATGGTTATTGTCAAATAAATGTCAAAAAACTACTTGACAAATACAGTGACATAGTATACGCTGTATTCGTATGCTCAATACGAACACCATAACAGCGCGAGACATACTCAGAAATTATAAGGAAATTTTTGATAAGGTCAAGCATACTAACCAACCAACTATTATTATGAGCCAAAAGCAGCCACAAGTTGCAATTGTTTCTATGGAAGACTTAGAAAAATTACGACAGCTTAAAAATAAGCAGTCTACCCGTGCATTGCTTAGTTTAGCAGGTATTGCTCCAAAAGGAAGTGGATTGCCTTCTGATTTATCCGAAAAGCACAATGAATACACCTGGGACTAATAAATCGCTTGTTGTTGTTGGAGATACCGACGGACTTATTGCGGTCGTATCAGAGGCAGATGTACATCATAAAATTGCAGTTGCAACCGTTGCTAAGCTTCTTGCTCACGATGCGCAAACCGTGTTTTCCTTAACTACTATAACAGAAACTGTTACAACACTAAGACGAAAATTAAACAGACCGGATTTAGCTGAACGTATTATTACCCAGATAACAAGTGGCGCTTTATCAATTGAAAATGTAGACACAAAGATGTTACATGTTGCTCTTTTGGTATTTGACCCAAAAGGGAGTAAAAAAAACACGCTGTTTGACGCGCTGGTTGTTGCAACAGCAAAAAAACTTAATACCAAAGTGATATTATCTACAGATAAATGGTATAAAAAACTTGGCTTTACTTTAGCAATTGATCTTTTTGAGTAATATGAAATTTTTTGATGTCGTTACGGTTGGGAATGCGATTGTCGATCTTTTCCTTGGTATTCATGACGCAAATGTATCGTGCCGGATAAACAAAGAAGCGTGCGAATTGTGCGTGCGGTTTGGGGAAAAAATAGAGCTTGACCGTTTGGACAGGTGTGTTGGTGGAAATGCAACCAACGCTGCAGTTGGTATGGCTCGTTTGGGGTTGCAAGCAAGTCTTGTTGCCGAAGTAGGTGACGACGAATTTGCAAACCTTATTATAAAAACACTAACAAAAGAAGTCGTTGATACCTCAAATATAATAAGAACGCAGGGCGCTGCATCGTCTATGACTGTTGGCATTAATTTCCAACAGGAACGAACACTCTTTGTTGAACATGTAAAACGAAAGCATGATTTTGTTTTTGACACAATCGGAACCAAATGGATATACCTGACAAGTTTAGGGAATGAATGGAAAACTGCATACGAACGAGTAGTTGCATATACCTTGAAAAACAATATAAAGCTTGCGTTTAATCCAGGGACAATACAAATAGAAGCAGGATACGATGCAATTGTCGAGGTTTTAAAACAGGCACATATACTTTTTGTGAATAAAGAAGAAGCGGCAAAAATAGCGTTTAGCGGTCAGCGTCTAGCGTCTAGTTACAAAATAGCTGAGCTTCTTTTAGCTCTACAAGAAATTGGACCAAAGATTGTGGTTATTACAGATGGGAAGGAAGGGTCGTATTCGGTAGACGAACAGGGAAATATATTTTTTCTTGGGCTTTTCGAAGCCTCTGTTGTGGAACGAACAGGTGCAGGGGATGCGTATGCATCGGGATTTTTGTCTGCAATAGCGCACGCTAAGTCCGTACCCGAAGCAATGCGATGTGGAACAGCAAACGCAGCGGGAGTAATAACACAAATCGGCGCACAAGCTGGATTATTAAGACAACAAGAAATGCAGCAAATACTCTCTCAATATGAAAATATTGTTGCAACCACGACTTTCTAAGGCACAATGGAAATTGCTCGCTTCTGCGTTTTCGAACATGGCTCAAGCAATAGTTTTGTTTGCCGGAGCAGCGTTTTTTGTTTCTGAAGCAGTTGGACTGCAAAATACCTTTTCAAAAAGTATTCTTTTAGGATTTCTAGGATTTGGGTTGACGGTGCTTGCTAGTGCTGTTATACTGGCTAAGAAGGGAGAAAAATAAGGTGGATATTGTCGGAGGATTTATTTGGTTAGGGGTGATTACGGTTATTGGACTGTATTTAGCCATTTTTGGAAAGGTAGATAACCGCCGCTAGTGCTTCTATGAAAGTTTTTTTAGCCACAGATCATGCTGGTTTTGAACTTAAGGAAAAAGTAAAAGCGTTTTTGCAGAAAGAAAAGTATAACGTTGTTGATTGTGGGGCCTATGCGTTTGATAAAAGCGATGACTATCCAGATTTTATAAGCAAGGCAGCAGAAGCAGTATCGGTGGATCCAGAAAATTCTCGGGGGATTGTGTTTGGTAGTTCCGGACAGGGGGAAGCAATGGTTGCGAATAAATATAAAGGTGTTCGGTGTGCCCTTTTTTATACTCCTGTTGTTCCGGCTCATAATGTCGATATAAGCGGAAGGAAAAGCGAAGACAAATTTGAGATGATTCGCTTAACACGCGAGCATAACGATGCTAATATGCTGTCTTTAGGAGCTAAAATTTTAACAGAGGAAGATGCAATAAAAGCTATTGCTTTATGGCTTAAGGCCCCATTTACAAAAGAAGAAAGACACCAGCGAAGAATCAATAAAATTTTAGAAATTGAAGCAATGCAAGGCTGCGGATGCTAGTATGTGCGAAATAATTCCAAGTCCAGGAACAGAAGAAAAAGATTGGGGGTCTATGGACAAACGACTGGCCCAAGTTGTCCCATTTGCCAAAGCAATGCATATAGATATTATTGACGGAAAATTTGCCCCAAATACCACGTTTTTAGACCCCAAACCTTTTAAAAAATATACAGACCAGGTTTTTTTTGAAGTGCATTTAATGGTCGAAGAGCCACTGCAATATATAAAACCATTTGCAGATGCTGGATTTAAGCGTTTTATTGGACAGATAGAAAAAATGTCCGATCAGGCAGAATTTGTAGCACAAGGTCAATTATTAGGAGAGGTGGTTTTAGCAGTTGATGGAAAAACACCGCTTGAAGAAATGAAAGTTTCTTATGAAGATTTAGATGGATTGTTAATAATGACCATAAATGCCGGGTTTTCCGGACAAAAATTTATGCCGGAGCTTTTGGAAAAAGTAAAAGCAGTAAGAGAAAAAGGCATGTTTACGGCAATGGGAGAAGCGTTTCCTATAGAAGTTGATGGAGGCATAAATGACCAAACAATTGTTTTGGCAAAAGAAGCAGGCGCAACCCGTTTTGTTGTCACAAGCTTTGTGTTTAATGGTAATCCAAAAGAGCAATACCGCATGCTTGAAAAAGCAGTTATGCTATAATATATATGTTATGAAGAAAGAAAAATCGATTCTTACGTATTTTCAAGAAGGATTTGCTCTGGCAAACAAAAGCATAGTTGTTTATATTATTGGTCTTCTATTGTCTATAGCTCCATTTATTTGGGGTGCTCTTTTTCCTAACAGTTCTATTTCTATTTTTTCCAGTGTGCTATCTATTATTGTTTTGCTTATCACATTCGGATTTTACTATTCCTGGCCACTTTTCCTTAAAAAACAGCAACATAACTCTCTCGATGCAAATGTGATGCTGCAGGTTACCATGAAGAACACAAAAAGACTTATTTTGCCACTTCTCTTGCTTGTTATTATATTCATTGTTATTTTTATTTTCTTTGTACTAGCTACCTATATATCTCTGTCTGGTAATAAAGAACAGTTGTCTCTTTTTTTAAAGAGTATGTCTTCAGGAGGATTTTGGTCAGTTATCGGGATACTATTACTATTTGTAATTGAGTTTGTTACTTTTTTTGCTGTCATCCTTTTTTCCATCGAAGATAAAGGCTTTTTTAAGTCAATAAAAGAAAGCGTGGGAATAAGTAATAAGCACATATCTTTTGTAATCCCGCTTGTTGGGGTGAGCGTAATAACTTATTTATTGACAAAAGCAGTATTTCCAGGAAAACAGCTATGGGAAGAAACAGCAACAAGTGCAATAACCCATTACGTTGGTATAATTGTATCCGCAACCACACTTATTTACTATCAAAAAGTAATAAAGAAATAACATCAGTCCGTCATTCTGGCTTTTGTCCAGAATCCGGTCTTGGTTGATTCTGGAGTCGCACTGAGCTTGTCGAATGTGCTCCCCAGAATGACGATCAATGAGGGGACGGTGTTGGGGTCCAGGTGGGCAATGGATTACATGAAACCGAATTTTCTGTTCCTTTGACAAAATATTCTATTCTTCCAAGACATGGTTTTGCAATAACGTCTTCTGGCATTACTGGTTTTTCGTCTGGTTTTCCCGAAATGAGCATTGTCATAATTTTATTCCAAATTGGCGCAGCACCTGTAATACCTGATGCCAGTGTTTGACTCATGACCGATCCGTCGTTGTTACCAACCCATACGGCAACTAACCGGTTTTTGCTGTATCCAAACGTCCAGTTATCCTTTTTGTTGTCTGTGGTTCCTGTCTTAACAGATACAGTGTGTCCGGGAATATTAAGCGGAGAATTTGGCCCAAATTCCAACGTTCGGGCAGCGTTGTCGGTTAAGATATCGGATAAAATAAATGCAATACCAGGGTCAAGTACCGGTTGTTCTTGGATATCTGTTTTTTCTTCCAACACGTTTCCCTTGCCATCGGTTATTTTAAGAATTGGGTTGACAAAAACATGGTTACCTTTATTTGCCAAAACACCATAGACTTCTGTCATGTCAATCATTTTTACTTCGGCGCCTCCAAGCGTTAACGAAAGGCCATAGTTTTCTGGGTTGTTCCAGGTTGTTATACCCATTTGTTTTGCCATGTCAATCATTGCTTGTATGCCAATATTATTTAATGTTTTGACAGCAGGAATGTTAAAAGAATTTGCCAGTGCAATCCGTAAGGGGATTCGTCCATGGAATTTGCCATCGTAATTCACAGGCGCATATGTTGACCATTGGTTTTTGTAGACAACAGGGGAGTCATCCAAAATACTTGCTGCAGTTAACCCTTGTTGCATTGCAGCTGCATAGGTAACAACTTTTATAGACGATCCTGGTTGTCGTAGACTGGTTGTCACATTTACATTACCAAACCCATCGTAACTAAAGTCCCTGCTCCCAACCATTGCTAAAATATCTCCGTTTGTTGGGTTTGTTATCATGGCTGCTCCATTTGTTAAATTAAGAGAAGCATCGTGTTCGACCTCTGATGTCACAATGCTTTGCGTCTTTTCCTGCACAGGCAAATCTAAACTGGTAACAACGGTTAGTCCGCCCCGTTCGACAAAGGGGAGTCCATATTTTTGAATAAGAAGATCACGAACGTACATAACAAAATGGGGTGCATGTAAAGGAAGCTGTTGTTGTCTAAACGTAAGCGTTTCGTCTTGGGCTTGCTGCATTTGGTCTTTTGTAATATACCCAAGTTCCCTCATGCGAGCCAGTACTTCTGCCTGCCGTTTTTTCCAACGTGTTGGCGTGCTGCTATAGGGGGAATAAATACTTGGTGCCTGGGGAATGCCTGCTAAAAACGCACTTTGCGCCAAGTCCAAATCTTTTGCGTCTTTCCCAAAATACGTTTGGCTTGCTGCTTCCACCCCCCACGCTGTGCCACCGTACGGTACCTGATTAAAATACAGGGATAAAATTTGCTGTTTGCTATATATTCGCTCAGCCCAAAATGCAAGAACTAATTCTTTGATTTTTCGGCTTATGCTTGTTTGGGGAGAAAGCAAGGCAGATTTTACCAATTGCTGTGTAATTGTTGACCCTCCCTGCAGGTCGTGCCCGGAAAGATTACCAACAACAGAGCGAATAATTGCCGTTATGTCAAATCCCGGATGTTTATAAAAGTCTTTGTCTTCTATAGCAATTGTTGCTTCTTGCAGTTTTTGTGGCACATCGCTTAAAGGGATAATGGTTCTATTCTGATCGGCATAGAGTTGGTACAAAAGTGTGCCGGATCTATCGTATATTTTGGTTGTTTGGGGAATCTGACCCAGAACAAGCGCTTTTGGACTTGGCAGATCCTGGATAAATAGTAAAAAAAGGAACGGGGCAAAGATAAACAGGAAGGAAAAAATACCTCCGGCAATAAAATATTTTAGTTTTCCAAAAAAGGGAAATAGAAATTGCGTGTGTGGATTTGGTTTTGATCGTTTATACACTGGAAGCATGTCTTTTGATCTTTGGTGGGCGGGAGGTATGGATGTAGGAATAGGCAGGGTTGGCATTCTTATTTTTCCTGCTTCGGCAAGCACATAAAAAATATTTTTAAGTATGAGTAGGGGGATTGCAAACAGTGCTTTTCCTATGCTGTGGAAAAGAAAAAAAATAGATCGGGCAATAAAAATAACTGCGTCGCCTATAGCAACCAGTGTTAAGACAATAATCATTAAAAAAAAGCGCAATAATTTCATAAAACGAGAAATGCCGCACAAAACAATAGCCTCATTAAAGAGGATCAATTCCTGTACGGATAGGCAGGGAATAGGCAGATTATACTCTGAGCCAGAGCAGAAGAAAAGGGGGAGTTCATTTTGTCAGTGCGAGCAGATTCGATTACGCTCAGTGCGAAGCAATCTTCCAAAGAGATTGCCACGTCGCCTTAATTAAATATGGCTCCTCGCAATGACAGAATACGGGTTAGAGTTGGTTGACGTCGCTTGTGACGCTTTGTACGTCTGTTGCGGGATTGTCTATATTTACTTGCTGTACTGCTTCCTGAGGTGTTTGAGGGGTTGGGATAGGCGGCGTTACAGATGGTGCTAATTGTGTTGTTGCAGGTGTTTGTGTTTGGGCTTGATATGTTGGTTGTGTTTTTGTGTTTAAAACAAAATATCCACCGGTGATAATAAGCACAAAGAGTAGCCCAATAAGCACTATTGGCACTATGCTGCTTTTTGTTTTTTCAGCCACAGGCTCACCAGCCTGTGGCTGGGGCATCTGAATTGGCGCTGAGGTTGGTTGTGTTTGATTTGTGCTCATATTATTGTGCTATTGCCGAGCCCGTGCTGGTATTTATTTTTGTTGTTCCCATAACTGTTGCAAGCGCTTGTGCAGCCTGCATGACTGCTTGTTTTGCAGCAATCATAAGCTGATAGGTTGCATGCATGTCTGCTTCGAATTGTTTTGTCTCTTGCCCAACATTTGCTTTTAATGCTGCGCCTTCGGTTGCGGTTAATGTAATAGTATATTCTTTTCCTGCCTGGGCAGCTACTGCTGTTTGCGCAGCGGTAATAGCGCTTTGTGCATTTGCAGCCGCCGCATCAACACTTGTTGTATCTTTACCGCTTGTTTTAGCTGTTGCTGATCGTGTTTGAATATTTGCAAGAATGGTTGTAAGTCTTTCCAGGTTTTGGGACATAATCGTTGTCCGGTTTGTGTTAACCATGATCATGCGGTTTTGAATTTGTTTGACCAATTGCTGTTTTCTGGTATCTCGGATAGCCATAACTTTTTCTTTAAATGCTGCTCGCTCTGCCTGAAACTTTATTTTTGCTTCCTCCCGAGCCTGCTGCATATTTTGAAGAAATAGCTGTCGATCTGCAGATTTGCTTGCTCTAAATTCCATGCGATCATCACGGGCAGTTTGGCGGATTTGTTGGAGTTGTTGTCTTTCCTGTTTTGTTTCATAGCGAAAAGTAGCAGGTGTTGTTGCGCTTGTTGTTTCTTGTGCAAAAACAAGGGTCGGGCTAAGGGTAAGAGCAAGGGTAGAGAAGGCAATTAAAAATCCTGCTTTTTTGACCATGTATAAACTCTAATACATTTCCTTTTTTGTGTCAAGGTGTTTTGGTAGGTTATCAGACAAGAATAGAAATGTCACCCCTAACAAGAATAGAAATGTCATCTATGCAAAACCGTTTGCACAGCGTATGATGCTTATCGCATATGGATGGTTGG
>Ga0209515_10007884_pt1 | contig 12658 bp, 12 predicted proteins | sample Subgroupgradi54m_FD_187454 | JGI IMG/M metagenome (GOLD analysis project Ga0209515, IMG submission 187454) | Subsurface groundwater microbial communities from S. Glens Falls, New York, USA - GMW60B uncontaminated upgradient, 5.4 m (SPAdes)... ... | reverse complement strand
CCACCGCCACGCGCCGAGATCGATCTGCCGCGGCCGGAAGCCTTTGCCCGTCATCGTGGCGTACTTCGATCCCTTGCCGGACAGCCGCGACACCGCATAGACGCCGACGGTCGTGATCGCGAGCAGCGCGACGCCGTAGGCCGAGGCGAGACCGACCTGGCTCGGATAACGGTGCACCGCGGTGTAGATCGACGAGGTGAAGACCTCGATGCCGACGGGCAGACCGAGCAGCGCGGGCACCTCGAACGATTCGATCGAGCGAACGAACAGGATCAAGATCGTCGCGAAAATGGCCGGCCACGTGAGTTTGAGCGTGATGCGCCACATCACCTGCCACACGCTCGCCCCGCTCATCGTCGCCGACTCCTCGAGCGACGGATCCATCGCGCGGAAGGCGGCGCTCATCAGCAGGAACGCCATCGGCGAGTAGTGCAGTCCGTCCACCCAGATCATTCCGGCGAGCGAGTAGATGTCGAACGGCGGCCGCACGAGACCGAACCAGCCCTTGAGCAACTGGTTGATGATCCCGATCTGCGGGCTCGCGAGCAGGATCCAGGCGACGGTGAAGAGAATTGACGGGATGACGAGCGGGATGAGTGAAAGGGCGAAGAAGACCGACTTGAACGGCGTGTTCGTGCGCTCGTTCATCCACGCGAGGGCGGTGCCGACCACGAACGAAAACAGCGACGCGCCGAAGGCGAAGCGGATGGAGGTCCAGAACAGGCGGAACGTCTCGGCGCTGCCATACGCGGCGACGTAGTTTCCCAGCGTCCAGATCGACGGCGTCGCGGCGGTCTGCGGCGTCCGAAAGCTTTGCCACAGGAGAAAGGCGAGCGGCATCACGGCGATGTACACCGTGAACGCGACGCACGCGCCAATCACGACCCATTTCCAGTCGACGGCGGCCGTCAATCGCGAACCCAAAGGGTTCGCGCCGCCCATGGAAGGGCGCGCGCCGCTAGGACTGAGGGTTTGCGACGTGCTCGTGGTGGTGGTGATGGTGTTTCTCTCCGTGGTGGTGGTGATGGTGCGTATGGGGAATTCGCGGATCCTCGCTGAAGACGAGTGATTTGATCGTCACGGGCACCGTGAACGACGGCATGCGCACGCGGCCCAGATCGATGTAGTCGAAATCCCAGAGCGCAATGCCGTCGAGCGCCAGGACGTCCGACGCGATTCCGAGCTCCTCTTTCAGGAGCGCGCCGAGTGTCTGCGCGATGTCGCGGTCCAGGATGACGAACACCGGCCTGGCCGCGGCAATCGTGCGCGGAAGCGCCTGGACTATGCCGCGCGCGAGCCCGGCCAGGCGCGGATACGCAGGTGCCCCTCGCCAGCGGAACGCGAGCGCGATCTCGGACTCGCCTTCGACGACATCGAAGCGATGGAGATGTTCCTGGATGGCGGTGGCAACCGCGGCCGGATCGACGACGTCACCGAAGACGACTGGCGGCTGCAGCACCTGCAGGTTCTTGCGCGGCAGGAGGTCGCCGGGACTCGACAGATAGATCGTGTTGCCCGAGAGCTGCACGCTGTACTCCGATGCGCCGAGCGCGGTCGCCCGGATGCACTCGCCTGCGGGCAGCAGGGGAAATGGGAGGCGCCCGGCTTCGATCCGCTCGGCAATCGCGTGCCCGAGCCGCAGTCCAAGGTCGCCGAAGTCGCGCGTCTCACGCCCGTAGACGTACTCGCCGACGCCGCCCGAGAACATCGCGCCCTCGACGCCGCCGATGACGCCGAGCGGCTCGGTGAGCCAGAGTCCCTGGATTTGCGGCGACGGCGAATCCTGCGTCAGCGCCGCAACCAGCGCATCGGCCATCCACGACGTGACGCGTGTGATGTCGTCTTCGCTCACCGTATCGCCCAGATTCCAGGTGCAGCCGGCGAGCGCCGCGAGACGCTGGCCCCCCGGATCGAGGCGCGTGATCCGTCCTTCGGCGTCGAAGACCGCGAGCCGTCCGCCAAGATGAATCGCCGCCGTGTGCACGACGTTGCCGCCTTCGACGAGCGCGAGCTTCGTCGTGCCGCCGCCGATGTCGATGTTGAGAAGCGGGATGCCGCGATCGTGTGATGTCTTGGCCGCGCCCGATCCGTACGCGGCGAGCATCGACTCCATGTGATGGCCGGCAGCGGCACATACGAATTCACCGCCAACGTCCGCCAGCACCTCGGCGATCGCTTTCGCGTTCTCGCGGCGGAGCGCCTCGCCGGTCAGGATCACCGCGCCCGTGTCGACGTCGTCCGGATGAACACCCGCGGATTCGTACGCCGCGTCGATGATCCCGCCGATGGCCCGATCGTCGATGCGCTCCTCGCTGATATATGGCGTGAGCGCGACCGGCGACTGGTACACGGTCTCGCGATCGACGACGAAGTAGCGGCTCGTCAGGTCCTCGGAGAGGCGGCGCAGCTGGACGCGCGAGAAGATCACCTGCGTGCCGGCAGACCCGATATCGATCCCGACCGAGAGCAGCGTGATGTTGTCCTGCGCCCACAGGCTCGACGTCGTCGGATCGTACTCGCCGCCCGGATCGTCGTGATCGTGGTCGTGGTCCGCTTCCTCATCCTCGTGCGAGTGCATGGGATCGAGACCGAGGAGATGGTCCTCGAGCGTGTGCGGCTTAATGGGGTCGGAGGTCATTATTCGAGGACACCTGAAGCCTAATCTTCAGCGAAGGTTTGCCACAATCCGATCGCGGTCCGCCGGAGGAAAGTCATCCCAATAGAAACGCTCGAACAGCTTCACACGCAGGGCCACGTCGCTGATGCCCGGATCGGCGCTTCTGATAGCCGTTATGGCGAGTGCTCTTGCCATTTCGAACATCTCGCAGGCCATGCGCACACGGTCGCTGCCGGACCGCGCGGCCATCAGGACGTCGATCTGCGCGGCGACGTCCGGCGACGTATCGTTCACGATTCCAGCTCCCGCAACAGATCTTTCACCGACAGACTCGCCGCCCACCGTTCGAGATAGGGTCGATCCAGCGACGTTCGCTGAAGCCTGAGCACGCTTTGCACGTCGCGCAACTGGAGCTCGGAGCGGCTGTCTTTGGCCCATACGAGCTTCGACAGGATGAGATCCTCTGGCGACACCATCCAGAGCCAGTGGCCGTCGACTTCGATGCGGCGCCGTCGTTCGAACTCCTCGATGCGGTAGGCCGTGTCCTTGCGGATCACGAGATCGACCTTCACGACGGCCTCGCGATGAATCACACTCAGCATGCCGCTGCGAGACAGCGCGGCGCGGATCGCGTCTGGATCCGCGGCACACTCGTCGCCGAGCGCGGCGGCCAGCCGAGGGGCGTCGGCCGTCTCCAGATGGACGACGATATCGATGTCTCGTGTCATCCGTGGCTGGCCGTAATGACCGGACGCAATCGAACCGGTGATCATGTAGGGAATCTGCGCGGCGTCGAAACTTCCCGTCACGAGCTTCAGGACCGACAGCAGGTCCTGAGGCTGGTCGCTCACGAGAGGAGTCTAGCACTCCCTATATAATCAGCCGTCCCCGAACAAGGATGGCGCTGACTCCAGGCACGCGGCTCGGCGTGTACGACATCACCGCGCTGATCGGCGCAGGCGGCATGGGCGAAGTCTACCGTGCGACGGACGTGACACTTGGTCGTGAGGTCGCGATCAAAGTGCTGCCGGATACCTTCGCGCAGGATGCGGAACGCCTTGCCCGCTTCGAGCGCGAGGCGAAGACGCTCGCATCAGTGAATCATCCCCATATCGCCGCGATCTACGGCTTCGAGAAATCCGGTGGTGCGCACGCGCTCGTGATGGAGCTCGTCGAGGGCCCGACGCTCGCCAACCGTATCGCCGAGGGACCGATTCCGATCGACGAAGCGCTGGTCATCGCGCGACAGATCGCGGACGCCCTCGAAGCCGCGCACGAGCAGGGCATCATCCATCGCGATCTGAAGCCCGCCAACATCAAGGTTCGGTCGGACGGTACCGTGAAGGTGCTGGACTTCGGCCTCGCGAAATTGATCGAGCCGGGATCCGGGATTCGGGATTCGGGATCCGGTGGTGCTGGGGTGCTATCGATATCGCCGACGATTACCTCGCCCGCGATGACACTCGGTGGAATGGTCCTCGGGACTGCGGCCTACATGAGTCCGGAGCAGGCGCGCGGGAAACAGGTCGACAAGCGCGCCGACATCTGGGCGTTCGGATGCGTGCTGTACGAGATGTTGACGGGGCGGCGTCCGTTCGACGCCGATGACGTCTCGCTCACGATGGCGAGAGTGCTCGAGCGGGAACCGGATTTCGACGCGCTGCCTCCATCGGTACCGGCACGCGTCCGTCAGGCACTCCGTGTGTGTCTGCGGAAGGATCCGAAGCAGCGCGCGGGTGACATCCGCGACGTGCGCCTTGCGATTGAGGGCGCGTTCGAGACCTCCGCTGCGCAAGCGGCTGCGCCCGTGGTGGCCGCTCGGTGGCGGCGCGTCGCGATCGCAAGCGCCGCGGCCGTTCTCGCGACCGCCGTCGTCGCGACGACGATCACGTGGTTGGCCATGCGTGCCGTTTCGCCCCGCGTCTCGCGTCTGTCGATCGCGCCATCGGGAAACGCCGCGTTGAGCATCAACGGCACGGACCGCGACCTGACGATCACGCCGGACGGATCCCGCGTCGTCTACATCGGCAACCGCGGCACGCAACTCTTCGTCCGCGCGCTCGACGCATTGGAGCCGGTGGCGGTGTTCACCGGTGCACCGCGCGGGCTCTTCGTCTCCTACGATGGCCAATGGATCGGTTTCGTTGACGGTACCACCACGTTGAAGAAGGTGGCGGTTACGGGCGGCCCGGCGATCACGCTGGCGACGCTCGATGGCACGCCCCGTGGCGCGACGTGGGGGCCGGACGACAGCGTGATCTTCGCGACCCAAAGCGCGGCCACCGGCCTGCAGCGTGTGGGAGCGGCCGGCGGGCCGGTCACGGTCCTCACGCGGCCCGACCGCGCGCAGGGCGAGCTCGATCACTTCTGGCCGGAAATGCTGCCCGGCGGCCGGGCTGTGCTGTTCACGATTACAGCGGTGGGGGGCGGCCTCGATGCCGCACAGGTGGCCGTGCTGGATGTGCAGACCGGAACGCGGAAGGTCCTCGTGCGCGGCGGCAGTCACGCCCACTACGCGCCGAGCGGCCATCTCGTGTATGCGGCGGCCGGCACATTGCGCTCGGTGCCGTTCGATCTGGCGCGTCTGGAGACGCGCGGCACGCCGGTGCCGGTCGTGCCCGATGTGATGACGACATCACAAGGCGGAGTGGACGCGGTGGTGGCCAGCGACGGCACGCTGGCGTACGTATCGGGCGGCGCGATGGGTGCGGGACAGCAGCGCACGCTCGTGTGGGTGGACCGGCAGGGCCATGAAACACCGATCCCAGCCCCACCGCGCGCGTATCTCCTTGCGCGGCTGTCACCCGATGGTACGCGAGTGGCGTTGTGGGCCAACGATCAGCAGGCCGATATTTGGATCTGGGATCTGAGCCGCGCGACGCTCACCCGGGTTACGTTCGATCCCGCTGCAGATGGCTACCCGGTGTGGACGCCCGACGGCCGCCGCCTGATCTTCAGCTCAGAGCGCGCCGGCGCACGGAATCTGTTCTGGCAGGCGGCCGATGGCACCGGTGCGGTCGAGCGTCTGGCCGACAGCCCCAACCTGCAGGACGCGACGGCCGTATCCCCCGACGGTCGGCGGCTGACCTTTATCGAGGTTGCCCCGAAGACAGCCGAGGATGTGATGCAGATCGAGTTGGACGGCGCCCATCGGGTGACGCCGCTCGTCCAGTCCGCGTTCAGCGAGCGGAACGGGATCATCTCGCCCGACGGCCGCTGGCTCGCCTACGACGCGAACGACTCGGGCCGGTTTGAGGTCTTCGTGCGGCCCTATCCCGACGTGAACAGCGGCCACTGGCAGGTGTCCACGACCGGCGGCGCGCGACCGCTCTGGGCGCCGAGCGGACAGGAGTTGTTCTATGCTTCGCCGACGGGCGCGCTCATGCGTGTGGGCGTGGAGCGCGCCCCGTTGTGGGCGGCCACCACGCCGACGATGCTGGTCAAGGAAGGCTATTACACGAATCCCAGTGGCACGCTCGGCCGTCCATATGACATTTCGCTCGACGGGCAACGGTTCCTCGTGATCAAGGAAGACGGCGGCGCGGACCAGACCGCCCAAACCGCCGCGCCACCGCAACTCATCGTCGTGCAGCACTGGACCGAGGAACTGAAGCGGCTCGTGCCCATCAAGTAGATCGTTCGGCACGGTGTCTCCTCGGGCAGCGTCCGGAAGTACGGCGGCGGGGTGCTATCATTGATAGCAGATGAGGAGGCTCGGATGGCGCAGCTGATCGTTCGCAATCTCGAGGACGCGGTCGTGAGAGCGTTGCGTGAGCGCGCAGCGAAGAAAGGACGCTCGACCGAAGCCGAGCATCGCGAGATCCTCCGCGACGCCCTCGCTCCGGCACGCCGGCGCACGACCCTCAAGGCGCTGCTGCGCGAGATGCCCGCCGCCGGCGAGGACAAGGACTTCACACGGCTTCGCTCGAAGGCGCGCAAGGTCCGGCTGTGAGTCTGCTGCTCGATACCAACGTCGTATCCGAGCTGCGGAAAGGAGAACGGGCAGATACTCGCGTCCGCGCCTGGTTCGAGTCGGTGGCCGACACGGATCTCCACCTGAGCGTGCTGGTCGTTGGTGAGCTGCGGTGCGGCATCGAGCGCGTTCGCACGAAGGACGCGAAGCAGGCCGCCGCCATGGAGCGCTGGCTTCAGCGCCTGACGCGCGAACACGCCGAACGGATTCTCCCGGTCGATCGGCGCGTGGCGGAGCAGTGGGGTAGATTCGCCGCGGAACGAAACGGTTCGCCCGTGGATGTCCTGATGGCCGCCACCGCACACGTCCACGAATTGGTCCTCGTCACTCGCAACACCCGCGATGTCGCTTGGACGGGCGTCGCCTGTATCAATCCATTCGAGCACGGAGAATAGGTTCGCCGAGAGCTGCATGAATCGCCCCAGGCTCAAGACAGTGTTCGTCACGCGCGGCCACACGACAGCGTTGAAAGACGGCACGGTGAAACCGCGTACGTTCGACTTCGAGTTCGAAGAAGTCCCTACCATCGTCAACGCATTCCGCCGCATGGTGCGCGGGCTCGAGTTCGACATCTCGGAGATGGCCATCACGACGTACCTGTGCGCGCGCGCCCACGGCAAGGCCTTCACCGCGATACCGGCCTTCCCGATGCGCGCCTTCCACCACGGGGCCATCCTGCACAACACCAATGCTGGCATCCGCAGCCCGAAGGATCTCGAGGGGAAACGAGTGGGCGTGAATCGAGGGTATACCGTGACCACGGGTCTCTGGGCGCGCAGCATACTCCAGCATCAATACGGCGTGGATCTCAAGCGGATCACGTGGGTGTTGTCAGGTGACGAACACGTCGCGGAGTACCAGCCGCCGCCGAACGTCGTTCCGATTGAAAAGGGCAGGAAGATGGAGGACATGCTGGTCGCCGGCGAGATCCCCGCGGCAATCGGCGTCCAGATCGATTCACCAGACGTGAAGCCGCTGATTCCCAACGCCCGCGAAGCCGGCTTCGAGGCGCTGCGCGAGCGCGGACTCTATCCGATCAACCACACGGTCGTCGTGAAGAACGAGGTGCTCGCCGCGCACCCCGAGATCGCCTCCGACCTCTTCAAGGCTTTCGCCGAGGCGAAGCAGCCGTACGTCGCGCGACTCGCGGCTGCGGAGACCGCAAACGCGGACGACGAGTTCTTCAAGCGGGTGATGGATGTGATTGGCGACCCGCTGCCGTATGGCATCGAGCGAAACCGCGCGATGGTCGAAGCGGTCATTGAACATGCCGTCGAGCAGCGGATCATTCCAGAGCGCGTGCGCGTCGACGACTTATTTGCGCGCTAAAAACTCCAATAATCGGCGGGGAACGGTCTGCTCCGTCTGATCGTCAACGGCGATATCCCAATACTCCGCGCGCGGCAAGCATTCTTCGAGGTAACGCGCGGCTGATGTCGCGTGCGACTTGTCGCGCCCGGGGACGACGAGCGTCGGAATGTCCACGCCAAACAAATCCCCTGGCTCCGCGCCTGGCGACGTGTCGCGATCGAACAGCGAATCGCGGGTCGCGATGACGAGCGCCTTGTAGTGCTCGACGTCGAGGCGCATATAGTCCGCGGCAAACACGGGATCCCGGCGGATGACCGAGGCCCACGGGCCTCCGCGTGGATCCTGGTTGTATGTCTTTCCTTCCGCGCAGATGAGCGAGACGACGCCAAGGAGTCCGTGCTGCTGCACGTAGGCGAGATGCTCCGCCATGCGCGCGTGGCCGTTGATGCGGTAGTGCGCCCCACCGACGGGCCAGTAGAGCACGAGGCTCGCGGTTGCTTCCGGATGCATGACGCCGAACGCCATCGCCGGCGAGCAGCCCATGCAGGCGCCCATGACGTGCGCGCGATCGATCTTCAGGTGGTCGAGCAGTCCCTTCGCCTGCGCCACGTACCGCGCCCACGTGATGTGCTCGACACGCCCGCCGGACTCACCGCTCTCGCGCCTGTCGTAGAGGATGCAGGTGAACTTGCCCGGCAGATGGTCGAGCAGCTCCAGCCGCGTGTACACGCCCTGCGTGCGCCACTTTTCGATCGTGGCGTCGAAGCCGCCCGGCGACATCATCAGCAGCGGCGGGCCCGAGCCGATGACGTCGTACCGTGTCGTGATGCCGTCGATGATCGCGTTGGGCACAATTCCCCCGGCGGGTCCGCCTTCGCCGGGCGCCTTGCTCGGCGGGACCCGCCCTACTTGTCCCGGCGGGTCCGCGTCGCGAGGCCAATCGGCTTCGCGGGACCCGCCCTACTTTCCCCGGACCTGGCGTCCAGCGCGCACGTCGCCTGCGTATGTCGTGATGGCATCGAGCGCGACGCGTGCGACGTTCGCATACCGATCCGCGCCGTCGTCGAGTGCGCCCGCCGTGTAGCCGATCGCATTCACCACCGCACGCACTCGTCCATCAAGCCACGGTCCGCCGCCGAGGCCGCCGATGACGGGAATCGAGACCGCGTGCGCGACCACTGGACCTGCGACCGGGCCTGAATGCCTGAAGTCGAGCAGCGAGGCGCCCGCCTTCTCGAGAAGCTGTGCCTCACGCACGAAGTCCGCGGATTCCTGCCCTCTGCCGCCTGCGGCCTGCCCCCCCAGCTGCGCCCAGACAGGAATCCCTGCCTCGACGATCGCGCGAATCGAGTCGGCTTCGGCCTCGACCTTCACCATCTCGGCGCCGCCGTCACGCACGAGCGCGCGTGCCGCGGCGACGACATCGGCGGTCCCGGCGGGCAGATCGCAGCTGACAAGCGCGTGCGTGACCCCGCGATGCACGGCCCGGCAGACCAGCAGCATCTCGTCGAGCGTGACCTCGCTCTCGGTCGCGTGGCCCCACATGTTCACGCCCACCGAATCACCGACAGAGACAATGTCCACGCCGGCGCGGTCGACGATCTGCGCCAGCTGGTAGTCATAGACCACCACGCCAACGATCTTGCGCCCCTCGCGCTTCATCTGCTGAAGCGCCGCGATGGTGACCTTCTGCTTCACGGCAAGCAATACTATGCGGGATGCCTCAGACGCCTCGCCTCAATAGTGTCATCCGCGCCCTCGAGCAGGGGCACATCCCGATCACCACGTTCTCTCCTCCGTCGATCGAAAGCGCCATCGCGCTGTCGACAACGACGTATGACGGCGTGGTGTTCGAGGCGGAGCACAACCCGTACGACATCGGCACGCTGCGCGACTGCCTGCAGTACATGCTGAACCGGCGGCAGATTCTCGATCGCGCGACGCTGGCGCCCGCGGTGACGCCGATCATCCGCATCCCGGCCAACGGCGGCGAGATGAACCAGTGGCTCGCCAAGCAGGTGCTCGACATCGGCGCCTACGGCGTCGTCTGGCCTCGCGTGAGTACCGTCGAACAGGCGTACAGCGCGGTCGCGTCGTGCCGCTACCCTCGACCCAAATCCGCTGCCGCATATCACCCCGAAGGCCAGCGCGGCGATCAGCCTGTTCACGCGGCACGCTACTGGGGCATCACGCCGCAGGAGTACTACGCGAAAGCGGACGTGTGGCCGCTCGTTCCGAGCGGCGAGATTCTCGTCATCATCATGTGCGAGGAAGTCCGCGCGATCGACAACCTCCCGCGCATCCTGAAAGAGGTGCCGGGCATCGGCGTCGTCCTGATCGGCGAAGGTGATCTCTCCCAGAACCTCGGCTACCCGCGCGAGTACGACCATCCCGCCGTCGTCGAGGCGATGACCGCCATCCGCCGCATCTGCAGCGAGCACGGCGTCGCGTGCGGTCATCCGCATGTTGACGCGCAGAACGCGCAGCGAGTGATTGACGAGGGTTACAAATTCCTGATGGCCGCGCCGGTCCGCACGTTTGCCGGGCTCGACGCGTGCCGGAAGATTACCGGAAGGACCTGAGGATATCGTCCACGTAGTCGTCATCATTGACGACGACCACCATCAGCGACCAGGGGCGCACCTGCGCGAGCGTTTTCGAGAGCGCCTCGTCTGTTGCGGAAGTCGCTCGCACGATCACGGTGTGCGTCATCACGCGCCTCGCGCTGCAGGCCTCGCCGATTACCGCGGCCGCCTCCGCGTTGCCGCCGGCGCTGACCACCATCAACACGAGATCGGCGCCGTCAACCTCGGCGATCAATCTCTTGATTTCGCGATCCGCGGCGGTGTCGAGATCGATCACCTTGACCGCGCGATTCGTCTCCGGCTGCGCCTGGATGCGGAAGCGCGCCTCCGCGGCCGAGCTCATGCGCGCGGATTCGCTCAACACAATTCCCAACTCCCAAATTCCAACTCCCAAGATGGCTTCCAAACTCCTTGGAAGTTGGAAGTTGGGCGTTGGTATTTCATACAGATGCGGGCGCGACGCCGGGATGGGCGATCAACGCCTCGCGTGCGGCATCCTTGAAGGGCTGATCGGCCGGCAGGAGCACCGCCGCGGAGCGAACGCGCTGATGATCGAGGTCGACGCCAGGCGGCACGATCCCCTCCTCCGTGAACGCCTTCACCGCGCGCAGCAGCCGCTGCCGCGCCATGATGATGCCGCTGTCGGTCGACACGAGCGTCTCCTTCGTGCGATCGACGATCGGCCCCATGCTTTCCTGCAGCGATGCATCCTGCATCGCGAAGCCTTCGATGCCGCTGTACGTCGTGCCCGCTTTCTGCGCGGCGCGATCCATCAGGTAGTCGTTGTCCTTGTTGGCAACGGGACGATACGTTCCAGGAGCGACCTTCGCGTGGATGCCTTTGCCGGCTTGCATCGCTGCACGCTCCGCATCCGTCAGCGCGCGCGTCGGGTGGTAATCGAAGCTCCACGCCCAGCAGTTCTCATCGTCAATGGGAATCCAGAAGTGGCCGTGGACCGAATGGTTGCCGCGCGGCGGAATCATCGTGAACGACGGCATCACCCACTGCGTGATGCGCCAGTAGTAGCTGCCGTTCTCCGCGTTGCGCCGTGCGCCGATGTAGAGACCGCCGGCGCTCTCGACGACCTCGAACACCGGCCGCAGGTCGCCGAGGTTGTACTGATTGCCGCGCGCGCCCTTGAACAGCGGGTCGGTGTGAAGATCGCCGCGATGCAGGAACGAGACGTGGCTCGAATCGATGCCGCCTTCCATCGCCTGCAGCCAGTTGCACTCCTGCGATCGCTTCGACGTGTACGTCTGCGCGGAGGGAACCGTCGCGAATTCGTATTCAGGCAGCGGCGGCTGCGTGTCGGGCGGCCCCATGTACGTCCACAGGACGCCGCCGCGCTCGACGAGCGGATACGACTTCAGCGTCACCTTCTTCGCGAACGCGGAATGCTCGGGCTCGTTCGGCATGTCCACGCACTGCCCGGTGACGTCGTACTTCCACCCGTGATACGGACAGCGCAGCCCGCATTCCTCGTTGCGCCCGAACCAGAGCGAGATGCCGCGGTGTGCGCAGAACTCGTCCATCAGCCCGTAGCGTCCGTCCGAGTCGCGGAACGCGATGAGCCGCTCCGACAGGAGCTTCACACGTACAGGCGGACAATCGTTCCCGGGCAGCTCCTCGACGAGCAGCGCCGGCAGCCAGTAGCACCGGAACATCCGCCCCAGCGCCGTATCGGGCCCTGTCTCGGTCAGCAGGTCGTTCTGTTCCTGTCTCAGCATCCTGTTGGTCTCTGTTGCCGTAGTTTACCGAGTCTTCGACACCCTGCCCTAACCTGCTGCGTTGCGTGCAAGCCTCTCGATTTCAGATTGACACGTCAGACCGAAGTGCTATTTTGGGGCGCCTGTAAAGCATCTCCCCCATAGTATCGGTTTCGGAAAGAGAGGCAGACATGGAACGTCGCGTCGTGTGCGTCGTCGTCGGTGCCCTTCTCTCACTCCTCCCCGCCGGTCCGGCCTTTGGACAAGGCGCCGTATCTGAAGTGAATGGAAGTGTCGTCGACTCGTCGCAGGCCCTGCTTCCCGGTGTCACCGTCACGATGATTGAGGAGACAACCGGTCTTACGCGCACGGTCGTGTCGAACGATCGCGGACGTTTCGTCGCGATCGCCATGACGCCCGGGCGCTACACCATCAAGGCCGAGCTCGGCGGCTTCAGACTCAGACG
>Ga0209515_10007881_pt1 | contig 12663 bp, 16 predicted proteins | sample Subgroupgradi54m_FD_187454 | JGI IMG/M metagenome (GOLD analysis project Ga0209515, IMG submission 187454) | Subsurface groundwater microbial communities from S. Glens Falls, New York, USA - GMW60B uncontaminated upgradient, 5.4 m (SPAdes)... ... | reverse complement strand
GACCCTTCGACAAGCTCAGGGTCGTCCCGAGCCGAGTCGAGGGACGACGGCCGGATGATCGGGTTCGTGTACTCGCTCGCAGGCCTCAAGCACGGCAAGCCGACGCAGTGGTCGCACATGCTCGGCGTCCTCGACGCGTTCCGCAGCGCCGGCGTCGGGTATCAGTTGAAGATCCTCCAGCGCGAACGGACGCTCGCGATGGGGCTCGATCTCATCGAGTGGACCTATGACCCGATGCAGGCGATGAACGCGCACCTGAATTTCGCGAAGCTCGGCGTGGTCGCGGAAGAGTACGAGGTGAACGTGTACGGCGAGTCGACGAGTCCATTGCACAAAGGGAACCCAACGGATCGGTTCGTCGCGGAGTGGTGGGTGGCGGCCGCTCGTGTCGAGGAGCGGATACGCGGCGCCGCGCCGCTGGCGCCGGTCCTGACGGTTGAACCGGCCAACCACGCGCAGCCGGCAGGCGAGTGGCTGGAGCCGGCGGCGATCGATCTCTCACTCGACGCGAAGCGCATCAGCGTCGAAATCCCGACCGGTTTCAGCCACATGCTGTCGAGTGCGCCGGATCTCGCGCTCGAATGGCGCATGACCACGCGCGAGTTGTTCACGACATATTTCGCGCGCGGCTATCGCGCGATCGAGTTCTTCCTCGATCGCGAGGCGCGCAAAGGCGCCTATTTGCTGGTCCGGTAATCTACTTCAGCTCGTAGATGTCGTACGTCACCGTGGTGCCGACGCGCTCGCCGATGCCGACTGCCTGGAGTCGTGTGAGCCAGACGTAGCGCGAATCGCCCGTCTCGAAGAGCGGCGCGACCCGGAGCGACGCGCCGGTGCTCGTCGTGTGGCCGATGCCGTTGTACGTCACGAGAATCAGCGCTCCGTCGTCGGTTTTCAGCGTGAGGCGAACGTCGAGCCGATAGCTGCCGTCGGCGCGGTTCGTGATCCAGTCACCTGCCGGTATCTGCACCGCCGCCTTGAGACGGGGGCCTTCGAAGCGGCCGCCGACAACCTCCACGATCGTGCGCGTCCCCTGCGGGCCGTTTTCGACGACGGTGCGGGTTCCAGTGTCGGCTCGCAGCGTCCCAAGGTATTCGAGTGCGGGCGAGTGTGGCGGCTCCGCGGTGGCAGTCGGGGCGCGCGGAACGGCCGTCGCAGGCACCGAAGAGGACGTCTGAGCGACAGCGAACGGACCGGACGCGGTCAGCCCGAAACCGACCAGCAACGCAGTTAGAACACGCACGGGGCCCTCCTGTATTGAAGTCGACTATCGCGAGGTGTGTTCCACCTCAGTCTCCAGCGTGGGCGGCTCGCGGAACACATTCTCGTCGCCTGCGCCCAAAGTTCAGCGGCGGGTCGCGAAGCCGACCGGGATCTTCACTCGATCCGGTAGACATCTGAGTTCTATGCGGCCTGCCGTTCGTAGTCAATGGGCGATTGTCGAGCGCGGAATGGAGACGCTGGTGCAACGCTGAAGAATTCTTCCGGCCCCCCTGCCGGCTCAGTACGCGCGGCTCCCGCCGGCGTCAGAACCATCGCGAATGGGTCAGGGGCGAAGGCTAATCGCGACGGGGACTGTTCTTCTCCGCCACGTTGCCGGAGCTTGGCCCACGAGCTTCTTGAACGCGCGGCTGAACGCCGCCTCCGATTCGTAGCCAACGGCGCCGGCGACCGCCGCCACCTTGCCGCCTTCGACCAGCAGGCGGGAAGCGAGCTGCATGCGCCACAACGCGAGGTACTGCATCGGGGGTTGGCCGACCACTTCCGTGAATCGCTCCGCGAGGACCGAACGCGAGAGGCCCACGAGTCGCGCCAGCCGTTCGACCGTCCACGGCTCGCTCGCCTCACCGTGCAGCGCGGCCAACGCATGTCCAACAACCGGATCTCGCAATCCGGCGAGCCAGCCCGTCTGGGCGGTCGGGAGCGTCTCGAGGTAGCGGCGGATCGTCTCGACAAACATCAGTTCCGACAGACGCGCCAGGACGTTCTCGCCACCCGGACGCGCGCTGCCCGACTCCCTCGCGGCGATGCTCAGGAGCGTTCCGAGCCATCCGGTCGTCGCTTGCGGCCCCGTCGCCGAGAGGTGCATCACGGCCGGCAATGCGGCGAGCAGCGGATTGAATGGACGCTCGTCACAGCCCAGGAAGCAGCAGACGACCCGCGCGCGCTCCGGGCCGCCGCCACCGAGCTCGTAGACCAAGGGCAGCGGCGTCGATGGGCGAGCGAACACCGACATGTCGGGCGCCGCTCGCATCCCAGGCGCACTCGACAGGACGTGCGCATCGCCCTGGGGGAACACGATGAGGTCTCCCTCTCGCAGACGGATAGGTTCCTGGCCGACCGCGTGTCCCCAGCACGCGCCCCGCGCGATCAGGTGGTATTCGATGACGCGCTGCGCGCCCGGCATCACTCTCCCGGCGATCTCCCGCGACGGCGGCGCCTCCACCACCCACGGAGAGCTCAGTTCGAAGTCGAAGTACACCGCACCGGTCAGACGGACCGCGCGAAGCACGTCCGAAAGGACGTCAGCCTTCACGCCGACACAGCGTGCGCCGGACGCGCGGGCATCGGGTTCGGACGTGGGGGGCAGGCCGGCGTCACTTGCAGACGGGCGGCTAGACAAATCGGACGTTTGCGCATGGCTCTGACGCCAGACCTCACCGTAGCGTAGGAACACACCGGGCAATGAGGCGCCGGCGGATGTCGAAAGGATAAGTCTATGACGAGTGTTGTGTCGTGTGATCCCGCGGTCAAGCCAGAGCGGTCGCCTTCGGTCAGGGCCCGGCAGCAGGCCCTTGCCGATCGCCTCGAACAGGGGGCCCGCGCACTGGCCACCTTCGCAAGCGCCCTCACAGACGAGGAGTGGCACACACCTGTCCCCAAGGACGGGCGCAAGGTCGGCGTCGTCGTCCATCACGTCGCGAGCGTCTACCCGCTGGAGATCCAGCTCGCGCAGACGCTTGCCGGCGGCAAGCCGGTGACGGGCGTGACCATGGATGTCGTCAACGAGATGAACGCCGTGCACGCCAAGGAGCACGACGCCGTCACGAAAGAGGCGACGCTGGATCTGCTCCGGCGCAACAGCACGGCAGCCGCGGCCGCAATCCGGGCTCTCAGCGACGAGGAGCTCGATCGGGCCGCTCTGGCGTCGCTCTACTCCGATGCCCCACTCACGTGCCAATTCATGCTTGAGGATCACGCGGTCCGGCATAGTTATCACCACCTCGCCCGTATACGACGGACGTTGAAGCCGTAGCGTGGTCCGCTAATCACGTTCAGCCCTTGATTTGATTATGGAGAATGTCATGTTGTTGTCCCGTCTATGTGCTGGCTCGATCTTGCTGATATTCACGTGCGCCTGCAGGAGCGGTTACTCGTCGTCGACTTCGCCAACGCCTACTCCCTCTCCAACACCGCCCGGGCCATCGTCGTCTGTTTCGATCCCAATCGGGGCGGCAACGTTGACCACCACCGCCTTCAGCCCTGACGTTGCCGATGTTGCGGTCGGGACGATGGTCACTTGGACCAACACCGATTCGGTTCCTCACACGTCGACATCCAACAAAACTGAATGGGACTCGAACACGGTCGCGCCGGGCGGACGCTTCTCGTTTACGTTCCAGACGGCCGGTACCTTCTCCTACCACTGCGCGATTCATCCAGGCATGGTCGGGACCGTGGTCGTTCGCTGACCTTGTATCTGGACAAATCGCCAACGAGAAACACATTGTGTTGAGTTCGATTGAGACTGACAGGCCGCTCGCGGCACCCGCCGAGGCGAAGACGCCGAACCAGATTGTCGCCCGTGCGCGTTGGTCACGCGTGGCACGCGAGCCGCGCTGCCCGATCAGCACGAGCGGCGGTTCGTGCGCGAAAAAGGCGCAGACGGCCGCCACGGCGAGCAGTACCGCGGACAACGTCAGGCGGCCGACGGCCAGCGTCGTGACGATGGGGAACAGCAGTTGGCCATACGCGCCGTGTTCGCGGGGATGCATAGGGATGAAACCGCGGACGCCGCATGAACTGGAGAGAGATTCCTCCGCGATCTCCGCGCTCTCTGCGGTTTCTTCTTACACGATCTTCGTCTCGACTGTAATCTGCATCGTGCGGCGACAGGCGTTCGGCTCTCAAGCCGGAGCGAGGCAATCACACGCCGCATTTCATCGAGGAACGAGTACTGCCGGACATCGTGGAGCGGCAGCACCTGCACCGGTGACGCGCGGCAACCAGGCGCGACTCACCTCATACTTGGCCGCGACGCCCTCCGCGTCCATACGCGCATCCCACGCCCGCCTTACGCGGTTCGCAGATCCAGTGAGTACAGCGCTGTGGCAGGGGGCGTGGGCAGGGGACGTGAGTCTGAGAACGCACGTCCTGTTACCCTCGACGGCCCTCTAATGTTCCCCTTCTATCGTCTGCGGGCGCCGGTCCTGACGGTTGAGCCGGCCAACCACGCGCAGCCGGCAGGCGCGTGGCTGGAGCCGGCGACGATCGATCTCTCGCTCGACGCGACGCGTGTCAGCGTGGAGATCCCGACCGGTTACCCAGATGCTATCGGGCGCGCCGGATCTCGCGCTCGAATGGTGCATGACGACGCGCGAGTTGTTCACGACCTATTTCGCGTGCGTCTATCGCGCGATCGAGTTCTTCCTCGATCGCGAGGCGCGCAAGGGCGCTTATCTGTTGGCGAAGCAGGCCTGAAGGCCCGCGCTACGAGCCAGCCCCAGCCCCGAGCCCCCAGCCCCTACGCGTTACGCAAAGCGATCATCGGATCGACACGCATCGCGCGCCGGGCCGGGACCAGGCTCGCCGCGATCGTCAGCGCCATCACAGCGGCGACCACGACGCCATACGTCGGCGGATCGGTCGCCCGGGTGTCGAACAGCATCCCCGCCAGCAGGCGGCCCGTCGCCATCGACGAGGCAATCCCGACACTGACACCGAGGAGCGCCAGCGCCATCGCACGCCGGAGGATGCCGGCGAAGACCGACGCGCGCGTCGCCCCCAGCGCCAGGCGGATGCCGATCTCCGGCAGACGCTGGTCGACCGAGTACCAGATCGACCCGTAGATCGCGACGCCTGCGAGCGCGGCCGCCAGCGCCGAGGTTGCCAGAAGAAGGAGCATCGTGGCGCGTGTCTGCGCGAACGACGAGGCAATGCGATCGTCCATCGTCAGCACGTCGTAAATGGGGACGTTCGGATCCGCGTCCTGCACGACCGCACGAGCGGACGGCGCCATCGCCGATGGCTCGCCCGTGGTGCGCATGACGACCGTGAACGTTGGCACGGCGGTCTGGGCGATCGGGTGATACATCTCCGGCACCGGATCGCGCGTCAGGGAGAGATGACGGACGTCATCGACGACGCCGATGATCCGGAACCAGACCTCCGAGTCGAAGCCGGCGACCGTTCGCACGCGCCGGTTCAGCGGACTCTCGTTGGGAAAATACCGCTGGGCCATCGTGCGGTTGATCACCGTGACCCGCTCGGTGCGGCTGTCGTCCGCCTCGGTGAGCGCGCGCCCACTGACGAGCGGAATCCGCATCGCCTGAAAATAGCCCGGCGACACGTGACGCTGATCCACCACGATCGCCAGGCCGTTGGTGAGCGCGCGTCCCTCGATCTCGACCCCGTTTGCGCCGCGCATGCCGCTGAACGGAATGAGCGACGTCACGCCGGCTGCTCGGACACCCGCGGTGGCGGCCAGGCGATCGACGAGATCCGAGATGAAGCCCGTCCGCGCCGGCGCGGACGCGTAGCGCGGTCCCGTCAGCGCGACCTTGAATGTGAGCACGCGATCGGGATCGAATCCCGGTCGGACGCGCGACAGCTTCGCGACGCTGCTGATCAAGAGGCCCGCCGCCGACAGCAGCAGGACTGCGAGCGCAATCTGGGCGACAACGAGCGCGCTGCGCCCCCGGGCCGCGGCCGGCGATGCGGTCGAGCGCGTGGATGAGACGAGGGCGTCCGCGAGCCGTCTCCCGGGCCGATACGCCGCGACCGCGCCGAGGACGATGCCGATCGCGCCGGCGAGGGCGGCGGTGAAAAGCGCGGCGCGGCCGTCCACGTCGATCGAGAGCGACCGCGGGAGCGAACCGTCGAACATCGGGAGCAGGGCGCGCAGCGTCCAGCTGCCGAGAATCAGGCCCGACAGCGCGCCGAGGCTCGCGAGCACGAGGCCTTCGGCCATCGCGAGCGACCTCAGACGGCCGGCGGTCGCGCCGAGCGCCGCTCGCACCGCGAGTTCGTGCCGCCGGTTCGACGCGCGCGCAAGCAGGAGCGTCGAGGCGTTCGCCGTGGCCACCAGGAGCAAAAGCGCAACGCTTGCCGCCGCCACGACGAGCGCCGGGCGGATGCCGTGTACCGTCTGCTCGACCACGGGCACCAGCCGCACGCCGAGGCTTTGATGCGAGCTTCGTTCGGCCGCCATGCGCACCGCGAAGCCTTCGAGCTCGGCGGACGCCTGCGCGAGCGTCACGCCATCGGCGAGACGCGCCAGGACGGTGTAGTTGTGACCGATCTCGTTCACGCGCTCGGACGGGCTCATCCGCATCGGCAGCCACAGTTCGTCGTCCGCGCGCGAGCCGGGCAGTGCCGCGCCGCGCGGCATCACACCGACCACTGTGCGCAGCGAACCGTCCACGTCGATCGAGCGGCCGAGGATGGCCGGGTCGGCGCCGTAACGGCGGCGCCAGAGGCCTTCGCCGAGGATCGCCACGGCCGAGGATTGGTCGAGGTCCTCGGCGGCGGTGAACGCGCGGCCGATCGCGGGCGAGATGCCGAGCATCGGCATCAACGAAGCCGTCACGCGCGAGCCTCTGACTCGCTCCGGGTTGTCGCCGCCGATCAACGTGTACGACCCGTACGAGATCATCGTGACCTCGGAGAGACTGCGGGCCTCGTGCCAGGCCGCGTAGTCGAACGGCGAGTTTTCGACTTCGAAGACGTTCAGGCGCGGCAATGTCTGCCAGACGAACACGAGGCGCGACGGGTCACGATACGGCAGCGGGCGCAGCAGCACGCCGTCGAGCAGCGCGAAGACGGCGCTGTTGACACCGATCCCCAGCGCGAGCGTCGCGGTGACCAGCAGCGTGAAGCCGGGCCGGCGCACGGCGTTCTTCCACGCGAACCGCAAGTCGCCCCACCACAAATCCCAATACATGGCCTGACTCCTCAGGAATATCGCGTCGGTCACAGCGCCGGTCGATTGCGCGAGCACGGATTCCTCGTTGCCGTCTGCCTCTTCCGCGTGGGCGTGCAGCTCGGCCTCCCATTCCCGCGTCCAGTCTCGGCGCCGCCAGCGCGGCACGAGCGTCGACAACAGGTGAACCAAGCGAAGCGCCAGGCCGAGCGGTTTCATCGCGCCGGCTTCGGCGTCAGCGGCCGCAAGCCTCCGAGTGAGCGCATCGGTTCGAGCGCACCGTCAAGCGCGCGCGTGCCGGCCGCCGTGATTTCATAGTAGCGGCGCTGGGGCCTGGCATCGCGCGACGCGATCCGTTCGCGTTCCCACTCGGACCGCACAAACCCCGCGTGCTCGAGCCGCCGGAGGGCCGGGTACACCGTGCCGGTCGCGTACCCGGTGACGTCCACGATTTCGAAACCGAACCGGTGGCCGCGCGCGATGGCCTGCAGCACCAGCGCGGTGATCAGCGTCACACGCATACTATGTAGATAACGTACTTACTGCCGCCTCGTCAACGCGCATGGGACTTAGACCGAGGGTGCACGGAACGGTTGGCTAGCCGGGCGGCCAGGCCAGGCTGCGGCCGCCGATCAGGTGCAGGTGGATGTGGAACACCGTCTGGCCCGCATCGCGGTTCGTGTTGAAGACGACCCGGAAGCCGCCCGCCGAGATGCCGCCTGCTTTCGCGATCGCCGCCGCGCGCCGGACGACCTCGCCGACGATCGCATCGTCCTCGGGAGTCAGCTCGTTCAACGTCGGGATATGTCGTTTAGGGACGACGAGCACGTGCGTCGGCGCCTGTGGGTTGATGTCGTTGAAGGCGACTACGTGATCGTCTTCGTAGACGATCGATGCCGGAATTTCATGCGCGATGATCTTGCAGAAGAGGCAGTCGGACATGCGAACTCTCCACCACTGAGGACACGGTGGACACAGAGGTTATATCTGGTTCCTTCCTCCACGTCCCCCACGTCCTCCGTGGTTGATATTTGTCACGCGCGTCGCGCGATGGCCGTCCGCGCGATGCCCTGCAGATCCCGCCGCAGGCTGACCAGCGTCAGCTCGGGCGACGCGCTCAGCAGCTCCTCGACCTCGACGTCCTGGCCGAGGCCGAACTCGAAGATGAGATAGCCGCCCGAATGCAGGCGGCTCGGCGCGCCGGCGATGAGCCGCGTGACCAGCCTCAAGCCGTCGACGCCGCCGAACAACGCGACGGGCGGCTCGTGATCGCGCACCTCGGGCTGCAGCGCCGGGCCTGCGTGATCGTTCACGTACGGCGGGTTCGCGACGATCGCGTCGAAGGTGCCGGTGACCCCGTCGAGCAGATCGCCGTGCGTGAAGGTCACGCGGTCGCCGACGCCGTGGCGCGCCGCGTTCCGCGTCGCCACGGCGAGCGCCGGACGCGAGATGTCGGTGCCTCTGACGGTCGTCGTCTGGCGCTCGTGGGCGATTGCCACCGCCACGCAGCCGCAACCGGTGCAGACGTCGGCGATGGACAGCGGCACGGATCGATCGGGAAACTGCTCCTGCATCGCTTCGACGATCAGCTCGGTCGCCGGCCGGGGAATCAGCACGTCGGGCGTCACCTCGAGCTCGAGTCCCCAGAACTCGCGGACGCCGACGATGTAGGCGAACGGTTCGCGGGTGATGCGGCGCGCGACCAGCGCGTCGTACTGCGGCGTGAATCCCTCAGGTACCGGCTCGCGCGCGTCGGTCAGGAAGCGCTCGGTCGTCCAGCCCAGGACGTGCTGCGCCAGAAGCCGCGCGTCGAGGTCCGACTCGGTGGGCGTGATCCCGGCGTCGCGCAGCCGCTGCCGCGCGACCGAGACGTGGGCGTGGATGCTCACGAGACTGCCGTCGCGTCCTTGAGCTTCTCTGATTGGTAATGCGTGATCACGTTGTCGAGGAGCTCGGCGAGATCGCCGTTGAGCACCTCGGCCAGCCGGTGCGTCGTGAAGTGCACGCGGTGATCGGTGATGCGATTGTCGCGGAAGTTATAGGTGCGGATCTTTTCCGATCGCTCGCCGGTGCCCACCTGGCTGCGCCGATCCTTGGCGATCGCGTCCTGCTGCTTGCGCAGCTCCATCTCATACAGCCGCGCGCGCAGGACCTTCATCGCCTTCGCGCGATTCTTGATCTGCGATTTCTCATCTTGCTGCGAGACGACGACGCCGCTTGGGAGGTGCGTGATACGGACGGCGGAATAGGTGGTGTTGACGCTCTGCCCGCCAGGGCCGCTCGAGCAGAACGTGTCGATGCGCAGGTCCTTGTCGTTGATCTGGACGTCGACTTCCTCGGCTTCCGGGAGAACGGCCACCGTGACCGTGGACGTGTGGATGCGGCCGCTCGCCTCGGTGGCGGGCACGCGCTGCACGCGATGGACGCCGCTCTCGTACTTCAGCTTGCTGTAGACGCCGCGCCCCTCGATCATCGCGATGACTTCTTTGAGGCCGCCGACGCCGGTGTCGTTGCTCGACATCACCTCGAGGCGCCAGCCGTGGCGCTCGGCGAACATGCTGTACATGCGAAACAGATCGGCGGCGAACAGCGCCGCTTCATCGCCACCGGTGCCGGCGCGGATTTCGAGCATGACGTTCTTCTCGTCGTTCGGATCCTTCGGGATGAGGAGGATCTTCATCTCGCCGATGAGCGCGTCGCGCCGGGCGACCAGCGACTTCAGCTCCACTTTGGCGAGGTCGCGCATATCCGTGTCGCCGGCGCCGGCCAGTTCCTCGGTTTCGGCGATGTCGCGGACGAGGGTCTTGTACTCGCGGAAGCGCTCGATGAGCGGCTCGACCTCGGCCAGCGCCTTGGCGTGCTTCCGGTACTCCGCAGGCTCGCTCTGCACGTCGCTCGTGCCGAGCAGCCGCATCAACTCTTCGTAGCGCTGTTCTTCTGTCGCCAGCTTATCGAACATAAGTCACGAGGAACGCGAAGCCCGCCAAGGCCGCTAAGCATTGTTTTTGCTTTGCGCGCTTCGCGCGCTTTGCGTTCAAAAATCATCCTCCTGAAACCGGCGGCAGGAACGCGATTTCGTCGCCGTCGCCGACCACGTGATCCATGCGCGCGTAGTCGGCGTTGATGGCGCTCGAGATCGAGCGCTCGTAACTGGCCAGCTCCGGGAACTCGCCGGCGAGCTGCCGCCACAGGTCGCCAATCGTCGCGCCCGGCGCGAGGTCGCGCGCCAGCTCCGCCGCGCCGGTGATATCCCTGAGCCGCGCGAACAAGCGGACGGTCACGCGCATGCGATCCGCTCCGCTTCCGTGCGCGCCTGCTCGTCGTCGGGGTTCGCCGTCGCCCCCTCGATCCAGACCTCGCCGCCGTCGAAAAACTCGTGCTTCCAGATCGGCGCGATCTGTTTGATCCGCTCGATCGCGTACCGGCAGGCGGCGTAGGCATCGCCCCGGTGCGGCGATCGCGTGGCGATCGCCACACTCGCTTCGCCGACGTCCAGCCGGCCGATGCGGTGATGCAGCGCCAGCCGAGCGCTCGGCCAGCGCTCGCCGATTTCGCTCGCAATCCTCTCGAACGCCTTCAACGCGAGCGGCTCGTACGCTTCGTACTCCAGGTATCGGACGCGGCGCCCGCGGTTGTGGTTGCGCACGAGGCCGAGAAAGGTCACGACCGCGCCGTCGGCGCCGGCGTCCGCGCCGGCACGTGCGGCGACCGCCGCCGCGATCCGCTCGAGTTCAAGCGGATCGGACCCGATGGCGAGGAGTGAGAACACCGTTTCAGTATACGAGGTCCGGCTGAAGCCGGACACTACCGAAGCTGCCGCGGTCTCAACCGTCTTGGTAGTGTCCGGCTTCAGCCGGACCTGTGCTGCCAGAAATGATCGATCGGTCCGCGGCCATGGCCGATCCCGGGCGCGTGTGCGATCGCGCCCGCGACGTACTGCTGGGCGCGCGCCGCGGCTTCCGGCAACTCGCGGCCCAGAGCCAGGCCGGCCGCCACCGCCGACGCGAACGTGCACCCGGTTCCGTGCGTATGCCGCGAATCGACCCGAGACACGCGGAATTCGTGAAACGTGTTCCCGTCGAACAGAAGATCGACGACCTCGTCGAGGTGTGAGGTGCGAGGTGCGAGGTGCGGAGCGCGGGGTGCGGAGAGCGGAGAGCGGAGTCGGTGGCCGCCCGTGATGATCACGGCCGCCGCGCCCATGTCGTGAATCCGCTGCGCAGCCTCACGCGCCTCGTCCAGCGACGTGATACGGTGCCCGCTCAGCGCCTCGGCTTCGGGGATGTTTGGCGTCACCACGCGGGCGCGCGGCAGCACCTCCGCGCAGAGCGCGCGCACGCCGTCTTCGTCCAGCAGGCGCGCGCCGCTGGAAGAGAGGAGCACGGGATCCACGACGACCAGCGGCAGATCCAGCTCGGCAATCGCCGCCGCCACGGCTTCGACGATCGCCGCGTTGGCGAGCATCCCGACCTTTGTCGCGTGGATCGTCAGGTCGCCGGCGACCGCTTCGATCTGCGCCGCCACCAGATCTGCCGGCAACGCCAGCGTCTCCTCGATACCGTTGGTGCTCTGGGCGGTGATCGCGGTGATCGCGCTCGCGCCGTACAGCCCGAACGCCGCGAACGTTTTCAGATCGGCCTGAATGCCGGCGCCGCCGCTCGAGTCGCTGCCCGCAATTGTCAGCGCTATGCGCATACGCTAAGATCCGCGGTCATGTATCCCACATGGCTCGACAAGATGGCGACCCGGGCTGAATCCCGCTATCGGGTGGCCGAACAGATTGGCGCGGTCCTGTTCGTGACGATCCTGACGGCCGTCGCAGCGCAAATCAGCCTTCCGCTGCCGTTCACCCCAGTGCCGTTCACGTTGCAGCCCATGGTGGTGCTGCTCGGCGCGGCCGCGCTCGGCTCACGGCTCGGCCTGTCGAGCCAGATTCTGTATCTCGCGCTCGGCCTCGCGGGCCTGCCGGTGTTCGCGGCGTCTCCGCTGTTGCCCCAGGGCGCGGCCCGGCTGCTCGGTCCGACCGGCGGCTATCTGATGGCGTATCCGTGCGCCGCCTTCGCGGTCGGCTGGCTCGCGGAGCGCGGATTCGATCGCCGGTATCTCACCGCCGTCCTCGCGATGGCGTGCGGCCTCGCCATCGTATTCGCGGGCGGCATCCTGTGGCTGACCATCGCGTCGACGCCGTCGGCCGGCGTGTCCGGCGCGATCGCCGTCGGCTTCGTGCCGTTCATCATCCCCGACCTGTTGAAGCTGCTCGTCGCCGCGGCCGTCATGCCTGGACTGTGGCGGATTACGGGCTCGGCTTCGCGTTAGTGTCCCGAGCGCAAAATATCTTGCCAACCTGCCGGGCGGGCATCCCGCCTGGCAGCGTTGCTCCTCGCTCAAATATTCTCGATATTCTCGGTCGTCGCGCCTTGCCAGGTGGGCGCCGCGCTCCGGCATCTTGGCAACCTATTTTGGACTCGGGACACTGGCCCGTCCGAACACCAGCAGGAACACGAACGGCGGGAATTCCTCCC
>Ga0209515_10007878_pt1 | contig 12665 bp, 13 predicted proteins | sample Subgroupgradi54m_FD_187454 | JGI IMG/M metagenome (GOLD analysis project Ga0209515, IMG submission 187454) | Subsurface groundwater microbial communities from S. Glens Falls, New York, USA - GMW60B uncontaminated upgradient, 5.4 m (SPAdes)... ... | reverse complement strand
TATTTTGCATTGCCTTTAATTGCTGCTTTAAGCTTTCAATCTCTGCTTGCGTGAAATTTGACGCGGAAGAATCTTGAGCTACAGAATTTTGAGATGGAGAAGAAAAAGTTAAAGAATTTAAAAAAGTGTTTTCTAATTGTTTATTTTCTTGGCCCGACTGATAAACATATTGAATACTATATAAATCATTACCCTTTAAAATATCTCTTCCTATCCCGTATAGGGCTGGTTGCGATTTATCAATTTGGTTAAAAACAACATAATCTATAGCAGGAAATCCATGGAAAGTTGTCGGATTCGAAGAGATAAGCTCAGAGCCATTTGAGCTTATGCCATATTCCAACTCATTTTTGAGATTTTCCTCGGGAGTCAGATTTGAGTTGGCAAATGGAGAGTTGATATAAGTTGCCTCAAGCGGAACGTTCATATCACTGACACTATCTCCCCAAGAATAGTTGTTTTCGGATACAACATTTCCCATGGTCAACTCCTGAGAAGTGAGTGAATAAGTTGGTTTCTCAGGAAAATAAACAGAAAAATCGCCGTGTTCTAAGTAGTAATTTTGCCCGTTAATTCTGGTATTATTTGTGGTGTTTCTGCTAAACAAAAGGTAGCCTCCGACGAAGAGCAGTATCAATAGTAAAACAATAACCACTGGATTGTTGAAATGTTTTTTGTTAAAAGTTTCCATGTCGATGTAAATCTGTAAATCGGTCTCTCGAACGGGTGCTCAATCCCGCGGAGGGGAGGGCCAAAGCTTTCGCTTCGGCACGTTCGGTCTGGTGACCTCAGTATCTCCTCGCCTCTGCTCGTCGGCATTCCCTCTTTGAATTCACTTCGCTTCGCTTATGAATTCAGATTAAGGAAGGTCAGATTCTCCGGGTTACAACCCTCGGCACAGTCTTTCTCCCGCACATTGCGGAGGGGGCGAGATTTGAACTTGTTGCCGCTTTCTCCCGCACATGGCGGAGAGGGAGGGATTCGAACCCTCGGTGCCGTTTCCGGCACACAGTCTTTCCAGGACTGCCGTTTCAACCGCTCACGCACCTCTCCGCCATAAGCGGGATTGCGATTTTCTAAACTCATTTTACTCGTTAAGAAAATCGGGAACAAGCTCACACACTAGGCCACTATGCGACCCCTCCGCAATATGCGGGATTGCGATTCTCTAAATTTGCTTCGCTCATTAAGAGAATCGGGAACAGTACTTGCCGTTTCCCTGTCCGCCTCTGGCGGAAACCGCTCACTTGCCCGCCGACTTGTCCGCCAAAGCTTTAGCGACGGCGGAAGCTTTATGCGAAGGCGGACGCACCTCTCCATATTCACCCAATGATTTTGCACCTAAACTTCCGCCGTTTCAAGTGGCCGGCCGGCTTACGACAAGTAGCGCACGCGCGCGGGGTCGCGTATCCAGTCCAGCACCGCTTCCGCCCGCGCCTCTACCGGCATAACGGGAACCGACACACAGGGAATGCCACGCCCCTCATATTCTTTGACTATCAAATCTTTAATGCGAAGCGCTTCCGCAAGATCTTTCTCTATCCGGACTCCGTCATTCTCAAAATTCGGCAACGCCTCCAATATAAAGGCGGCTTTATAACTTGGCTTCCGGTTGAGCTCCGTTGGCAACTCCGCAAGACCGAAGTGGCGGCAAAAAACAACGTGGTCACACATCCCGCGGTCAAGAAACCCCACCTCCTCGTTCAAATTTTTTATTCTTTCTTCTTCCAAAAAATGTCGCCGCACCAACTCGTTCTGAAACAAGACTGGATCTTTCAAAGGATGCAACATGCCCTCTTCAAGAATGTCCCGCGCGGCTTCCTGCGACGTCGGAAATCCCCGCTCCCGCAAGTGTTCGATAAGGGCGGTTTTGCCGCAGGATGAGGAACCCGTGATAACGTACATTTCCATGGAATCAGCAATTAGTTCATCGAACTCTGAAATTTTTCCACGATATCGGCAAGCGCTTTCTGGTGCACTCTTTTATCGTGCCCGCAATCCCAGCTAGAATTGCTCATTTCCTCAAGTCCGATTTTGGCAATTTTATAATACATGTTTTGCGCAACTTCAATCTCTGGCACGAACCTACCTTTGGCATTGAGCTTCAATAAATCTCTTTCTTTAAAAACATCATCGAGTATGTCGGAAGCTTTACGATTTTTCCGCAAAACACAACCAATGGCGGCCATTTCCTCTTTTTCGAAGGAGAATTCCGCTTCTTTCTTATTTCCGATTCCGCTAAAATCTTCTGGCTTGCTTAATCCGAGCGGAAATTTTTCTTTTCTTTTCATTTTTTTGTGCCGCGTAGAATTTTTATCCTTTCTTCTATTGGCGGGTGAGTCATAAACATTTTACTAAGCCAGGAGATTTTTTGCTTGTAGGGGTTGTCAATCCATAAATGGGCGGTTGAATCGTGAGCGGCGAATTTCATGGGAACGCTGTCTTTGCTTATCTTCTCGAGCGCCATGGCAAGCCCCTCGGGATAACGCGTCAAAAGCGCGCCCGAAGCATCCGCAAGGAACTCGCGCTTGCGCGATATGGCAAGCTGGATAAGCATTCCCGCTATCGGCGCGAGAATGGAGAGCGCGATGCCCAACAATATCAAAAGTCCCCCACCCTGATTATTGTCGTCCCTACTCCGGCCTCTGCCAAAAAACATGGACCTTATGAAAAAGTCTCCAAGCAATGAAATAACTCCCGCGAGGATAACGGCCACGGTTGAAACCAAAATATCGCGGTTACCGATATGCGAAAGCTCGTGCGCCAAAACTCCCTCCAGTTCTTCGTTTTGAAGGCGATCAATAGCCCCTTGGGTTACCGCGATTGCCGAATGTTTTTGGTCTCGGCCGGTGGCAAAAGCGTTGATTTGCTGTTCCGGAGTAATATAAACGCGCGGCATTTGAAGCCCCGCCGTAATACATAAATTTTCAACAATGTTCCACAAATACGGATTGTCTTTCTTTTCAATCGGCGTCGCGCGCGCCATGGCAAGAGCGATCTTATCCGAAAACCAGTAACTTAAGATCGCGGAAATTGAGCTGAAGAGAACCGCGAACACAAGAATTTGCCGTGACGCGAAAATATAAGAAAACGTCCAACCGAGGCCGATTATCAACGCAAAGAAAACAAAAAATAAAAGCCAAGTCTTCCTTATGTTGGAATCCTGGTAGGTATATAGATTTGCCATTGATTAAGGTGTCAGATGTTACTTATTTTAAAGATTGTAAAATCGCTTGCGCCCGATCCCATAACTCCGGCTCGCCCTCGTTTGCGGCCTGCGCCATAGCATCTTCAGCATTTTCACGAGCAGCTTCTTGAAGCCCGGCCGCAGAATATAATTTAGCTCGTTTCAAATTGAGTTCGATATTGGCCCGGGAAGTATTGGATGAAGTTGCACCCTCTTCCTCTCGATCAAGCCACTGATTAAGAAGTTCTCTTCCCTCTTCGTCTTGCGGGCCATTCTCTTTAAAAATTTTAATAAGCCGCACTTCTTCCTCGGAAAATTCTGGCGAGGGAGACTGTTCGTGCATAATCTAAAATTTCACCTTAACCGGCTCTTTCTCCGCCTCGTCCAATCCACCGAAAAATTCCATCTCTTTGAAGCCGAACATATTCGCCATTAAATTCGTCGGGAAGGTTTCAATTTTCGTGTTCAGGTCGCGGACATTCGTGTTGTAAAACCGCCTCGCCGCCTGGATCTTGTTTTCGGTATCGGACAATTCGTCTTGAAGTTGTTTAAAGTTCTCGCTCGCTTTGAGTTGAGGATAATTCTCGGCAACCGCGAAAAACGATTTCAAGGCCCCCGAGAGCATGTTTTCCGCTCCGGCCTTGTCGCTCGGCGCGGCACCCATCGCCCTTGTTCTCGCCTCGGTCACTTTTTCAAAAACACCTCGCTCGTGCGCCATATACCCCTTCACCGCCTCAACCAAATTAGGAATAAGGTCGTAACGCCTTTTGAGCTGGACGTCTATGTCGGACCACGCTTCTTTGGAACGGTTTCTCAGTCGCACCAAAGAGTTATAGGCGAAAACGAGCCAAAGAACCAGCACCGCTAAAACGATTAAAATTATGTTCATAAAATGGATCATAACAAAAAAATGAAACTTTCGCAAAGAAAAGCCGCAGCTATTGATGCTGCGGCGGAGCGAAAAACATAACAGGAAGCTTCTCTCTTAGTTCCGGCTCTATGACCTTATGCGCTTCGTATTCCGTCGATCCGGGCTTTTGGTATAAAAGATCCAAAACATCAAAAAGAGAAACCCCCAAAATTAAAGACGATATTTCTCCGGTGACAACTTCTTTTCTTTTCAAGAAATAATTTTTGATAGGCTGCTCGTTGTGCTGTTTGCCGTGAGCGGCCTCGGCAACAAAATCGCTGGCGGCGAAATAGGCTCCGTAAATCGGCAATTGGAGATAAATCGTGTTCGTGCTTGGCCGATAATACGTGTTAAAGACACCCTCAGTTCTATTGCCCCCGCCGATCCCATCACTCCAACGGATCTTCGGATTGCCGCCAATACGTTCAATTTCCCAAAGAGCGGAATAAAGCTTCTCGTCATATCTCGGTGGCCAACCGACCAGAGTTTCAAACCAAGATTGCCCGGGCAAGGCCCAGTGTTTGGTTTGGACCAGGATATCGGTGCATAATTTGGAAGAGTCGCAAACCTTCCTAAGATTATTTTCGTCCATTGAATCAATATCTTTGGGAACCGCCAAGCGCTCACTTTGCAGAAAGAACTTGATCATCCTTCTTGCCAGTTCAAGTTTCTTTTCTTTGGGCAAATCCGCTCTGCCGGAAAGATAATTAAGAATTTCCGTAGTTTCTTTGTCTTCGTGCTCAAAAACAATTTTGCCGTCGGGATCGGTGCTGGTCCGGACAACATATCTCGTCATTCTATGCTCCAAGTATGTATTAACAACCCCTATTTGAAAAAACATGACTATAACTGCAAAAAGAACAATAAGAAGGAACTTCTCCAGCTCTGTAATTTTCAATTCTCAACCTCCAAGTTATCTAATGTGATTCTAGCAAATAGGCTCCGCCCTTGCCTCCATATAAAAATGGCCCCACCGAGGCAGGGCCAAATTGTTAGCTGTCTTTTTTCTTCAATCTCTCAATAATTCTCTCTTCTTTTTTCGCTATTGTTTCTTCCGTTCCGCGCCGGGCAAATTGATAATCGTTCATATCCACAAGCATAAACTTGGCAATAGCCGGAAATTTTTCGGCAAAAAGACGGTGTTTCTCCTGTTCAATAAAACGGTAATCGGGATGGCCCTGTGAAATGGTGCGCAATTCCGCTTCCCAGAAAAGCTGGCGGACGTTTTGCCACTGATAAAACCGCATACGATAGGCCAAAGGAACTACGTATTGCGCGAGCTCCGCGTCGCTCGCTTCCAGTTTTTTAAAAACACCTTCCACGCCGCGCAAAGCATTTTCAAATTCGTCTTTCAATCCAGCTTCAATTATTTCGCTTGGCAGATCATACCCGTGATGAACGGAAAATAACTGCCTATCCTGCGTAAGCATGCGATGACGGTGCAGGTCGCGGTACGCTCCGGCATTCATCACTATCTCAAAACGCAAATAAGAATTTTCAAATGCTCTGCCAACTTTCTGCCAACGAGCTTCGCGACCACGAAGATATTCGGAAAATATTTTCTCCTTTTCGGCTAAATTCATTTTACGGGCGATATCAAACGCTTTTTCCCAACTTACGTGCAACGACGGAAAAATTATTCCGGCGATTATTTTGTTTTCGGCGTCGGGATCGTAATCGATAAGTTTTACTTGCGGCCGGAAAACAGATTCGTTTTCCTGGTCTTTCTTTGTTTTTTCCGCAAGATGTTTTTTCATTCCTTTTCCTCTTTGCGCAAGATATTCCTGATATTTTCGGCTCTTTTCGTCGGCAACGCGCAAGAGCAGCGAGGGAATTTCGTTATCAAGTTCTTTTTTTACCGCTTCCGATAACCAGCGCAATTCGCCAAGAGAGTGTTTTGCGGTAAGGTTGATCAGATATTCAAAGGCCTGGGCATTGCCACGGAAAGCAACCTGGCCCAATGTTGCCATGGGCAAAAGTCCGCGCAGAGCGTCGAATGATTTCTTTTCGAGCACCATGTCTTTCTCCGTAAAATTCTTTTTCAGCCACTCAAACAATACCGGTTGTAATTTAACGTAGGTATCAAACAAATTATCCATGGCGCGGATATATTCTTCCAAAAACCCGAGACGTTCCAAGTCCGGACGCGGGATGTAATACAAGTAACGCCCGTTGATCTTGTCGCCAAAATTAACGTAGCGCGTGGATTTTTCTATCGGCTCAAGTCCGATTCTCCGATCTTCAACAACTTTCATCGCCACTTGCGAGACCCCCCAAAATACAACGTGTGTTCCCGTCATCTGCGAAATTGAGTCATCGCCATACTGGGCGAGCCATTTCGCGTAAAACGCTTGGGCGCGCTGATTGTTCACCACTTTCTTAAATCCGTGGTCACGCAAAAAATTGATCGTTTCTTCAAGTTCTTTCGCAAGTTCCTTATCTTCGCCGTCAATGATAGGCAGAAGATATTCGTTCAAAAGTATGCGGACAAGTGACCCTTTGGCGCGGCTGGCGCGCGAGCAAAGCGCGCCGACTAGCTCCGGCGGCAAGTTGCGGAGAACCGTAACGAGTCCGTCCAGATTCGTGACGAACGGCTCCAAAAATTTCCTTTCGCGGTCGGTCCATGTTTCGGGAGAAAAGTCGGGTTGATAACTGTTGTTTTGCATTAGTTTTCCTTATAAAAATACTTATAACAGTATAGTAATGAAAACTCCCCGAGCGCAAGCTCGGGGAGACTTAATTTAAAAAATCTTATTGTTTGTTTCTGGTTTTTTATCTTCCTGTTTATCTTTATCGTCAGTGTTCGGATCCGGGGTCTGCTTCTTCAGGACGGGCGGCTCCGGTTCATCGCTGTCATTGGGCCAATTGAGTTTTGGCGCGTTTTCGTCAGTTTCTTTTTGCTTAAGCTGTTTGGTAAAAACGTCGCGTTCCGACCAAACTAGCTTTTTGACCTTCGCGTATTCTCCGGTGTCCGTAATGTACTGTTCTTTCGGAGGCAAGTATCTCGCTTCCTCTTCCACCCTCTCCATTCTGTCATCCAAAGACGGATGCGTTTTCCAAAACGACAATCCGCTTGTTTTTTCTTCTTTTGAAATAGCGTCAAATGCTTCTATCTCGGCTCGCGGGTCGTAACCTGCGTTCCAAAGTACCTGCGCTCCCAAAAGATCGGCTTCCGATTCTGACGCGCGAGTGATTCCCAAGGCGGCAATGTTCATGCCGAAATCGATACCTGTCCAAACGAGCTGGGCAAGCGGACCATACATCGGCAATGCACCGGTAAAGATCATTGCCATCAGCGCGAACTGAATGTACTGACCCTTAGAGATCATCTTCGCGGCATGTCTCGCGTTCACGTGATTGATCTCGTGAGCAAGCACTGCGGCCAATTCAGCATCGCTTCTCAACGTCAAGATAAGCGTGTCGTGGATGAACACCTGACCACCGGGCATGGCAAAAGCGTTGATTTCTTCCTTGCCAGGCGCATCAGCAACAACGTAGAAAGTAAACGGACACCAATAGTCCGAGTTACGCACCAAGTTTTGCCCGAGCCGGTTCACGTATTCCGAAACAGGCGAGTTCGGCGGGTAAAGCTTGACCATTTTGATATATTCTTCGGCGCCCTGTCTGCCCATTTGAATTTCAGCATTTTTGGAAACAAGTCCGGGCAAAATTTTTGCGGTCTTTGTATTGTCCGTCTTTCTCTTCTTCAAATTGCCCATATCTTCGACATTGCCGAACTTGCGTTTCTCTTGATTACCGGCAAGGATCGTTTCGTTTATCTCGTGAACCTTTTTCGGCCAACGGGAAATCATGCCGAGCTTTGAAAAACGATGGGAATACTTGACCTCGAGCAAGAGAGAATTCAGTTCGGCGTCCCAAACTTTGTGCTTGAGACCCTTTGCGGCATCCATCTCTGCCTTAAGATCGGCCATTTCTTTTTCCATTGACTTCGTGTCAATGTTGTCGCCACGCACGGACTCAAGCGCTCTTTCCATTTCGCGCAAATGAAGCCAAGCTTTCTTATAGTCAAAATTCGTGTCGCCGTCTATTTCCCTCTTGAGCGACCTGCTTTTTTCTCTGCTTACTTCAAACTGCTTTTCGAATTCGGCTATTTTTTTATCCGAATCGGCAGTGCTTTCGCCTTTTGATTTCTTCGTGTCCCGTTCTCGCGTAAGGCGGTCGTAAATTACAACCTGGCTACTCAACTCTTTGTTAAGAACTTTTCTCTCGGCCCTTATTGCTTCGATCCGATTCTTCAGTTCGGTTTTTTCTTTTTCGATAGGAGCAGCCTCTTTGGCCTGTTCGTTCATTAAAAGTTCTCTCACCTTCTGCAGGGTCGCTTCGTCAAAACTAGAATCTTCGTTAATCGTCCGGAAAAGATCGCCGAAAGGCTTTGTCGTCAGATCCATAACCCGGTCAACCTGATTGAGACTTTTGTCGGGCGTACCCGCAAAAACCTGAACCGGAAGAGCCAACTGAAGCATCAAAAGAATCGCAAGAATTTTCCTAATTTGTTTCACTTTTGCACCCCTTAAACTATCAAATACCTACATACACTCTATGCAAATATGTTTAAAAAGGTCAATAGGGGGCTCCGGTTTTCCTTTCTTGGGGGACGGGTCGTTCCGTCCTCGGAACGCCCTTACTCTCGCCGCCTTCGCGACTCCGAGAAACCCCCAAAAAAGGGAAACCTGCGCCTGAATCAATTCGATACACCGGCTTCACGGTTTCTAGCACCGAGGTCGTCCCGATGGCTCTTCGAGACCAAGCCCATCGGGACTCCGAAAGCTTCCCCAAAACCAGAAGCCTCCGCGGATTAAAATAAAAAAGACGCCCACATGGTGAGCGTCTTCATAAAATCATTTCTATTTTTTCTCTTCTTTCTTTTCTTCCTTTTTCTCAACTTGCTGGCCGTCGAAGATGATCTTTACCTTGGTTCCAAATCGCTTGTAGTCTTTGTACGTAACCGTCATTTTTATTCGCACGCTGTTATTGGAAAACTTGAGAACGTCATCGGCGTGCGTGTAGGTTGGAAACCAATACTTGCCGTCGATCTGTTCGCGATAAGTGGTAAACGCCGGAAAAAGATTTTCTTGCTTCCCGTGGATGTCAGGCACGTTTTTGCCCTTGGTAAGGACAATTTGAAAATCTTCGGCATCAACCCAAATGCGTCCCTTAAAATATCGCTTGCCTTTTTTCATTTCTTTTGGCGCGATATCAAAAACGTAAGTGTTGAGCTCGTCTATGTGCTGCCGGCCGATATATAAAATATCGTATTCGTCGATCTCGTCGCTTGTCAGCACAAACGGCATCCGATGCTCCAAGTCGTCAAAATCTTCCTGGGTCATGCCGATGCGCTTAAGTGTCGGACGCGGCGCGTAAACAACGTTCTCAATTCGTTTACCCTTGTCGTTGAAAAGAATATCTGTGACCTGCCTGTATTCCCCGTCCGGAAGCGCTTTATCGTCGATAGTTTGCACTACTACATATTGTCGGTAGGTATATTTCTCGCGAGCTTCTTTAAATTCTTTTTCTCTCGCGGCAAATTTTTGAACTATTTCTCCCGGTGTAATTCCCGCCGGCATCGTGCGGCTCAACGGTTCCATTTTTCTTTCTTCGGAAAATGTGGCTGCGACAAAAAGCAGGAATACTGCCAAAGCAAAATTTTTCAAGGTTCCCCCTTTTGAGAAAACATTAAAACAAGTACTAATGGTTTTGTAGCACGGTTCGGCCGACCCAGTCAATGCTTATGTGGCAAGATATATACCGATACCGTTCTCCGCCACAAATTCGCAACGAAATTCCGCTACGCAGGCAAGAAAATGCCGCGCTCTTTCGAGCGCGGCCGTTTATTTATCTTAGTGTTTGTCCGGTTTGAAAGTCTTACCGGGGAAGTATTCGGTTTTGCAGACAACTCTTATTTCATCGTTTTTGTCTATCTTGCCGTCTTTGTTGATGTCATAGTTCTTCTTAACCGTAACTTTTATTTTGCGGGACTTGCCGTTGAAATTGCGGTTCGTGGGATAGTAGCCGATCGTATATTGCTTATCGAGCCTCGCGGCAATGTCCTTAAAAATATCCGGATATTCTGCTTCAAATCTGGGTGCGCTGAAAAAACCTCCGCTGTATTCCGCAAGAAACTTTAGCCTGTTTTCTGCCACCAAGAGATCCAGACGCGCCGGAGCGGAAAGATAAGGATCCATTTTTATCTTGAATATATTGCCGATGCTAATCGTATAGAAATTGACTCTTTCGTTTGCCACTCTTTTCAATACTTCGTCTTCAAACGATCTGCCGCTTCTCGGAAAGGTGTCAAGGCCGGTAGAAATAAGAACAACCGCCATCCTTTCTTTCCGGTCCTTGATAGCGTCAAGCACCTTCCAGACGGCGTCGCTAAGATTGCTCTCGCTAAACATCGGGTTTCCTAGCGAGCGTATCGTTTCCATAGCTTCGTCTTTGTTCCTCGTAAAATCCAATTGCTTCCGAGGAACCAGGTCGTAAGTTACGATGCTTATGTAATCTTTGTCCTGAAGACTGTTTATGAGATAAAACGGTCCGACCCAGACATCCCCATTGGAATAGTAACTCCAGATAACCGCCTGTTTGGAATAATCAAGTAAAAGAACGATGCTTTTTCTCGTATCTCTCGGTTCAAAAAACGTTATTTTTTGAGGAACGCCGTCTTCTTTGACCTCCAGCATATCGTTAATTTCGTCTTCTTTAAGGTCCATTTCTAAAACGCTTCCGTGCCTATCCGTCAAAACAAAATCGAGTGTCGTAAGCGGAACCTTAACGTCCATCTTGTAGTCGCCTTCTTTTTTATCGGCCTCGCCCGGCTTGGATTCAGATTTTGGTTCTTGCTTCTTCTCGCCTTCTTTTGTTTCTTGTTTAGTTTCAGATTTTTGAACGTCAGCGGTTCCTGATCCGGATTCTTGTTTTGATTCTTGCGCAATTTTTGCGCTAAAAACCGGCTGTACCAAGAAAAACAGCAGAGTAACTAAAACCAGTTTCAATTTCACGGCGCACCTTCTTTTTTGTTTACAAAATCCTGGATTCACCCTAACCCGAGGGGCAATATTTTACAAGCTGCCCGTCAAACTAGCCGTCCGTTGCTCTTGCGCTAACCGTCGTCTGAAGGCGCGTGGTCGAAATCGCCGAACCGCTCGAGCGTGAAGTTACGCCCAAAGAAATTGTTATGCGGGGCTGTTTTTTATCGTTTATTTGATTTCCGGTAATAACAAAATTCAAATATTCGACAAGCACGCCGCCTCCCGTTATCTTTGTAAACGCGCCGCCGACTCCCTTCTCCAAATAGCCATCAACCAGTCGATACTCAATCGTCTCGTTGGTAAAACCACTGATGAAAGCTATGCTATGAAAATGTACGCCATCTAAAGTACGGCACGACTGAGAAAATGCCGTTCCGCTGCCGGTCGCGTCATTCGCGCAAAAAAGCTTGCCGATCCTAAGTTCGCGCGCCATCTCTTCAAGCGCAAGAAAGGTGTTGTCGTTCACGGAAATCAAAGCCGTAACTTGCCGCTGGGTTCGCAATGCTCTCACGAAACCACCAACGGCGATGCTCGCGATGGCCGAGAAAAGGCCGATCGCGACAAGAAGCTCCACGACCGTAAATCCTCGCGTTAGCTTTGAGATTTGAGATTTAAATTTTGAATTTAGTTTCATCTTGGTCTCCAGTCAAAAAATCTGTCCTCTAAATTAATAGTTTTCGAGAGAAGTCCTGTTGTCCAAGACACCTCGGAATTTACTTTTAACATGTCGGGAAAGGAATCACCGTCAAGATCAAAATTGGTTATCGTAATTTTCCGGACGAAATTAGTCGGAGAATTTCCGCTATATCCAAAAAATCCAGTTGTCGTATCAAAAACGATCTTTCTTCCCGAATCGAACCTAAGTGTCGGACTGGAATAATCGGCTTCATAAATTCCGCTAGACAAGCCACTGTTCCACGTAGAAGACGCGAGGACGTTCGTGTCAACAACGTTTTTCACTATCTCAATTCCCTCGGCGGCAAGGTAAGAACCAGTATAGTCATCGGAAACCGCACGGCTTAGGAAAAGTGACCGCGAAAGCAGCGTGATCATTCCCAAAAACCCGGTCATTAATATGCTCAAGGCAACCAAGGCCTCAACAATAACCTGTCCGTTTTTGTCACTAAACTTATAGTTTGTAGTCTGAAGCGTGTTTTTCATGTTTTATGTTTCGTGTTTCATGCTTCGTGCTTCATGTTTCATAAATCTACTTGGCCCGCGGGACTTACTGTTACCGTCCTTTTTGCTAAACCATCTTTTGTGGAAAGGTAAATTGTCAGGGCGCCGCTCGTAACAAAACCACCGGCGTTATTAGAAAGAAGTGTCCGTGGAGATGGCGGTACAAAAAGAACAAGCATTAATGAGTCCGATTGGCTTTGGTCAAAAACTATTTCATTGGGAAGGACCGAGCTTGTTATCGTGGTACGATACGCTTCTTTTATCTCTTGAATGGCCGAACAGGTCGTCGTGGCTTCGTCATAACTAAAAACCCGATATGTTCTTGCCGAATAGTTAACTT
>Ga0209515_10007877_pt1 | contig 12670 bp, 13 predicted proteins | sample Subgroupgradi54m_FD_187454 | JGI IMG/M metagenome (GOLD analysis project Ga0209515, IMG submission 187454) | Subsurface groundwater microbial communities from S. Glens Falls, New York, USA - GMW60B uncontaminated upgradient, 5.4 m (SPAdes)... ... | reverse complement strand
CCGCGTGCACTTGACCTGCCAGCGACTGCGGATTATCCGGCTCAAAAAACCATACCATGCTCTCATCCACCACGTTGCGGATGGACGGCAAGTCGGAGGAAACAATCGGCCGGCCAGACGCCATATATTCAAAAAGTTTTACCGGCGAGGTCTCGTATTTTGAAGCATTATCCTTTGCCGTATTGGGCAGGACCAGCACGTCCGCGGCACGCAGCCACAACGGGATCACGCTGTGTGTTTGACCCTCGGCAATCACGATATTCCGAGCACCGGTCTCACTATACTTTTGCTTGAACTCTTTCAGCGCTCCTTTCTCGTCTCCGCCGACGTTGAAATAAATAAATTCCCCCGGGCGCATATACTCATGGGATGCCAAAAGAGTCCCGACTCCTTTCCAGAGAAGCACCTGACCGCAATATAAAATAATAGTCTGATCCTGGGGCAGATTCAGGGCTTTGCGCGCATCGGAACGGGAGATATCGGTTCTGAAGACCGAAGTATCCACCGCATTGGGCTTATGGAGCATGGTGGCCGCGGGACGAGCGAATTCTTTTTCTATTGCTTCCAGTTTCAGACGGTTAGTCGTGATGATCCCGCGCGCGCGAAGAAAACAGAAACGATTCAGCCAATGGACCGGGGTCTTATAGTAATCGTGTATTTCGTAAAAAACATGCGCGTCCGCCAGATGCAGAAGCACCATGTCGCGCAAATCCAGGGAATAGAAAATGGCGCTCCGCGCGATGCCGCGAAGGAGCGCATAAGAGAAGACCGACACGGCAAATGTGCCCACCATGAGGAAAAACGGCGCGTCACCCGGCAGAATCCCGTACAGATCAAGCACTGGCAGACGCTTCATTGCGAAATTGCGCTCAATGCGGTGATACGCAAACGGATCCATGCCGCGAAACTGCGGGTTGCGCCGCCTCGGAATCCACAGTTCGGTATCGTATCCTTTGCGCGCAAACTCTTCGCATGTTCTCATGGCCACGCGCGGATTCACTTTTGCCGACGGATACCGCCAGTGCGATACGTAAATCAATTTCGTCATTTTTGTTTCGGCAGAAAAAATCTTTCGGCAAGCACGCCCAGTAACTTCAGATGATACTCAAAGCGGAGCCATTCGTAGATAAAAGGGAGGCGCATGCCTCCGCAGAGTATAACTTTGCGGATATGCACTATGTTTCGCGCGATAACTCCGAGGGTGTGAAGAATCTTGCGTGCAAGTACGACACGGGCCAGACCTGCGAGACGACTGCCTTCAATGGCGATATAACGATCCGCTTTTGCCCGCAACTCTGCCACAGGCAGGAGCGGCACATAGGTGGGATGATGCAGGATTTGGACGCGTTCTCTGGGTGCGGGTTCAATACGCTCGTGCACGGCCTTAATGAAACCACGCACGTGATCCTTGTGAAAGAATCTCGTCTGCATATTCGGGTACCCCAGCGAACAGGAAATGAGCACGCCTTCAAGCGTGTATACGCGTCTCATGCGCCAGACAAATGCTTCAGGATGCTCCCGCTCCGTAATCGCGCGTATCTCCTCCGCCGCCTCTTTACTTACATGCTCATCAGAATCAACGTAGAGAAACCATTTATGCCGGGCGGCGGCGAGGCCGCGGTTGCGCACCGCGGCAAAATCCTCAATCGGCTGGTCCTCGTGCTGAACATCATGCTGGCTGATGAGCCGCACGCCTGCGCGCTCCGCGATTTCGCGCGTAGCGTCCGTACTTCCCCCGTCCACCACCATGACGTCGTCAAAGTCCTTGACCGACTCAAGACACCGCGTCAGAGTAGCGGCGCTGTTGCGCGTCAAAATCTCAACACTGCATAGGATTTTGTTCATAATGCTGCGGCAATTGCTATAATTTTTTTTGCGCGTTCCTCCCATGTATTGCCCGCCGCGCGCGCGGCAGCGGCACGTGCGGCAGCTGCCGCACGCGGACTCCCGGATACGGCTTCACCAATCACACGAGTTAACGCATCTCTGTCATCCGGATCCACGAAAAACGCTTCGTCCTCGGCAAGCGCTTCGCGCAGTGAAGGATAATCCGCAAGAATAATCGGCTTGCCTGCCGCCATATATTCAAAAAGCTTCATAGGCGATGTCTCATAGAGAAAGAATTTTTCCCGCGGCGGCAGATAGATCAAGGCGTCTGCGGCCAGAAGATAGCGTATGATTTTCCGCTCGTCCACGAACGGCACAAATATGCAGCGCTCCTCTACTCCTTCCGCGCGCGCTTCAGCGCGCGCACTCTCAATCTCTTTTCCGGTCCCGCCGACAAAGCAAAAGACGATTTCCTTATCGGACAGAGCACCCGCGATCTTGATCAACGGCACAACACCCTTATCGCTCCCCATTGCCCGGAATCTGCCTGCAAAAAGCACAATTTTTTTATTTTCTGGCAAGTTCAAATCACTGCGCAACTCCGCAGGATCACGGGTGACCCCTTCAAATTTCATCATGTTTACGGCGGCTGCAAGCACAGAAAAACTCTTCTCTCCCGTAATGAGACCTTCCCGACGCGCATTATCATACATCACGCGCGTCACAAAAATTACGTGGTCGGCATGGCGGTACAGAAACCGGTCAAGCCACGGCTCCTCCAACGAGTGCGATTCAAAAATAACTTTATACGGAAAACGGAATATCGCGCGCAGGAGCAAAGCCCCAAGCCCTATTTTGCGCTCGGTAATGTAGAGCGTCCCTCTACGCCAGCGCGGGTGTGCAAGAAAAAAGAAGAGTAACCAGACAAAGTAATAGAGAGACAAGAGATGCAGGCGCCGCAAGCTGAATTTCTGCCCGGCTCGGGCTTCGCGATATGGCACGCCCGCAAGTGCGGCCGGATCATCCACGCGCTCCACGATATAGAGGAAATCCTCACCCAATTCGTGCGCAAACCCGCGCGCGGCCTCCAACCCGAATCGCCACTCCGCAGGCAGCGAAGGATACCGGAACGCACTCGGAAATAACAAAGAAATCTTTTTCATATCACATCAACCTTTGAGAACGGATATCATTTTTTCCATAGTATGGCGCATGTCGTGATGCGACTGCACGATCTGGCGCAAGGCGGCATTCGGGCGCGTCTCGTCCGCAAGCATCCTGATGCGTTCTGCAAGAAGTGCTGGCTCGGCTTTTTCCAGAAAATACTGCTGCGGCAGAAACGCCCGATACGCTTCGTTGGCCGTAATAACCGAAAGGCCGCACGACATGGCTTCCAGAACCGCTTTATCCAGAGAGCCGGTCTGCGACATATTGAGGAATATGTCATGCTCCCGCAGGAGTGAAGGGATTTCCGAATATGCGCGGGATCCGAGAAAATGAATGCGGTCCGTGAGTCCGGCTTCCTCTGCCCGCCTCTTGAGTGCCGCGGCGTATTCCACGTCACGCGGCATGATGGGGCCACCCACCACGTCCAGCGTCCACTGCGGTCCTTTGGTCCTGCCCAGCGCGACTAATGCATCAATGATCAATTCATAATTTTTTACGGGCGCAATTCTGCCCACGGTGATCAACCGGATACCGCCGCGACTCTTTTTCCCCTTATCTTCAGTCCCGGGAGAGAAAAACTCCATGTTGATTGCCTGTCCCACCCACAGCACTTTTTTGGAAGGAAGACGGAATCCTTCTGCCGAAGATGTAAATATGTACGTCACCAATCTCTCGGCCATTTTCAATGCAGGAGTTACGCTTTTATGCGCATACCAGAGCGCAGACGGCCTGCGACGTGCGATCAAAAAAGGAGCTGCAGCCAGCACGAATTCCGGAATCTGATGAAAAAGCACCGCATCGCAGCCAGCGTATTCACGCGAGAAAACTTCCCAAAATTTCCATATACGACCGAGCCGCGTAGTCGCCCCAAATGTATGAACTTCAACATTTCCAGGAAGCGTGTGTGGGCTTGCCCGAGACGCGAGAATAACCACCTGCTCGCATTGGCGTGCGAGCTCCTCAAACCAATAGTAAAACGCCCCGAGATTTGGGTCCTCACGATCCACGGATTGCGTAACAATCAAAAGCTTCATTGTATTTTATAACGGAAAAGCGGCATATTTTGTATCTGTGCCAGTAATCTTTGTTGTCAATTTATGCGCATTGCCATGGCGCAAAAGCCCAAGATACGACTCTCTGATTTCGGACGATGGCGTCTCTTCCAGCCGTTTCATCATCCGTCTTTTCGTGCTGATCCGCAAGACGCGATGAAACGGAAAATGCACCCAGCCAAGAAAATCAACGCCTGACGCGAGTGTTTTGATGAAAACCTTCTGCGGATGCAACACCAGTTTCAATTTCCCGCGCAGAAAGCCGTCAATAAGCGGAAGCGCATTTTGGAGCGCCATCCGGTCTTCTGACAGAAAAATAAAATCGTCCGCATAGCGGACATAATGCTTGAAATGGATCTTATGTCTCACGAACTGGTCAAACTCATTCAGGTAGACATTCGCAAAAAGCTGGGACGTGAGATTGCCGAGCGGGAGTCCCTTGCCCGGAGCTGTGCTCGCGAAACTTCCAATCACGCACTCAAGAAGCCAAAGAATGTCCTTGTCGGGAATATACTGCCAGAGAATGCAAAGTAGAATATTATGATCAATGCTCGCAAAAAACTTTCTAATGTCGCACTTGAGCACCCAGCAGGTTCTGGTGTTGTTTTTACTTACGATATATCCGAACTCTCGGAATCGATTTATCGCCTTGTGCATCCCCCTGTCCTTTCTGCAGGAGAACGAATCAGCAATGAATGTCCGGTCAAAAAACGGGTAGAGGACTCGGTAAAGCGCATGATGGAGCAATCGGTCACGCACGCTTGCTTTGTGGATATTTCTTGGCTTGGGGTCTGAAATATTGAACGCTTGATGGGGAGAGTGAGTGTAGGTCTTTGCGGTAAGGTCTCGGTGAAGCGCAAGGATGTTTGTCATCAAGTCGCGCTCAAACTCCTGCACGTCTCTGCGGTGCCGTTTGCCGCGCACGAATTCCTGCCATGCCTCAAGCAGGTTTTCCACGGAAGTGATATACTCGTAGGTATGAATAAATTGAATTCGGGTCATGCTTTTAACGCCCCCCCCCCGACCCTCTTGCCGGTGCTTCAGCGCGTGAAAGATGGGTATATCCTATGGTACGGATATTATCAAATTCTCCCCAAACTTCACAGGCATACCCTTGGGCAACGAATTGATACGTTGTTCATAGAGATCATGGAAAGCATTGCTACAGCAGGCTTTCTGCAGCGGCAGGAGAAACAGCCCTATGTGCGTCTTGCGATCAGGAAAACAGATACTCTCAAGATACTGCTGATGGTGCTATGGGAGACAAAGTCGCTTGATAACAAAAAGTATATTGCTTTGTCGATAAAGATCGATGAGATCGGCAGGATGCTCGGCGGATGGAACGGACAGCTTGTAAAGCAAAACTCTCCTGACACGAAGCCGGGAGAGAAATGAAGAGAGTTGCGACGGAGGCGGAACACCCACCGGTTGTTGGAGTTCCAGAAGTTGTCAGGGTGACCGTTGTTGGCGTTGAGCCAGAGGTCGTGGTCATCGTGCTTAACGTTGAAGAGGTTGGGGTTGCCGTCCGAGTCGGTTGTGTATACGATGCCATCTGTGCCACTGCCTCTTGAATACTCTCAAGGCTGTATCGTATTCGTGAGCTACACTCACCCAGCATCATATACCAAGTAGCTTCATTTTTTGAAGTTTCTGCATGCACCACGCTATCTTGAACCATGGTCAAAGATATTCCGGATGCATGGATACTGGGTTCGGCAGCGGAAAATCTTGATCGTCCGCATATGCGCCTACTGCCACATTTATCTTACCAGAAAAGTAAAAGCCCTGCACATTTTGTACAGGGCTCCCGTTGACGCATATCGGGAAAGCGTTTTGGCGCGATTGCCAAGGACAAAGGGTCAAGGGTCAAAGAAGACCCGAGAACCCAAGCCCCAAGAGCTACTTGCGGCGGAGGCGGAACACCCACCGGCCGTTGGAGTCCCAGAAGCGGTCAGGGCGACCGTCGCCGGCGCCGAGCCAGAGGCCGCGGCCACCGCGCTCAACGCCGAAGAGGCCGGGGCCGCCGTCCGAGTCGGTAATAGGCTCCATTGCAACTAAGAGCCATTCACCTTTTGGCTGGTCCCTATACTGCAGACGCAGCTGCGGGCCAACTTCTGCGGGGCAGAGCTCCAAGCCGAGCTCGATAGCTCGTCGGTAGATGTCCTTGCGGATGGCGCCGTCTTTGAAGCCGAGATCGGCGACTGATACGTTGACCAGGTCAACTTCCATCTCGGTCTCGCTTGCCGTGAAGGCTGGTTTGCCGAGAATGTCGTTTCCCCGGTCGCCGATGCGGCATTCGGCTTGCTTGAGAGCGATCCCGAACTCGCCAGCAGTCCGAAGACCAGTACCGAGCTTGATGGTGCGCCAGACATTCCACTGACGGAGTTCACCAGTAATACGTCCTTCGACCGTTCGTTGGAGCTCGCTCATCACCCAGTCGTACTCAAGAGTTCCTTCATTCATCCGCCGGGTGAGTTCGCTGACCCGACGGTAAAGCCCTCCAATCTGTTCGTTCGTGAGCTTACCGTCTACGACAGCAATTGCCGTCTCCATATGACAGTCTCCTTTCAGGTTATCCAGAAAACACCAAGTTTCAGTGCCTTCTGGCTATGAAGCTGTGAAGAACCATGGGTGTAATTGTACTATAAAATATTATGATCTGTCAAGCCGTTGTCAAAAAACTCCCCAAGTGGGGAGCTTTTTAAGTGCTGAGATTATGGGGACTCCGTGTCTGAAGCGCTATTCTCTCGTTTCTGCCATTTTTCTTGGGGATTCTGACACTTTACCCGATTCCCCAAAAACCCCTTACCTATCTGATTTATCATCATGGGGACACCATGTCCGGGGAGCTTGTCTACCGCTTCGCCCATTCCACATGCGACAAGCTCGAATTTCGATCGCCCCAAGCCATGACCTTGGGCTTTTATTAATCTACTCTCTGATTTCAGAATAGCACTTTTCCGAATATAAAAATAGCCCTGCGTGTCGTAATGACCATGCAGGACCAAGGATCAAGGAACCAAGGGTGCAAAGAGATAACAGAGTGCCCAAGGTTCCAAGCGAACGTTACTCGCCGGCGCGAACGAGCCACCGCCAGTCGTTACTGAAGTAGTAGCCGGCCCCGTAGAAGTACGAGTTGCCGCCTGCGCTGACACACGGGAAGCCGGCGCTGCCGAGCGGACTCGCCCACGAAGGATCCGCGAACCCGACGGGGCCCTTGCCGTCGGGTTTCGGGTAGGAAGCCTTGAACGCCTCCCGCCATTGCCCTTCGGGAACTTCCCCATGCTACGCCAATTTCTGCCGCACCTCATCCAGGTCGCGGCAGTAACCAACGGACACCAGCTTAAAACTGCGGGTCTGCTTGCCGGTGACCCGAGTACCCGCATGCCGCCAGCGTTCGTGCTGGCTGTAACCGTCGCTGTGCACCATAGCGATGGGGTTGCTGGTGGGTGCGTCGCCGTCAAGGGTAAGCTCGAAAATCAGCCCCTCAACGGGATAACTTGTTTTCTGGTCGGTTGTCGCGACCATGACGGCCTCCTTATTTGCTTGCAGGTGTAAAAAACCGCATCCTGCACACGCAGGAGTCTCAATGACACTGGCAGGAAATTTCTCCCCTTACCAGCTGCAGCTTTCAATCCCGACACTTCGGGACTCAAAGCCGCAGCCGGAGCATGGAGAATCCCTAAAGAACGATGACAAAACTATACTTCCAATAGAGGAATCTGTCAAGCTGCCGCTGGTGGAAAAACGCAGGATTCAAAGCATTGGCGATAACGCGTGAGATATTCTGTATGAATTGCGGGTTTGAGATTCTTTGCGGTCTGACAGGCAATGGCCGCGAGGCGTTTTCTTTTTTGCGGATCTTTATACAAAGTTTCTATTGCTTGCAAAAATGCGTGGGCATCTCCGACCGGAACCACGAAGCCATTTTCCTGATCTTTGACGACTTCTCCGGCAAGTCCGACATCGGTCATCAGTACTGGAAGCCCGGCTGCCATGGCTTCAATCACGACCCTGCCCCATCCTTCATAATTTGACGAGAGTAAAAACAAATTAAATAAAGGATAAAACGATGCCAGATCGTTCCGCCATGGCTCTATGATGACATTTTTCTTCAGTCCATAATTCCTGATTCGCGATTCGTAATTCCCACGGTCCGGGCCTTCACCGACAATAACCAACAAGGCATTCGGGCATATTTTTATAAACTCACGCATCACGTCAATCAGCATGCTGAAGTTTTTTTCCTTGTCTACGAATCTCCCGACCGCGATCATTCTGAAATCGTAATTTTTGAATCGGCGCTCAATCTCCGAATCCGACACCGCAGAAATAAATTTTGACACATCCGTAAAAATCGGCAACACCGCGATCCTGGATGGATCGCGGATCAGCCGCGATCTCAAAAGTGATGACCTAATACGCTCACTCACGACTCGTACGCAATCCGCGCGCGGAATGAGAAATCGCGCAATGTGATAACGCGCGTGCTCTTTCCATGATGCGGCGCGATACCACATACTCATGATATCAGTGTGGATCTGGAGACGCAGAGGACACCTGGAGAGACGCGCCACCAGAAACGCCACGAGGCCACATTCGCCCGCATCCTGTGCGTCAATCACATCAATCCGGTATTTACGAGTAATCATGCGCCCGCTCCGGAACGCTCGCCACAGCCAAAAAAGCGGAAAACGCGAATATGCGGGCCATAAAAAAAGATTGCCGTGGCGCGCTGGTTTCGCGCGCCTTCCGGCGCGCGAAATAATATGATACTCGCCAAAAAGTCCCGCATACTCCCGTATGCGTAAAAAACTTTCCGAATTCTCATCAAATATGCGCGGGTCTGACCCGATGACCAGTATATTCATAGATGCGGCTTTAGCGTGCAATACGTTCACATATATTCATCCAATCCTGTGCCGCAATGCTCCAGTCACGCCCTCCTTTCCATGCGGCGAGACGCCTGCGGTACTCCGCCTGCGTGCCCTCATCCATGAGTGTCCGCAATTTTTCAGCGATGTCGCGCTCGTCCAGAGGATTGACAAAAAGCCCGATTTCGGAGAAAAACTCCGCATATCCCGATTCTTCGGTCATCACAAACGGCGTGCCAGTGGCAATCGCGTCACCAATGAGAGCGGGGCCCACGTCGGAAAGCGACGGAAGTACTACGCATGAAGAAGAAGCTATTTTTTCAAGCATATCCTCATGCGACATCGGAGGCAAGAATCGGATTCTACCGCCCCCGAGCGACTGCGCTGTCTTTTTTATGCGCTCTTCCTCCGGACCCGTACCGACAAGATGCAATTCGTATCCGGTATTCCCGAGTGCTGCAAACGCATGCATGAGGCGATCCAGGTTTTTCAAATACAGCATCCTGCCTGCCCACAAAATAACCCTCTCTCGTTTCCGGACAGATTCCGCATCATGTTTTTCTGGCCACACGTTGTGAACAATAAGAGATTTTTCTTTTATCCCGGGCAACGATGAGACCACCATATTTTTTCGCCATTCGGAAGAAAAAACTATTCGCTCTGCTCCCGTAAGCACCCGGCGGATTGCTGCTCGGATAAAACGTTCTTTTCCGGATAATTCAGGCGTAACGCGCCAAAAATCCGCGAGCGTCGTGTCTCGGCGTGTGCGCTCCACGTAGCTCTCCCATAGAAAATCCCCTTCCATGCGCGTGACGTACGGCACGCGCGCGATTACACATGCGAGAACCGCAGGCACGCCGACGCTGAACTGATCCAGAACCAATACAAGATCGCTTCGCACGACCCTGCGCATCATCGCAAAGAAAAACAGTACATGCCGGATTCCGGTCGGATAGCGGAGTGAAATATATACCGCCCGGACACCCGGAATTTTTGGCATTCGCCCGACATCCTGCGCATAACTGACGACCCGAACCTGATGACCTTGACGCAAAAATTCCTCCGCGAAATGCAGCGCGTAGTGCGCCACGCCTCCCAGATCCGGCGGCAACATGGGAGAGGCAATCACTATGTTGAGCGGGCGCTCCAGCACCCGCTCAAAAACTTCCTGGTACTGCCCGCAGACCGTATCCCAGGAAAAATTCGCCTCCACTTTTGCCATCCCTTGCCGGAGGACGATCTGCGCCTGCTTCGTATCCCTGACCAGAAGCATTATTTTTTTTGCAAGATCATGCGGATCGTCCACTGCCGTAAACATGCCGGTTTTCCCGTCAGTAATGATGTCGGTAATGCCTCCTACCGGAGTGCCAATGATCGGCAATCCCGCAGCAATAGCTTCCACAAAAGAACTGCCCATGCCCTCGGAACGCGATGCGCGAACAAATACATCCGCATGGTGCAAGTGGCGGGGAATGTCGCGGTACGGGATAGCACCCAAAAATACGACCTCACGTTCCACTCCCTCATTACGTGCCAGCTCCTCCAAAAAAGGACGCTCTGCTCCGTCGCCTGCGATATGACAGCGGATGCCCGGAATCTCTTTTTTCACTTCTGCGATTGCACGGATGAGAATATCCACGCCGTTTTTGGGAACAAGACGTGAAGTCGTGATGACAACCGGATGCTCGCGATCTACAACCCGCGCCTCGCGATTTCTGAATCGCTCAATGTCCACTCCGTTGGGTATGACGGAAACAAATCCGGAAAAATCCATCGCCGCGGCGTGGCGCGCAAGATAAGTGCTGATGGCAGTGACCTCATCCGCGTATTTCAACATGACACGCCAGGAGAGGCCAACCAAACCCAGCTTACCGCGACGCAGATGCTCCTCCGAATCCCCTTCCTGAAGTGTCAGCACTAAGGGCACATGCGGACGGAGGACCTTGATCAGCAAAGCGCCGAGAGAGGCGTAGGAAACCATGACTCCCCAGAGAATAACTCGTTTTTTCCTGCACATCTGATGCAAACCCGCATATGCCGCGAGAAACGGAAACAGAAGCATGCGATCAAGTGCCGTACCGAAACCCAAACGCAGAATCGTAACGCCGCGATGCACCTCGCGGCGCGCGAGATTCGTACGCGCCCGATGCGTAATCACAAGAAAATCAAAATCGGCGCGCAGGTGTTCGGCCGCCTCTTCAATCGCAATCTCCGCTCCGCCAATCAATGGATGATATGCGCTGCTAAAAACGATGATACAGGGCTTTTCCATTCCCGATTAGAGCATATCCGAAAACCCCGTATTCTGCGCTTTCGCAACGAAAGAGAGTTTCCGGACATGCTCTAGAAAAAAATATGAACAAGAAAAAATCCAGCGGCAGCGCCGGCTCCCGCAAGAGCAGCTACCCAGAAAAATAAATTGTTGTTGCCTTGGTGTGCCTGCACTACCGAAGACGTTCCATGTCGCTCGGATGTCGTAGCCGCAGCCAGAGACACGCGCCGTGTCTCTGGCGGTATCATACCGGCGGATGCAGCCGCAGATCCTGCGAATACGGTCTGCGTACTTTCGTCTGCAAGAATAGAATGACCTCCTGTTTTCGTCTCCGCCTTTTGCACCTCCGGCAACGGGCCGCTCCACCGCCCGACCAGAACAAGATTGGGATAATACAATGCGAACGGAAGACTGCCCGGCGTTTTTAAAATCCCGGTAACACTGTTGGCAAATGCGATCTCTGCCCCGGGCGCCACTTTGCTTTGCGCGGGAAGGAAAAATCTCCTGCCCGCCCCGTCCTCCAATGCCCATTCGCCGACATCAATCTCAATGTCTCCGGAATTTTTCAGACGCACATATCCGTTGTCGCCTTCTATAACATCGGTGATCGCGATTTTGTTTGGCACCACGAGAACCCGGATGTAATCGGACGAGACATCGGTGCCGGACGTTACATGCAATCCGACGGTGTACAGACCCGGTATCTGAAAGATATGGGAAAGCGCGCGTCCGTCACGCATCTCGCCGTCTCCAAAATTCCAGAGAAACCGGACATTCTGAAGCGGGTCGCCTTTGAGCCCCGTGGCTTTCCCGAAAAAAACCGTTTCGGACCCTGCAGCCACACTCCTGTCTCCGCCCGCAGAAACATGAAATGTCGGCCCCACCTCCGCAGACGCGGATGGAGAAATAGCTGCGGACGGGACTCCCGACGGGGTCACGGATGCCACCGACATTCCGACAACCGCTGCTCCGGATACCGTTGCGGCTTTATTAGCGCTTCCGGAACTCGGAGAAGAGAAGACGCTCCATGCGCTCACCCCTCCAGCCACTACCCCATCAGAGGAAAGTCCTATGGACGATCCTTCCGTCACCGATGTTGTCGCGACAAAAGCGCCTCGTTCCCACAGACCGGCATCCGCAGCCGCGGACTCCCATGTTTGTCCCCCTCTGCCCCACTGCACGAAACTTTTTATCGTATCCTTTCCGCGCGGCGTTGCGGAAAACAACGCTACGGACCCCGCGCTGTTACTCATATTTGCCGTGGCCGAGATATGATAGAGATCGCTCGCGGAATTGGTGCCCGTGAGACGCAGATGCACCACGACAAACTGCTTGGCCGCAAGCGTGAATCCGGCTGGAAATGAAAAATATCCGGCGCCGTCCGGATATAGTTGCCACCCGGTCAAATCTTGGACGCTGTCTGCGGCATTATACAATTCAACCCATTCCCCGCCGGTGTCGGCACCCGCGGGGGAAAA
>Ga0209515_10007876_pt1 | contig 12672 bp, 11 predicted proteins | sample Subgroupgradi54m_FD_187454 | JGI IMG/M metagenome (GOLD analysis project Ga0209515, IMG submission 187454) | Subsurface groundwater microbial communities from S. Glens Falls, New York, USA - GMW60B uncontaminated upgradient, 5.4 m (SPAdes)... ... | reverse complement strand
AGCGAGAACGTGATGACGCGTCCTTGCTGCGCCAGCGCATCGATGCCAGGCTCCATCCATTCCCAGCGTCCCTGGATGCCGGGAATAACGACGACCGGCACGCCTGAACCACGGTCAATGATGTTCATGAACCTTCGAATCCCGAATCCCGAATCCCGGATCCCGTATCCCGTATCAATTCCGCAACGGTTTCCCCGTCTTCAGCGTGTGCTGGATGCGTTCCTGCGTCTTGCGCTCGGCGACGAGGCTGAGGAACGCCTCGCGCTCGAGGTCGAGCAACTCCTGCTCGGTCACCGTTGAGGGATGCGGCAGCGACCCGCCCGCCATGATGGTCGCGAGCTTTCGGCCGATGAGCGCATCGTGATCGGTGATGCGTCCCGCGCGCCAGGCGAGGTGGATGCCGAGCTTGAGCGGCGCGAGCACGGCATCGCCGCCTACGGGAATCGCGGTCCTCGGTGCCGGCGGCTGGTACCCCTCGGCCACGCGCTGCAGCGCCCGGGTCATCGCATCCGCGATCAGACGCTCGCGATTCATGGTGAAGCCCTCGCTCGGCCGCAGGTATCCAAGGCGTTGCGCGTCGGGCGCGCTCGCGGACACTTTCGCGAAGCCAATCGCTTCGAAGGCGCGCTGGATCGGCGGGAGAAAGTCGGTCGAGCCCGGCGCCATCTGCTCGGCGGCGCGGGCCACCATCTCCTTCGTGCCGCCGCCGGCGGGTATCAGGCCGACGCCCGCTTCGACGAGGCCGATGTAGCTCTCCGCGGCCGCCTGCACGCGATCGGCGTGCAGCACGATCTCGCAGCCGCCGCCAATCGCGAGCCCCGCGGGCGCCACGATGACCGGCACATCCGCGTAGCGCAGCGCCATCGTCGCGCCCTGGAAGGCGCGCACCATCAGATCGACTTCGTCCCAGTTCTCCTCCTGCGCTTCGAGAAGCAGCAGCATGATGTTCGCGCCGGCGGAGAAATGCTCGGCCTCGTTGCCGACGATCAGCGCCTGGAAGTTCGCGGACGCTTCGCGCAGCCCGGCGTGCAGCATCTGGATCGTGTCGCCGCCGATGGCGTTCATCTTCGAGTGGAATTCCACGCAGAGAATGCCGTGGCCGAGATCGACGAGGCTTGCGCCGGCGTTTCTCTTCACGATCCGGTTGCGCTGCTTCACCGAGCGCAGGATCAGGAGATCGGGCGCGGATCCTTCATCGTGGGACGCGACGGGCCTGGGTCCGTGAGCGATCTGCAGCGCATCCATCAGCTCGAATGGACCGAGCTCCCATCCAAAGCCCCACCGCATGACACGATCGACATCGTCGGGCGAATGCGCGATGTTCGGCGTGACCTTCGCGGTGTACGCGAGCGTCGGGCCGAGTGTCGCGCGGAGAAAATCGCCGACCCGATCCTTCCCTTCGTAGAGCGTTCGCACGCGCTCGCCGGCGTCGCTGATGGCGGCCGCCGCCTCGAGCGATGGAAGGCGCGGTGGTTTGCGCGGCCGGTATTCCAGGGTCGCGGGATCGAGCGTGAGGATTTCCGATTCGCCGCCGGCCGACTTCACGCGCTTGTAGAAGCCCTGGCCCGCTTTCTCGCCGATCATTTTCCGTTCGACCATCTGCTCGACGAAGCGAGGCAGGACGAACTCGCGGCGCGCCTGTCCATTTTCCAGCCGGTCGTGCAGGTTGCGGACGACGTGCGCGAGGATGTCGACGCCGGCGAGATCGAGCGTGCGAAACGTGGCGCTCTTCGGCCGCCCAATCGCCGGACCCGTGATGGCGTCGACCTCTTCGATCGTGAAGGCGCCCGACTCCACCTGCTCGAGGATCTGCACGACGCCGTAGAGCGCGATGTGGTTGCCGATGAAGTTCGGCGAATCCTTCGCGATGACCACGCCTTTGCCGAGGTGATGATCGGCGAACGCGGTGACCGCATCGAGCACCGCCTTGTCGGTGTCGGCGGTCGGAATCACCTCGAGCAGGCGGAGGTAGCGCGGCGGATTGAAGAAGTGGGTTCCGAGCCAGTGCCTGCGGAAATCGTCGCTGCGTCCTTCGGCAAGCGCCGCGATCGGAATTCCCGACGTATTGGAGCTGGCGATGGAGCCGAGACGACGGCTATTGTCGACCTTCTCGAGGAGCGCGCGCTTGACGTCGAGCTGCTCGACGACGGCCTCGATGATCCAGTCGCTGTCTTTGATCCGCGGGAGCTCGTCAAAGCTGCCGGTCGAAATCAGCTTCCAGGTGTCAGGCGTGAAAAATGGATCCGGCTTCAGCGATCGCGCCCGCTTGAGGCCGTCGCGCGCGGCATCGGCGGTGACGTCGAGCAGCAGCGCGGGGACGCCGGCGTTGGCGAAGTGCGCTGCGATCTGCGCGCCCATCGTTCCCGCTCCCAGCACGGCTACCGAGCGAACGACCATCCGTGCGATTGTACTGGTTGGTGAATACAGCTTTCGAAATCCTTGCGGCTCTCAGCTTCTGCCATCTCCTCAACGACATGATGCAGTCGCTGATTCCGGCCATCTATCCAATCCTGAAACAGAACTTCCACCTCGATTTCACGCAGGTTGGCCTTATTACCTTCGTGCTGCAGCTCACCGGTGCGCTGCTGCAGCCGGTCATCGGCTTCTACTCGGATCGCCATCCCAAACCGTACGCGCTCGCGACAGGGATGGGATTCACGCTGCTCGGCATGATCCTGTTGTCGAAGGCAGGGAGCTTCGCGATGGTGCTGGCGGCGACGTCGATGGTCGGCCTCGGGTCGTCGGTCTTTCACCCCGAGTCGTCACGGATGGCGCGCGCCGCATCGGGCGGGCGTCACGGCTTCGCGCAGTCGTTCTTCCAGGTTGGCGGCAACTTCGGATCCGCGCTCGGTCCGCTGCTCGCCGCGTTCATCGTGCTGCGCTACGGGCAGGCGAGCATCGCGTGGTTTTCGCTGGCCGCGCTCCTCGCGATGGCGTTCCTCGTGCGCGTCGGCAGCTGGTACAAGGGCAGCGGCGCGATGCATGCCGCGCGACGCACATCGTCTGCACGTCACGATGCGGTGTCATCGCGTCAGGTCGTCATGGCAGTTGCGATCCTGCTTGCCTTGCTGTTCTCGAAGTTCATCTACCTGGCGAGCCTTGGCAGCTACTACACGTTCTATCTGATCAGCCGCTTCAATTTGTCGGTGCAGAGCGCGCAGATTCACCTGTTCGTGTTTCTGGGCGCGGTCGCCGCGGGCACGATCATCGGCGGACCGGCCGGCGATCGCATCGGTCGCCGCCAGGTGATCCTCGCGTCGATTCTCGGCGTGCTGCCGTTCACGCTCGCGCTGCCGTACGCGAACCTGTTCTGGACGCGTATCCTCACGGTGATCATCGGGTTGGTTCTCGCGTCCGCGTTCTCGGTGATCGTCGTCTATGCGCAGGAGCTGATGCCCGGGCGAGTCGGCATGATCGCGGGACTGTTCTTCGGGGTGGCGTTCGGCATCAGCGGCATCGGCGCCGCCGCGCTTGGCGCGCTCGCCGATCGCACGGATATCTTCTTCGTCTATCGCATCTGTTCGTACCTGCCTGCGATCGGCGTGCTTGCGTTGTGGCTCCCTCGCGTCGAGGTCGGGCCCCACCGTCACGAGCAGGTCAGTCCCGTCGTCCCGGAGCTCGAGCCAGCGGCCGAGTAAGGCACGTCGGGCCGCCCGCGCCTTTCACGCTGATCTCGTTCCCCGCGTACTCCGTGACGCGAGCGCCTGCGCGCTCGAGCGCGCTTCGCGTCCGCGGATTCCCGGCGAGCATCACGCACTGATGCGGCGCGACCGCGAGCACGTTGGTCCCCATCCTCTCGAATTCCCCGTCAGGGACGTCGATCAGCTCGTAGCCGTGATTGATGAGCCGCTCGCGAAACGGGACGGGCAGCAGCGGCGAATAGACAACCGCAAGGTCGTGATCGACGGGACTCATCAGCGACATCAGGTGAAGGACGTCGCCTCGACCACGCCAGTGGGGGAGCGGGACGACGATCAGCTCGTCGATCGAATCGGCGAGCAGCGCTCGAAGCTGCAGGATGCCTTCGTCGTTGGTGCGATAGCCGCGGCCCACTGCGATCGTCCGGTGGTCGAGCCAGACGACGTCGCCGCCTTCGAGATATCCCGGTTCCGTGATTTCGCCGGCGATTGGAATGCCTAGCGTCCGGAGCGCGGCTTTCTGCGCGTGAGGCTCGGCCGCGCGGAGGCGCTTCCCCATCCTGCAGAGGATGACGCCGCGCGCGCAGACGACCGACGCGTCGCGCACGTAGATCGAATCGAGATTGGTTCGTTCGTCCGGAGGGAGGAAGTCGACCTGCGCGCCCGATGCCCGCAGGATGTCGACGAACGCGTCGTACTCCTCGATCGCCTTCGGCAGCGACGGCGCGGCGGCGAAATTCAGCTCCTTCCACTGCGCGGCGATGGTCTCTTCGCTGACGAACGCCTCGCGCGGGTGCTTGACCAGCACGCGGGTGAGCCGTTCGACGTCTGAGAGCGCTTGCCCGCCGAAGCCGTGGCGAAGGTGGGTGGTCGTCATTTCGATCAACTATTTCCAGCGCGTCAGGATCGACTCGCGGTCGAACAGCCGGATGCCGACGATCATCAACGCAATATTCAACACCGCGAGGACCGTCGAGATGAAGAGCACCAGGCGGCTCGTGAGCTGCACGTTGTTGGTGAACTCGGCGACGAGCAGCGCGCTGATCGGCAGGATGATCAGCGCGCCGATCTGCTGGGCGCTGCGCGCATCGTTGACACGCGACGACACGCACACCGCCAGCTGCAGCGCGGCGAGCGAGGCGAGCGGCCCGAGCAGAAAGATCGTCAGCAACGCGCGCGGGAAGAATAGCGTGCGATACACGCCTGGATGCGCGACGAGCGCCACGCCGCCGACGTACAGCGCGAAGCAGATGGTAACAAGCGCGATGCCGGGCACGAGAGCGCCCAGAACCTTGCCGGCGAGCAGCTCGAACGTGGTGAGTGGCGTCGCGAGAAGCGGCTCGAGCGTCCGCGCCTGCTTCTCGCCGACGACGGCGTACGCAGCAACGGACATCGCGCCCGCGACCGGCGTGAGCACGAGGAGGATGAGGAACTGCTGGAAGATCATCGCCTGGATGGCGCCCTCCGGATCGAGACTTCGCGTCGCCGGCTGATCGCGGTACATCTCGAGCGCCACCCGGAAGTCGCTCGAGTCAGCGAGACGCTCGCCCGAAAAGTACGGGATGGCGATCGCGATGACGAACGGCATCACGATCGAGATGACGCCGGTAATGATCGCCGGCACGAAGACGGCGGGATTGCCGCGCAGGTCGGTCAGCTCCTTGCCGAGCAGCGCGGCGATTCGCTTCATGGCGCCTCCCCCGCTTGCCCCGAGCGAGCGAAGCGAGTCGAGGGGTCGAGCAGGCGCAGGTAGACTTCCTCGAGCGGCGCCTCGTCCGCAACGACGGACACGACATCCGCTCCGGCCTGGACGAGCGCCCGGACGATCCCCGGCGTCGCATGTTCCACATCGTCAACGGCGATCGACAACGTCCGGTCGTCCGCTCGAACGTCCTTGAACGCCGGTCGAAGGACATCGGCAAAGCGAGCCGCGGCACCGCCAAGCCTGACGAGGACGCGCGACCCGAACAGCCGCGTCCGCAGCGCCGCAGGCGTGTCGAGCGCCACGAGCCGCGCGCGCAGCACGGCGACGCGATCGGCCACGCGCTCCACTTCGTCCAGGTTGTGCGTCGAGATGAGCACCGCCCGCCGCTCGCCGCGCAGTCGCAGGATCAGCTCGCGGACGTCGCGGGCGCTCTCCGGATCGAGACCGGACGTCGGCTCGTCGAGCAGGACGACCTCCGGCCTGTGCAACAGCGTGCGCGCCAACGCGACGCGCTGTTTCAAACCTTTCGACAACTGTGCCGCCCGATCGCTTTTCCGGCTGGCGATGTCGAACAGGTCGAGCGCTTCATCGACGGCGCGCGCGGGATTCGCCAGGCCATGCAGCCGCGCGTAGACAAGAAGATTCCTTTCGACCGTCAGTCGATCCCACAGGCCGGGCGCTTCCGTCAGAAAGCCGATGCGGCCGCGAAGCCGCGGTCCGGCGGTCCGCGACATCGTCTCGCCATCGATGCGGACGTTGCCGGACGATGGATCGATCAAGCCGGCGAGCATGCGGAGCGTCGTGGTCTTGCCGGCGCCGTTGGGGCCGAGGAGCGCGAAGATTTCGCCCGGCGCGAGCTCGAACGACACGTCGTCAACGGCAACGCGCGAGTCGAAGCGCCGGGTGAGGTGTGATGCGACGAGCGTCGCCACGGGTGGTCAGCCGACCCGCCGAGGGTCGTACTCGTAGCAGCCGGGAGTGACGAGAATGTGGCCGGCGCGCGTGAAGAAGAGGCTCGTCGGGCCCAGGACGCCGGTCGCGCTGAACTGAACGGTACGAGCCTTGTCGCCATGCGTGTCGTAGACGTACGTGTACGGCACGATCATCGACACCCACAGCTGTCCCTGCGGATCGACCCCCGCGGTACGAACGATCGGCTGCACGAACGGCACCTCGCGGTCCTCGACGCGCCGCGTCGGCCATTTCGTCGGCTGCGCCGCCAGGAGATCGTCGATCTCCCGCCCTTCGATGTGCCGCTCGAAGAGCAGCTTGCCGTTCGCATCGTACTTCCGGAACATCGGCCGGCCGGTGAGGAAGACGTAGAAGAAGCCGCCCGTTGGATCGATCAGCGGAAGTCCCGCGTTGAGCGCCAGGTTCAGGTCGCGCTCCTGCTCGTATCCGGTGTCGCGCAGCCGTCCGATGGTCCGCTGCGGAATTCCCGAAGCGGAATACTCCGTGATGAGCGAGCCGCGCTCCGGTTCGCTGACGAAAACCGATCCGCCCGTGTACTGCAGCGACGAGATGCCGGTCACGGCATAGTTGCCGAGGATCACCTGCGGCATCGAACGGCCGGCGAGGAAGAAGCCGCCCGTGCGCAGGGCGCCGGGTCCGAAGATCTGAATCCGCTCCTGGCCGCGCGGCACATCCGCGACGACAAACGATCCCTCCGGCGCCGAATCGAAGCCGCCCGGCTGGATGATGCGCCCTTCCTCCTGGCCGATGTCGACGACCTTGCGCACGTTCGTGCGGCCCGGATCGATCATGTAGATGGCGTGCGCGCGGCGATCGAAGACGAAGTAGTAGCCGTTGGCGACCTGCTGGAATGCGGCCGCTTCCTCGAACAGCCCCGTGATATGCGCGGGCAGCGCGCCGACCGGGCGGAGGACGTCAACGCGAAGCGCAGCCTGTGGATGCGCGATGAAGGAGATGACGCAGAGAAGCGCGAGCTTAGTACGCTGCAACAGATCGAATGGCCTTCAGTACATCCGCCGATCCCGGAAGGATCGCTTCCTCCAGCACTGGCGCGTAGGCGACGGGGCAATCGAGCGCGGCCACGCGCGTCACCGGCGCGTCGAGCTCGTCGAACAGCTCCTGACCGATGCGCGAGGCGATGTGACCGCCGAAGCCGGCCGTCATCTGATCCTCGTGCGCGACGATGACGCGGTTCGTCTTCTTCGTGTAGGCCGCGATCGTGTCCCAATCGAGCGGCACGATCGTTCGCAGATCGACGATGGCGACGTTGAGCCCGTCTTTCTCGGCCTGCTGGGCGGCGACGAGCGAGCGCTGCACCAGCGCGCCCCACGTGAAGATGACGAGGTCGGTCCCTTCGCGGACGACCGACGCCTTGCCGAACGGAATCATGAAGTCCGGGCCCTGATACTCCGCCTTGTTGTACGTCTGGCGGTAGAGATGCTTGTGCTCGAGGAACATCACCGGGTCGTCGCAGCGAATCGCGGTGCGCAGCAGTCCCGCGGCATCGCGCGCATTCGACGGAAACGCGATGCGGATGCCGGGGCAATGCGCGAAGATCGCGACGCCTGACTGGCTGTGGTACGGCGCGCCGCCGCGCAGGTAGCCGCCGATCGGCACGCGCACGACCATCGGGCAGCTCCAGTTGTTGTTCGACCGGTAGCGCATCATCGCCATCTCGTCACGTAGCTGCATGTATCCCGGCCAGATGTAGTCGAAGAACTGGATCTCGACGACCGGCTTGATCCCGCGCAGCGCCATGCCGACGGCGCGGCCGATGATGTTGGCCTCGGCGAGCGGTGCATTGAAGACGCGTTCGCCTCCGTACAGCTTCTGCAGCCCGTGCGTCACCTTGAAGACGCCGCCCTTGCCCGGGACCTTTCCGATCGCGGTGTCGCGGCTCGCATCGGCCACGTCCTGCCCGAAGACGACCATGCGCGGGTTGCGCGCCATCTCGTCGCGAAGCGTCGCGTTGATCGCGGCGACCATCGTGTCGGGCGCCCCGGTTGGCGTCGGCTCCGTTTCGAATTCGGCGGATGTGGGATCGACGGTCGGCGAGAACACGTTGTGAGCTGCGGTGTCGGGTTCGGGCTTTGGAGCAGCGAGCGCCTGCTCCGCGGCCGCGTTGACCTCCCGCTCGACATCTCCAAGCAGCTCCGCGAGCTCCTTGTCCGATGCGAGGTCCTCCGATAAGAGCAGCTGGCGCATCCTTACGAGCGGATCGCGCCGCGCTTCGGCCTCGCGCTCCTCTTTCGTCTTGTACAGCTTCTCGTCGTCCGACAACGAGTGGGAGTACGGACGAATGCACTTCGCGTGCACGAGCGCAGGTCCTTTGCGCGCGCGCACGTGCGCGACGGCGTCTCGCATCGTGTCGTAGCTGGTGATGTAGTCGGTGCCGTCGCATCGGTAGACCTGCAGGCTGGGGAAGTGTTCGACGAGGCGCGAGAGATCGCCACCAGGCGTCTGCACTTCGACCGGCGTGGAGATGGCGTAGCCGTTGTCTTCGACGAGATAGAGCACCGGCAGGCTGCGCGTGCAGGCGGTGTTGAGCGATTCCCAGAACTCGCCCTCGCTGGTCGAACCTTCGCCGATGGTGATGAGCGTCACCTCGTCGCGCTCGAAGTGCGACTGGCGATCGGGAATGTCCTCGAGGCGCTCGTAGAGGCGGCCGGCTTCGGCGCAGCCGATGCCGTGCAGGCACTGCGTCGCGACGGCGCTGCTGGCCGACGGAATGTTCAGCCGCGTGTTCGACCAGTGCGACGGCATCTGCCGTCCGCCCGACGCGGGATCGCTGCTCGCGCCGACCGATCCGAGCAGCATCTCGAGCGGCGTGACGCCGAGCGTGAGTGCGAGCGCGCGATCGCGATAGTAGGTGAGGAACCAGTCGTGACCCGGACGAAGATGCTGGCCCGCGGCGACGAGGATGGCTTCGTGACCCGCTCCGCTGATCTGAAAGAATGCCTGGCTCTGATTCTTGAGCTGTATCTCCTTGTCATCGATCTTCCGCGACAGGAGCATGAGGCGATAGGCGGACAGTAGATCTTTCGCCGCCCCCTTCGAGCGCGTTTCCGCGCCGTTGGTGAGGGTCGACCCGTTCATGGCCGAAAAATTATGGCACACTCGTGGAACCCCCGCATGCCGCCAACAGTCGCCCTCCACCGGTGGGACGAGATCGCCCTCGAGAAGGTGACCGAGATGATCTCGCGCAAGATCGTCTCAGGCGAGCGGGAGATGCTGGCACAGATCTATTTGAAGCGCGGCGCGCTGGTGCCGATCCACACACACGACAGCGAGCAGATGACCTATATTCTCCAGGGCGCGCTGCGGTTCGTCGTCGACGGCGAGGAAATCATCGTACGTGAAGGGGAAGTGCTGCACATTCCATCGCGCCTGCCGCACCAGGCCGAGGCGCTCGAGGACACGCTCGAGCTCGACGTGTTCAGCCCCGTGCGGGCCGAGTGGGTCGACGCGGCGGACGAAGGGAACCTCTGATGGCTACGCAGGCACGGGCGCGCGGCGCCGCCGCAGCGTCAACGGGAGCCTTCGGGCTCCGCATTCTCGCGGTGATGATCGGCGTCTTCTTCCTCGGCATGTGCTCGGCGAAGATCGCGTGGCTGACCGACAGCAGCATCCTGCTCAAGAAATTTCAGATGATCTTCCTGCCGAAGGCGCCGCCGATCGTGCGCTGGTATCTCGAGACCGTGTGCATCCCGGGGGCGCCGCTCTTCGCGCGACTCGTCCCGCTCGGCGAGTTCAGCGCCGGCCTTGCGCTCATCTTCGGCTTCTGGGCGCGCATGGCGGCCATCGTCGCGTTTCTGATGGTGCTCAACTTTCACTTCGCGACGAGCGCGTTCTGGTCGATTGATTTTCTGAGGGACGGAACCGGACTGCCGCTGCTGGGCGGCCTGCTGGCGATCGCGATCAGCGGATCGCAATTACCGTTCAGCGTTTCGAAATAACCCCGAAGCACGCGAAGACGATTTCAACCACGAAGATTACGAAGACGTACGTCTTTGGGTCCTCGAGATTAATGAACTCGCCGGTCGACATCATCCGCTCGGCCCCCTGAATACACATCGAACTTGCGGCGCATCCGGTTGATGCGCCACTTCAGGTAGCGGTACTTGATCTCCGAGAGGAGATGGATGCGACCGCCCTTCAGATACACATAACCAGCGAGCGCTCCACCGATATGCGTCGACTGCGCGACGTTGCCGGCCGAGAACAGCGAGATGGCGCCGAGGATCAGCAGCAAATACTTCGCGCGTATCGGGAAGATCCCGTAGATGAAGATCTCGCGGTTCGGGAAATACAAACCGTAGGCAAGCAGTACCGCGACAACAGCGCCCGATGCACCAACCGTTCGCGAGAAATACAACTGGTCGAGGCCGAAGACGGGCACGAACGAAATCGCAATCGTGGTGACGGCCGCCGCAACGCCGGTCACGAAGTAGTACTTCAGGAAATTGCGAGTTCCCCACATCCGTTCCAGCTCCACCCCGAACATCCAGAGAAAGAGCATGTTGAAGAGGATGTGAAAGACGCCGTCGTGCACGAACATGTACGTGACGAGCCGCCACACCTGTCCGTGAACAACGTTCTGTGGGTTGAGCCACAGCGGAACTTCCAGTACCGGTACGAGGTACGTGAGTACGAAAACCGCCGCGTTGGCGATGATGATCGCCTTGATGGCGGGCGTCCACGGCCCGGGACCGAACGAATATGCGAGCGTCGATGAGGACGGATAACGGGATCGCATCGATCCAGTCTGTTCCAACTGCACTCCGCCGAGCAACAGCTATGCCCCGGAACCGCCGCGCTTCGCCACGAGCGCGAGCGCGTCGCGAAACTCGCGGATGCGCAGCACATGCGCGGCAAGTCCCAGTACAAAAAGGGCGGAAACAATCGTCACGAGAAGACGGAGGGCCTGTCTCAGGAATGCATCGCCCGGAATCCATCCGACAAGGGCGCCATTGATGACAAGCGCCGCCATTCCCATCGCGGCTGACGCAATTGCGATCCTGGCGAGCGAACTGAGCACGCGGCGGTCGTCCAACCCATCGAGACGGACGTGCAGCAGCCACAGCAGGCCCGCGGCGTTGAATAACGCAGCGATTGAGGTTCCGAGCGCGAGGCCGCGGTACCCGAGCACGCGCGCGAGCATCACGTTCAGGACCGCATTGACGCCGACCGACGCAATGCTGATTTTCACAGGCGTGCGGCTGTCTCCGAGTGCATAGAAAGTGGGCGACGCGATTCTCACGATTGAGTACCCGAGCAGCCCGACCGCGTAGAACTGGAGCGCAGCGGCTGTGGCCGTCGTATCCGACGGCAAGAATGCACGCCGCTCGAAGATGACCCGGACAATCGGATGCGACAGGACGATGAGACCAACCGTCGCGGGAACATTCATGACGAGCATCAGCGACAGTCCCTCGGCCAGCGTTGAACGCACGGCCGCGTCGTCGTCGCGCGCCGCGTGGCGCGAGACGGCGGGGACCGTTGCCGTCGCGATCGAGACGCCGAAGAGTCCCGTCGGCAGATACATCAGGCGGAACGCATAGTTCAGCCACGACACGGCGCCCGTCCCCTCGCTCGTCGCGAGCACGGTGTTGACGAACACGTTGACCTGCGTCGCCGCGAGGCCAATGGTGCCCGGCCCCATCAGCAGGAGCACGCGGCGAAGTCCTTCCTGCTTCCAGTTGAGAAATGGCGCGTACGAAAACCCTTCGCGCCGCACGAGCGGCCATTGCAGAACGATTTGTGCGAGTCCTCCGACGAGCGCGCCGATGGCGATCGCCGTGATCGGCGGCCAGCCGAACCGCGGCATCAGCGGCACGAGCAGCAGCGCGCAGAGGATGGTCGCGATGTTGAACATCGCGGGCGCGAGCGCCGGGATGAAAAACCGCTGCAACGAGTTCAACATCCCCATCAGCGCCGCCGCGATCGCGACCAGCGTCAGGAAGGGCAGCATCACGCGCGTCAGCAACACGGTCAGTTCGAGCTTGCCGGGGACGTTCGCGTAGTCGCCCGCAAACGCGCCAACCAGCGGCCGCGCGAAGACGATTCCGAGAATCACGAGGATGCCGGTGGACGCAAGCAGCGCGTTGATGACGTTGTTGCCGAGACGCCAGGCGGACTCTCGGCCGCCGGATGCGAGCTGACGCATGAACACCGGCACGAACGCGGCGCTCATCGCGCCTTCCGCGAACAGATCGCGCACGAGATTCGGAATCCGGAATGCGACGTTGAAGGCATCCATCGCATTGCCGGCGCCGAACATCGACGCGAGCACCTGGTCGCGGACCAGGCCGAGGACGCGGCTGGCCATCGTGGCGGCCCCGGCGGAGGCCGCGGAGC
>Ga0209515_10007875_pt1 | contig 12677 bp, 10 predicted proteins | sample Subgroupgradi54m_FD_187454 | JGI IMG/M metagenome (GOLD analysis project Ga0209515, IMG submission 187454) | Subsurface groundwater microbial communities from S. Glens Falls, New York, USA - GMW60B uncontaminated upgradient, 5.4 m (SPAdes)... ... | reverse complement strand
GGTGGCTTCGTCGCCCTCGTCGACGAGCACCCGGTCGTAGATGACGACGATCTTGAGTTTGCCCATCTCGGATCACAAGCCACGGAGGCACGGAGGGACGGAGTCATATTTTCTCCGTGTCTCCGTGGCCCGTCGAATTCAAGTTTCGAATCTTCCGCTGGTGAGGAAATTCATCGCCAGCGTCGTCGCGAGTACCGTGACCTCCACGAGGTACCGCGCCTCTTCACCGACCTCGCCCCGCAGCTTCATGCGCTGGCAGGTGCGGCAGATCGAGTCGATGAGCCCGCGCACGATCGGCCGCCGTACCCCCGTCCAATAGGTGATCTTTTCCACCAGTTCCGGCGTGTGCCTGCTTACAATATCGGCCGCGGGCTTCGATTCCTTGCGTTTTCGCGTCAAAAAGATCTCCCCGAGGTGGGCGTCGAGCGCGATGTCGATGCGCGCCTGCCGCTCCTCCTCCGCCTGGCGGTAGAACTGTTCGACCGTCACGCTGATGTCGTCGGGCGTGATGTCGACCTCGCCGGTGTTGACGATCGGCTCGACGTCCGCGACGGCGCGCGTCACCCGCTCGACGTAGCGGAGCTTCTGCATCGCCGGCCATCCTTTGTACTTGCGCCGCCATCCCGACCGTGGCGTCAGCCAGACGGCGAACGTTTCGGCGAAGTCTTCGTCCGGATGTTTCTGCGCGTACCACCCCTCGATGTGCCGCACATAGTTTCTGCTGAACGGGACCGGACGGTAATCGTCGCGGTACGGACGGAAGAACGGTCCGAACAGCCGGCGCCACTCCGGCGTCATGTAGAGACGGTAGGCGTAGTTGAACACATGCCCCGCCTCGTGGCGCATGTACATCATGATCTGTCGCTCGGTCTCGAGGGCGTCCACCGCCTTCTCGAGCTTCCGCAGCTTCGCATCGGCCAGGTAGAACGGGACCCCGAGCACCGGCTGCTGATCGGGACAGCCCCACTCGTCGGTCAGGTAACACACCGGACGGAATTTTCTGAGGCCGCGGCGCTCGAGCTCTTTGTACAGCTCGCGCACGTATCCCTCGACCGGAGATCCTTCGACCTTGAGCCCGAGCTCGCTGACCTTCTTGCCGAGCACGCCGCGAATCTCCGGGTCGAGCGATTCGAACTTGACCACAGCCGATTATAGAGAGCGGCAAAAGACCACTGAGCCGCGAATCGAGCGGTACCGCGATCGATAGGTGGTACCCGGGGACCAGTAAGATCTCTAAGGCTTTTAATTAAAGTCACTTAGGTGCCGCAGCCATCAAACTTACGGTCGATTTCATGTACACTCGGACCCGCAATATCGTGCGCTCACTCCGAATGCGGATGTCGAGGCCGTCCCTCGGCTCATTGGTCTCGATCGTGGGCTGGGCGGTCGTCTGCTGGGTCGTCCTCGGATGGCGGCTCGGCTATCCGAGCTTCTGGGATCCCGACGAAGCCACCTACGCCGAAACCACGCGAGAAATGCTGGCGGCGCACAACTGGCTCGTCCCGACCTACGGCGGACATCCGTTCTTCGACAAGCCGCCGCTCTTCTACATGCTGCAGATGGCGAGCTTCGCCGTCGGCGGCGCGACCGAGCTGGCCGCGCGAAGCGTGCCGGCGCTTTCGGCGCTGGCGCTCGTCGGCGTGGTGGCCTGGTTCGGGCGCAGCCTCTTCAACCGCGACGTCGGCCGCACCGGCGCCTTGATGTTCGCGGTGCTGCCCGCGACGTTCGCGCTCTCCTCCTACGCGATCCTCGACATGACCTTCACGCTGTTCCTCTTCGGAGGCGCGGCGATGGTCACCGTTGCGGCGGTCAACGACCGCCCGCGCCTGCAATACCCCGGATACGTGCTGCTTGCGGCGGCCGTGCTGACGAAAGGTCCGCTCGCGCTGGTGCTCGCCGGGCTCGCGTTCCTCCTCAGCCTCGCCCTCGCTCCTGACGCGCGAGCGCCGCTGCGGCGGCTGCGATGGGGAGTCGGGCTTCTCATCATCGTTGCCCTCAGCGTGCCGTGGTTCATCTACATGTGGCGCCGTTTCGGTGACGCCTTCGTCGATGGCTACGTGTTCAAGGAGAACCTGTCGCTCTACGCGCGGCCGCTGTATGGCGGGCAGCCGTCGTACCTCTTTTATGCGCAAGTGATGGCGACAGGCCTGCTGCCGTGGACGCCGCTGCTCGCCGGCCGGCTTGTTGACGCGTTCCGCGGTTTCCGGATCACGGCCGCTGAGCGCCTCCTCTGGGCCTGGGCGATCGCGGTGATCGGCTTCTTCTCGTTCTCGAGCTTCAAGCTCGATCACTACGTGTTCCCGGCCGCGCCCGCGCTGTGCCTGCTGTGCGCGCGTGCATGGGACGAGGCGCGCCGCGCCGAGCGACCTCCCGTCGGCATCCTCGCGGGGATTGCCGCGATCCCGCTACTGCTGCTGATCGCGGGCGTGGTGATGATTCCCGGTCTCGACCGCGTGCCGCTCGATCTGCCCGCGGCCGCGCGCCTGCTTCCGATCGCGTTGATCGCGGGGGGCCTCGCGATGGCCGGACAGGTGGCGCACCGGTGGCGTCCCTCCCCGGTGCCGTTCGCTCCTGTTGCAGCATTGCTGGCGGCGTACGCCGTCGTGATCACGATCGGCTTCCCGGCATTCGAAGAAATGAAGCCGACGCGGCGGCTGGCGCTCATCGTCGCAACGACGGCGCTGCCCGACGATCACGTGGCGACGTTCCGGTTGAACCGCTGGAGCAGCAGCTGGCGCTTCTACGTCGGCCGGCACTCCGAGGCCCTCGAGACGCCGGGCCAGATGCGGCGCTTCCTCGCCAGGCCGGGGCGCCACTACTGCGCGATGATGCGGCGAGACTACGACCGCCTGACGTCCGAGGGGATGCGGTTGCGCATCATTCACGAGGAATCGGGGGTGTTCTCGACCACGGGACGGGCGATGAGCTCTGGCAGGGCCCGGCGCGACCAGTTCATCGTGGTGACCGAGGAGCGACCGCCGAATCCCGCAGGAACTTGAGTCTTGGACTCGTCCGTATTAGGCTCCGGGCACCCCCAGACATGAGCGCGACCGGCCGGTCCGCAGCACGCCTCATCTCGTCGTCGTTCCTTCGACATTACCGGTCCGAGGGCCGCCCCGCCGCGCGCCTGGAGCGCGTGCTCGCCATCGGGCGCGCGTTCCTCACGGTCAGTGGTTTGATCGCCATCTATGTCGATCCGACCGAGCCCGCGCGGCTCTCGGAGCTGACCTATGCCGTTCTGTTCGGCTACGCGTTGTACAGCCTCATGGTGCTGGCGTTCGTGCACCGGGCCACGCGTCTCGCGCCGCGCGACGGCGAGGTTCTGCACGGCATCGACATCCTGTGGACGGCGGCGCTCACCTTCGTCAGCAGCGGGCCGGTCAGCCCGTTCTTCCTGTTCTTCCTCTTCGTCGTACTGGCGGCGGCGTACCGCTGGGGCTTCCGCGAGACGATGCTCACGACCGGGATCATCGTCATCCTGTTCCTCGTTGAAACCGGGATCGCCGGCGCATGGAATCCCGAGTGGTTCCCATGGACCGATCTCTCGCTCAATCGAACCATCCTGCGTGTCGCGTATCTCCTGCTCACCGGGTTCCTCGTGGGATATCTGGCCGAACAGGAGAAAGAGTCGCGCGCGGAGATCGCCGCCGTGGCGGACGCGGCGCGGCGGCCGCGCGTCGACCTCGGGCTCGGCGGGTCCGTCACCGCGGTGGCGCGCGAGCTGCTCAACATTTTCGGCGCGTCGGCAATCGACTTCGTCATCCAGGACTATGAGACGCGCAGGACGCTGCTCTGGCGCGTGGACGCGAGCGACCCGGAGCCGGCGTCGAAGCGCGCGCTGCACCTCGAGCTCGATCCACGGCAGCAGGCGGCCTGGCTGTTCGACGATCCGGGGCGCGCGTGGCACGCCACGAAAACCGCGGACGGCGAGGCCGCGGTCGTCCGGCTGGCGGAGCCGGGCGTCTGGCCGCTGCAGCGGACCAGGGTGATCCTGCCGCCGGCGCTGAACGCGGCGCGCGCGTTCACGACGGTCACGGCGAGCAGTCTGGGGCTGCACGAGGAATGGCGCGGCCGCGTGTACCTGTTCGACGCGACGCATATCGACAACCTCGAGCGATCGCTGCACTTCCTCGACACGCTCACCGAGCACATCACGCCCGCGCTGACCAACGTGTTTCTCCTGAGACGGCTGCGGTCGCGCGCCGGCGCCGTCGAGCGCGCGCGCGTCGCGCGCGAGCTGCACGATGGCGCGATCCAGGCGCTGTTCGGCATCGAGATGAAGATCGAGGCGCTGCGCCGCCGCGGCGCGCTGACGCCGGCGGCGATGGACGCCGAGCTGGAAGATGTCCAGCAGCTGCTGCAGCGCGAGGTCCTGGCGCTGCGCGAATTGATGCAGGCGCTGAGGCCCATCGAGCTCGAGACGAGCGATCAGCTGCCCGACGTGCTCGCGGCGCTGGTGGAGCGGTTCCGGCGCGACACGGGCGTGTCGGCCCGCTTCGTGTGGACGGGCGCCCCCATCTCGCTCCCGCCGGCCACCGCGCTCGAGGTCGCGCGCATCGTGCAGGAGGCGCTCGTCAACGTGCGGAAGCACAGTCGCGCGCGCAACGTGCTGGTGCGGCTCACCAACGACGACCACACGTGCACGCTCGTCGTCGAGGATGATGGACAGGGGTTTGCGTTCGAGGGACGCCTCTCCGCCCGCGAGCTGGACAAGCGGCGCATCGGCCCGGCGATCATCAAGGAACGCGCGCGCATCGCGGGCGCGGAGCTGGCGGTTGATTCCTCGCCGGGCATTGGCGCCCGGCTCGAGCTCACGTTTGCCGAGGGAGTGCATGCCTGACACGCAGCCACGACGGATCCGCATTGCCATCGCCGACGATCACCAGATCTTCCGCGACGGCCTTCGACGGCTGCTCGAAAGCGAGCCGGGCTTCGAGGTCGTTTCCGAAGGCGCGGACGGCATCGACGCGATCCGCATGGCGCGCGACGCGCAGCCGGACGTGCTGCTGCTCGACGTGGCGATGCCGCGCATGGGCGGCGTCGAGGCGCTGGCGTCGCTCGACGGCGCGGTGCCGCGCATCATCCTGCTGACGGCCGCCATCCAGCCGTCCGACCTGCTGAAGGCGATCCAGTTCGGCGCGCGCGGCGTGGTGATGAAAGAGTCGGCGACGCGCCTGCTCATCGACGGCATTCACCGCGTCATGGACGGCAAGTACATCATCGGCGCCGACGTGGCCGATGACCTCGCGCAGGCGGTCAAGCAGGTCGGCGCGGAGCGCGCGCGGCCGTACAAGCTGACCGCACGCGAGCTGGAGATCGTGTCGGCGATCGCCGATGGTCAGAGCAACCGGCAAATCGCCGAGCGGCTGACGATCAGCCTGCAGACGGTGAAGCACCACCTCACGAGCATCTTCGACAAGACCGGCGCCTCGAATCGGCTGGAGCTGGCGCTCCTCGCGATTCGCCAGGGCGTTGTCGACGCTGACTAACTCCCAACCTCCAACTCACAACTCCCAGGAAGCCGTTGCTCAGGCCGAGCACTCCCCGTCCATGACGACCGGGTCGAAGGCCTCGGTTTCGCCGAGATCGATGAAGTCGTCCGCCGTCGTGTCCTCGGGGCGCAGCTCGACCAGATCCTTCAGCCGCTCGGTTGCAATCGCGGGCGCAATCCGGCGGAAGAACGCGCCCAGATCTTCAGAGTCACCCTGCCGCTGCTCGCGGTAGAGATCGAGCAGGCGACCGACGGCATCCGTCATCCGGCGCGCCGGGATCTTCGCGACGACCTTCCCGAAATGGGCGCCCTCGTCCGTGACGCCGCCACCCACGAGCACGAAATATTGCGGGAGCGCCTTCCCCCCGACCTTGCGCACGCTTCCCTGGAAGCCGAGCGACCCGATGTGATGCTGACCGCATCCGTTCGGGCAGCCGCTGATCCTGATGATGCCGGACGGCACGAGGTCGACGAGATCGGGACGCGCGCTGAAGTACTCGGTGAGCACGCGGCCGAGTCCGCGCGACTGCGTGACTGCCAGGCGGCACGACTCGGCACCAGGGCAGCTCACCACATCGCTGAGTGTCAACGCATCCGGCGCACCGAGCCCCGCCGCCGCGAGCCGCTGATAGAAGGGTTCGATCGATTCCGTCTTGATCCATCGGTAGAGCACGTTCTGCTCCACCGTCAGCCGCATCGTCCCGTCACCGTACGCCTCGGCGAGGTCCGCGAGGACGCGCATCTGACCGGCGGTGAAATCGCCGAGGGGCAGACGCACGGTCACGTGGCAATAGCCCGCCTGGCGCTGCTTGCTCACGTTGTTCCGCATCCAGCGGAGATACGAATCCGGCAGCGGCTGGAGCCGCACGCTCCCGGGACGAACGCCAGGACCTCTCATCGGCGTCGCCGACATTGCGGCCACCGCCTGCAATGTGGGCGCGTCGGCGGGTGTCCAATCGGGCGCGCGCTCGGGCGTGACCGCGGCAGGGTCGAACTTCAAGCGGGCACCACCTTCGCGACGGAAGCCTTCCAGCTCCTCTTCGAAGTGCGCCCTGAACGCCTCCCAGCCGATCGACCGGATGACGAACTTCATCCGGTTGCGAGACGGATGCTTGTAGTCGCCGTACTTGTGGAAGACGCGCACGACGGCCTCCGCCACGTTGAGCATCTCCTCGACGGGCAGGAACTCGTACAGCAGATAACCGCTCACCGGCAGGATCGACGTCCCGCCCGCGATGGTGACCTTGAACCCCTTCTTCCCATTGACGATGCGGGAGCGCCAGCCGATGTCGTTGATCGCGGTGACGGCGTGATCGTCCAGGCAGCCCTCGAAGGCGATCTTGAACTTGCGCGGCAGCACGCCGCTCAGCGGATGACGCAGGAAATAGCGGGTCAGCGCCTCCGCGTACGGCGTAGGGTCGAAGATCTCGTTCTCCGACGTGCCCGCGTACGGGCAGCCCGTGATGTTGCGCACGGAGTTGCCGCACGCCTCACGGGTGGTGAGCCCCTCCTCGGCGAGCTCGCGCATCGCGGCCTCGACGTTCTTCAGCAGGACGAAATGGAACTGGATGTTCTGCCGCGTCGTGATGTGGCAGAAGCCGCGTGAATATCGGGACGCGACCCCGGCAAACGCGCGCATCTGTGGCGAGGAGACGATGCCCTGCGGCGCCTTGACGCGCATCATCTGCACGCCGTCCTGCCGCTGGCCGTAGGTCCCGCGCACCAGCCGGAACCGGCGCCACTGATCCGCCGGCATCTCGCCGCTCTCGAACTTGCCCAGCATCTCGACGAACTCGTCGATGTCGTGCTCGCTGGCGAAATCCAGGTTCGCACGCCCTATCGTCTTTTCGTCATCGATTGCGGCCATACTTCACCTCATTGCTCCCGGCCTCTTCTGCCATGGGCACGGCAGACGCCGTTGCCAGCGCTTCGCGAACCCGCACCACTTCCCCAATCACGAGCACGCCTGCAGCGCCGCCGGGCAGCTCGGTGTCGCCCATCTGCGCCAGCGGGCCTGTCCAGACCCATTGCTCGGGCGTCGACGCGCCGCAGACGATCGCGGACGGCGTGTCGGCCTTCCAGCCGCGGGTCATGAGCGTCGCCGCGAGTTGCCGGCGACTTGTCAGCCCCATGAGCACCACCAGCGATACCGCGTTCGGCTGAACCGCTTTCAGTCCCTCGTCAAACGCGTCCACGGCGTGGCCCGACAGCACGAGAAACCCCGACGCCACCCCGCGGTGCGTGACAGGAATGCCCGCGAGCTCCGGCGCCGCGATCGCCGAGCTGACGCCCGGCACGATCTCGAACGGAATCCCGGCCATGGCGAGCGCCAGCGCTTCCTCGGCGCCGCGGCCGAAGACAAACGGATCGCCGCCCTTGAGCCGCACGACGCGCTTGCCGGCGCGCGCCGCCCGGATCATCAGGCGATGGATGGTTTCCTGGCGGACGCTTTCGCGCCGCGCGCGCTTCCCCACGCAAAAGCACTGCGCCTTCGTGAACCGCCGCAGCGTACGCGCATCGACGAGCGCGTCGTAGAGCACGAGATCGGCTTCCCGAAGATGCCGGACGGCGCGCATCGTCCAGAGCTCTGGATCCCCTGGTCCCGCACCCACGAGCGAGACACGGCCCGTCACAACGCACCTGCCTTCGTGCCCGTTGGGATTTGGGGGTTGGGATTCGGGTTATGGGATTTTTTCTCGTACAGCTTATTGAGGGTCTCGAGAAGGTGGGGGCGACGCTCTTCCATCGGCACGCCCTGCTCGCGCCACGCGCGACGCGCGTCGTCTGACGCCTTCATCCACGCATCGAGCTCGCGCGGCAGCCATGCGTCGAGCGCTTCGCGCAGGAGGCCCGCCAGCGCCGGCGCCCGGCCGTCGGTGGAGATCGCGATCGTGACACCGTCGCGCCTCACCACGCCGCCCAGAAAGGCCGTCGCATGTCGCGGGTCGTCAACGGCATTCACGAACACACGGCGCGCCTCGGCGGCCGCCTGCACGTGCCGGTTGACGTCGGGCGGGGCTGCGGCAACCACCCACCACGCGCCGTCGAGATCCTGATCCTCGAACGCGCGCCTCACAGTGGTCACCCCCTCGCGCTCGACCTCGGGTCGAATCTCCGGCGCGACGACGGTGACGCGAGCACCGGCGTTCAACAGGGAGTCGAGCTTGCTTGCCGCAACGCGTCCACCGCCAACGAGCACGACGCGCCGCCCTTCGAGGTCGAGAAATGCCGGGAACATGACCCTCACACTGACGCCGGAACCTTCAGCCGGGATCCAACCACGCGATCGAAATCGGTCAGCGAGCGGCCGATCTGCGTGGGCGCCGCGACGCGGTCGCGCATGATTTCAGCGGTCTTGTAACCGTTTCCCGTGATGCAGACCACCACCGACTCGTGCGGACGGATGACGCCGCGCTGGATGAGCACGCGTGTCGCCGCCAGCGTCGTGCCACCGGCGGGCTCGGTGAAGATCCCTTCCGTGCGCGCGAGGAGCTGAACGGCGTCGAGGATCTCTTCGTCGGTCACCATCGCGCCGGCACCGCCCGTCTCCTTCACGACCTTGATGACCTGGAAGCCGTCCGCCGGGTTGCCGATCGCGAGCGACTTTGCAATCGTGTTCGGCTTCACCGGATCCGGGAATTCCGTGCCCGATTCGATCGCGCGAACGACGGGCGCGCAACCGGTCGGTTGCGCCGCATGTATGCGCGGCAGCGCACCGTCGACAAGACCGACCTCGCGGAATTCGCGAAGACCCTTGAAGAGGCGCGGCAGCAGCGTCCCGCCCGCCACCGGCGACACAAGATGATCCGGGAAGCGCCAGCCAAGCTGCTCCGCCACCTCGAACCCCATCGTCTTCGCGCCTTCGGCGTAATAGCTGCGCAGGTTGATGTTCGCGAAGCCCCACCCGTATCGATCCGCGATCTGCGTGCACAGCCGGTTCACATCGTCGTAGTTGCCGTCGACGGCCACGACCTGCGGTCCGTAGATCGCCGAGCCGAGAATCTTGTTCGGCTCGAGGTCGCTCGGGATGAACACGTAGCAGGGCAAGCCGAGACGCGCGGCGTGCGCCGACACGCTGTTGGCGAGATTGCCCGTCGATGCGCAGGCGAACACCGGGAAGCCAAGCTCCACCGCGCGCGTCGCCGCAATCGAGACGACGCGATCCTTGTACGAGAACGTTGGATGATTGACCGAATCGTCCTTGATGTACAGCTCCGAGAGGCCCAGCTCGCGCGCGAGACGGTCGGCCTTCACGAGCGGCGTGAAGCCCGAGTTGAATCCAGTCTTCGGCGACTCGACGGGCAGCAGCTCCAGGTATCGCCACAACGACGGCGGGCGGGATTCGATCGCCTTCCGACTGATCACTTTCTTGATTGCCGCGTAGTCGTAGGTGACCTCGAGCGGTCCCAGGCATTCCGTGCACACCCACAGCGCCTGCGCCGGATAGGTGGCGCCACAGAGGTGACACGTCAGTCCTGAGACGAATTTCATACCGTTCTCCCGTGGGCCGATGCCAGCGCATCCCGCATCACATCCGACGACTGGTGCACGGCAAGCGTCCTGACGGTCACCCGTGATCCCGCGGCTTCACACGTCGATTGCAGCAGCCCCTCGACGCGCGCAAGATCACGCCTCGCCAGCACGGCGACCGATGGACCCGCGCCCGAGAGACATACGCCGAGCACGTCGGGATCGTCCATCGCGAGCGCCGCGGCGAGATGCGGCACCAGCGCCGCCCGCGCCGGCTGATGCCAGCGATCCTGAAGCGCCTCGCGCAACCGTTCGTACTCGCCGTGCTCAAGCGCGTGCATGAGCGAGAGCACCCGCTGCAGGTTGAACACCGCGTCCTTCCGTGACACCGCCGGCGCCAGCGCCGCGCGCGCCTTCGACGTCGCCAGGCCCGTGAACGGCGTCGCGACGATCAGCCGCAGATCCTCGGGCCACCGCCACCGCAAGACTTGCACCTCAGTGCTTGCCGCGCCGAAGCCGCCAAGCGGCGAAGGCGGGCCTGTTTCCACGACCGACGTCATTCCGCCGAGCAGTGACGCCGCCGCGTTGTCGGCGTGTCCGTCGATCGACGCCGCCACAGCGAGCAGCGTGCTCTCCGGCACCGGTCCCGTCACGTGCTCGAACACGCGCACGCCTGCGATCGACGCCGCCGCGCTGCTGCCCAGGCCCGCCGCCATCGGGATGTCGCTCTCGACCTCGGCGAACACGCTCGGCACGCGGTCGCCCACGACGCTGCCCACGACGCTGCCCACGACGCCGCCCGCGCGCTGCGCGATCGCCGCGAATGCGCGCTCCACCGCGTTCCGGCCGCGCACCGGCGGCCGGCTGTTCACGACGACGAGGCGCGATCCGCCATCCGCCCGCACGTCGACGATCCGCACGCGCAGGTAGAGCTGGACCGCCACGGCCAGCGTGTCAAAGCCGCCGCCAAGGTTGGCGACGGAACCGGGAACGACGATGTCACTGGCCACTATGCTCTCTGTCACCCCGCCACAAAAGTCTCTGTCGTCCGTCCAGAAATTAAAAAGCCCGCCGAAACCGTTCTGGTCGGCGGGCCTGGTGATGTCGGTGTTCCTACGGACCGTTATGCCATCGACCAGGTCGCGCGAGCCATGCTGTCACACATACACACGTACGCACAGGCACGCGGAGCAGGCATGACCACGCCCGAAACCGGCGAGGAACCTGAAAACATTGGGAAAATCATACGCCTAGCAGCATCGGCAGGGCAAGGGGCAGCTCCGAATGATATGCAGCCCCGGCAATTGCCCTGATTGCCGCATCGAGCGCTGATTCCTCGCACGGTTCGACGGTGACCACGAAGGCGAGCGCGTCTTTCGGATAGCCCGGCTCCTGCAGCACCGCATCGAGGTTGATCCCTTCCTCTGCCAGCGCCGCGGCGATCGACGCCAGGATCCCCGGTTCATCCCGTACGACGAAACGCAGGTAATAGGGTTGTGCGGGCCCGGCGACGAGCGTTCCAGGCGACCATCCGCCGGGTGCTGCGGGTAGGCCGGGTCCTCCAGGCAGGCCGGGTCCTTTCGGACCCGGCGCCCGATGTCCTGCGAGCGAGAGCAGATCCGAGATGACCGCAACGGCCGTCGCGGGCCCACCGGCCCCGGCGCCGCTGAAGCTGCTCGCTCCGCCGTACTGACCGCGCAACGTGACGATGTTGTCGGCCCCTTCGTTGCGGCCAAAGCTCGAACCGGCGGGCACCAGCGCCGGACCCACGAACGCATGGAATCCAACCGTCTCGTCGTCGCCGGCTTCGACCATCGCAATCTGGCGGATCGTGCAGCCAAGGCGGTTTGCATATCGGAAGTCGGCGGCGGTGATCGACCTGATCGATCGCCGTGGAATTCCCGCCAACTGCAGATGGCGGCCGAACGCGATGCCGGCCAGCACCACCAGCTTCGCGGCCGCGTCATCGCCGTCGATATCGGCGCTGGGATCTGCCTCGGCGTAGCCCAGGCGTCGAGCGTCGTCGAGCACCGCGCTCATCGGCTCGTCGCCGGCAGCCATGCGGCCCAGCACGTAGTTCGTCGTGCCGTTGAGAATGCCCGTCACACGCGTGAGCCTATCGCCGGCGAGGCCTTCGCGGACGCCGTGGATGAGAGGAACGCCCCCGCCGACCGCCGCTTCGAACCGGATCTGTGCGCCGGTCGACGCGGCGAGATGCAGCAGCGCCGGCCCCTCAGCGGCAAGCAGCATCTTGTTCGCGGTGACCACCGAGATGCCGCGTTCGAGCGCGCGGCGCACCCAGTCTCCTGCGGGATGAACGCCGCCCACGGCCTCGATGACGATGTCAGGGCCCGAGGCAAAGACCTCGTCGAGATCCTCTGTCCACGTCACGGAGTCCGGCACCCACCCCGCTCGTTTTCGCGCGATGTGGCGATTGAAGACGTGCGTGAGCCGCAGCTGCGCGGCAAGCTCGGGGCGCTCCACGAGAATGCGAGCCACGGATCCGCCGACCGTGCCGAAACCAAGGAGGGCGACACGCATCGGGCGCGCCGCGCCCCCGGCTACTCCGGCACGCTCACGATCGACGACGAAGGTGGAATTGCCGCTCACGATAATCCTCCAGCACGCGGCGTCCGGCTAAAGCCGGACACTACCGCGCGGGCAACCCCTCGACTTCGCTCGGGGTTGACCCGAGCACGTCGAGGGTCAAAAAAAA
>Ga0209515_10007874_pt1 | contig 12678 bp, 9 predicted proteins | sample Subgroupgradi54m_FD_187454 | JGI IMG/M metagenome (GOLD analysis project Ga0209515, IMG submission 187454) | Subsurface groundwater microbial communities from S. Glens Falls, New York, USA - GMW60B uncontaminated upgradient, 5.4 m (SPAdes)... ... | reverse complement strand
TACTAAACTTTTGAAAAAGCTGCGGAATCGCATCAGCAGCAAGACCAGTACCCGTATCAGCAACCGTTGTCTCGATCATATCACCATTTTGCTTGAAGGAGACAGTAACCGCCCCATCCTTTGGCGTAAACTTTAATGAATTACCAATCAGATTAAACAAGACTTCTTTGATCTTATCTGGATCTGCCAGCACTTGGGGGAGGGGAGAAGTGGGCTGATTTATTTTCACCGCAATACTCAGCTCCTGCGCCCGTGGCGTAACATCAGTGATCACATCCGCAACTAATTTCTCAAGCGTCACCGCTGCAGGCTCAAGCGTCACCCGCCCTGAATCAATACGAGAGACATTGAGCATATCATTCACCAGTCGGATCAGCCGCTCGACAGAGATATAGGATCGGTCAATATAATATTTCTGTTTCTCATTGAGGTCCCCACCCTTCCCAGCCAGCGCCATCCAAAGATAGGATTTGATAGCTGTCATGGGAGTACGAAGCTCATGAGAAGCCAAGGATACAAACTCATCCTTGAGCTGATCCAATACAACCAATCGCTCATTAGCTTTCTTTAAATCCTCTGCTGTTTCTTTTAAAGAAGAATAGAGCCGTGCATTTTGTACAGCTAACCCCACAATATCTGTGAATCGAGCAATAAGTGCCTTCTCTTCATCAGAGACTTCTTCCTCATTTTTAATCATGCTAAATATCATTACGCCAATGGCTTCTTCTTTCACAACCAAAGGATAAATCATACTTGTTCTTATTCCTGCAGCATTCTGATTATTAAGTGCAGCTTCATCGGAAAGAACTGGCCGAAATATATCTGGCCAAACATGGGTAATATATACTTTTTTTTCTTTAAGTGCACGAATTAAAAAATTATCTTCTGCAATAAGCGGAATTTCTATCTGTTGAAAAGGAACAGGGGAAGCCTCTAACGCCTTTTGGGCTTCTATGGTTTGGGAAAGCGCGATTCTTTTAAGTGTTTGTTTTTTCTTATCTACCAATGTCAAAACAATAATTCGGTAACCAAGCTGAAGATAACCAAGTTCTACGAGAATACTATTAACTACTCTATCAACAACTCCTTCAAAGTCAGGTGTGTCAAGAATGATTTTCTGCAATTTCCAAACTGCATCAAGAGTATGAGGATTAAATGGAGAAATTACATTATTGTTATTCACATTTTAATAATATAGGAAATAGTCTTTATATATCAACCCGTTTTTCTTTGTTTCGCAGTAATTTTTTGTATTTTAGGGAAAGGTAATTCCTTCAAAGAAGAAAGTATTACCATGCGAACCATTCTAGGATCTAATCCTTCAAAAGAACTAGAAGGCAAAGATAAAGGCTGGACAGACTTTGCAGTAGTAAAATCTGATGTATCAATATCCGTTCCTAACAATATATTAAACATATGACCGGGAAGGTTTCCTTCCCTAATAAGCTTTACTCCTGTATCAGTTATGCCTAAAATCGTGTAGGAACCTTGCACCGCTCTATTTGTTTCATCATCAGTAAGAAAAAGGGGGATACCATGTTCGCCTGAAAAGTTTATTGCCTCTACTTGATCAATAATTTCTGGCGCACCGCTTATATTCATCGATGTAATTGCAGGGTATCTAATCCCTGCTTTCCTCATTTGCGCAAGAAGAAGATTTGTTGGTTGATGTCCTACTGCATCCCAATTTTGTATTACTGGTGTACCATCTATTCTAGACACCATAGAAGCAGGTAGCATTGCAGCAGCTTTTTCTGTTATTGGTCCTCGAATAAAACACAAGGAACCTGTTCGATTGAGTAATTCGTCAGCGTTCATAAAAGTATCATGAAGTACGGACGGAATTTTTGTAGAATCAAGTAGTTGAACAAATTCCGATGTCGGGAGACATGCTCCTAGAGGTCTTTGCCCACGATTTTCTCCCTTAATAACTGGAACAGCATTAACAAATTCTGAATTACTACCGTCTCCCAAAATAGCACAGACCGCAACATTATAAAGCCCTATCGGTAAGCCCTGAATTGCAAGGTCTGCTGCCCTTTCTCGAGAAGCTGCATCTCTTAAAGCTCTTACTTCAACAAGAGTCGAAGAACCAGGTTCAAGTTTCCCAACTTCTGCACTAGTCATTTCAAAATAATTATAACAATATTGCTAAAAATATGCTATAAAGAAATTAATTCAAAATCTCAAGCTCAACTTGACTTATTATAGGATAATATATATAATGTCGCTACGTTCTATTATGAGATAGAACTGTCAATTATGCCAGGTCACGAAATTGTTCCGACCCCATATTATGACAATGGTCCTGCTCCTCAAGGCAACCGAGGATTTCCTTCTCGTTTTCTGAAAGAATTTACAGACTTAGCTGAAAGGCCCCCAGGAAATGATCCTTACATGCAAGCTTTCTATGCAGCGGCTATAGACTTAGCCCAAACAAATAGTTCTTTCATACAATTAGTAAGAGGCGTAACCCAAAGAAGAGAGAGTCTCGACCCAAAACACTTCGCCAATCTCTTTTGTCGTGGGGTACAATACCTCCAGATCAATGGAAGACAATCTGCAGGATATCCTCATGGATTTGAAACTAAAACTAAATGGAAAAACGAACTAGAGGATATATTTGACAACAATCTGGAAGGTCTAGAGCAAATATTATTAACAAAAAGTACTACTACTACTGTTTATCAACGCTATGCTGGAGCTGCAACAATTATGGCTGCCTTATTCCCACATACAAATGCTCTGAATGTAGCAGATTTTGGTTGTGGAGGAAATTACGGTTTAAGAGGTCTTGACTTACAAATCCCCTTTGGTGAATTTAAGGATCATACAGAAGACCAGCGTGTAAGTACACTATTAACCCAGCTACCCCAATTAGATAATAGTATCGCTATTGATCTTGAGATCCCAGATGACCCTGAAATCAAAAAATGGAGGAGAGCCTGCTTATACCCACAAGAACTTGTTCATGCGTCTCAAATTGATATGTTTGAAGAAACCCTAAAAAAATCAGAAAATGTAAGATTCTTACAAGCTGATTTGTGTGATCTGCCTATAGGTAATGACTCGAACATGGTTGCAGGACAAAGTCATGATATAGTCATAATAAGTACCCTTTGTTATCAGATGCCTGAACAACAACAGACAGTTTTAGAAACAGCGAAAGAGATTTTAAAACCGGATGGTATTATTATTATACAAGATTTTGCACGTAAAACCGGAAGCAATACGCGCTCACTTGATTTTAACGTCAATTGGTTTGGAGAACCTTACTCGTATAGAAATTTCGTACTGGGTGCACGAACTGATTGGGAAATGAAAGAAGTTCTTCGTTGGGAAAGTGGACGCTGCAAATCAGTAATACCAGGAGAAGACTTTACTCTTCTACAAGCACCTCCACCTCCTGTTGCTTAACCTTTATTACTAAAATACAATAATTCAATATAGTTAAAAACTATATCTTGACACAACAACAAATATTTAATATCTTTAATGAAGATAAAGGAGGGAGGTGAAAAGACTATAATAACACTTGAAAAAGCAAAACAAGCATTAGAAGCTTCAGAGGCAAAAGCAAAGGAACTTGGTATTACCGTCTCAACAGCAATCGTTGATGATTATGGTGTTCTTATTGCCATTTCTAAAATGGATGGAGCACTACATATCAGTCCTAAGTATGCATTCGCCAAGGCATATACTGCAGCAAATTTATGTTTTCCAACTGGAGACTTAGAGCAATATGCTGGTGAAGGAAAACCTTACTTTGGTTTTAATACTCTTTTTGGAGGCGAATTAACTGCTATTGCTGGAGGTTTACCAACAAAAATGCACGGTAAAGTTATAGGAGCAGTTGGTGTAGGTGGGTCAGCAGATGTTTCACAAGATGTCCAGTGTTCACAAGAAGCAGTAAAGATTCTGGAGGGATAAAGAAAATTTAAATAACAAAAATAAATACTGAGATTCTCAGTATTTATTTTGTGGTTAATCTTGATAAAATTCACACACCATACTGAAGTTCAAATTAAAAGTTGCTTTTGAATGAACATAGAAAAAATTATATGGATGGGCTTGATGGTTTATTTTTTCCTTGGAGTCAAGTAAAAGCTGAGAGTACCTAAAGTTAGTAAAAAAAGCGCAATAGTAAAGAGTAAATCTACAACTCCACCAGTAAAGTATGTATCTATAGAGGTTGTATAAGAAAAAAACATGTCACCCAAAAACGAAAAAACAAACCCAGCTAAAATCACAACAAGAGACACTCTATATTTTCCTTTAAAGAAATTTACAGATAGCCCAAGTATTATTGTTGCAATGGTTAAAATAAAAATATCCATAGATGGGTAATAAAGATCGAAAAATATTTTTACCGGCGTGTCCGAAACAAATGTTCGCTTAACGATAAAAAGTAAAAAATAATATGAAAGTGTAATAATAATAAGAGGAACGACAAGGAGAAAAATTTTTTCACGTTTTTCTTTTAATGCAAATTTAGCGCCAGTTGCCCGTGAAAGATAAATCATCCCAGCAATCCAAAAAAAGTATGCAGGGGAATATCCTATATCAGCTAAGGACGGATAAGGTGCATCAATATTTTTAGCAAAATTATAATATGAAAAAATCAAATTACCAATACTCCAAGACAATAAACCTGCAGAGATAAAAAATACTGCTTTACCAACATTAGTTTTGAATAATCCCCATGATTTTGATCGAAAAACACCCACTAATCCCCCAATAAGAGGAGGTAATCCAAACGCAGTATTGTATAAATAATTCCAAAAACCTATTTTTAAACCAGAAAATTGCAATACAATCCAATATATAAATACAAAAACAAAATATCCAATGATTATCTTTTGAAAATTATTAATACTTGGTATAGTGTCGATTGTTTGCGCAAGTGATCTAAGTTTTTTGATTTCATTGGTATCAGATAGAAATTTCTCAATCGGATTCCATAACGTAATAATTTGATCCCAGTAACCAAAGTCATAACATCTCTTAAACACAAAGATAATATTATCAACCTCCTGTGTAAGTGATTTATACGATCTCTTTTCTTCCGCGGCATTAAGGGCTTGCTCATAATAAAAAGCAGCGCGTAAATAAACCGAGGAATCTATTTGTTTCCTCGCGAATGTCCTCATCAATGGATGAATACGATATCGCTTATTACTTGACGGTTCAATAAATGAAATATTTTGTAATTGTTTAAGAATCTGTTTTGCTACATCTACCGAAAGTTTGTTAATAAAGGCAACTGCGTCGAGAGAAAAATCTGTTCCCTCAAAGACACCTAACGAAATAAAAACAGTCTTTTCTTGACTGTCTAGTGTTTGAAAATTTATGGTGATTGCACGAAATAAATTCTTATCTTCATACTTCAATATCTGTAAATCGAAAGATTCCGCACCAAGTTGACTAAGGTACGTCTGAGGAAGCAATCGCGACTCTTTTAGATGAGCAGCTGCCAGATGAACAGCAAGCGGTAAATTGCCCAATTTCTCACTGATAGCAAAAATGATTTTTTTATTTTTTGTAACATAATTTATATCAAATATCTTCTGAAACAATGCGACTACTTCTTCTTGGGTAAATCCATGAAGAGCAATCGGTGTATATGCTGTCGAAATGTTAAGCATACTTTCTTGTGAAGAAAAAATGACAGAACAAGAGACACTATTTGGCAATAAGAGATGCAGCTTCTCCTGCTTTGTAATGTTGTCAAAAATAAGAAGAACTTTTTTCTTTGACAAAAGCGCTCGAACGATAGAAGCACGAACTTCAACATCTTTAATCCCACTAATATCTTCTCCATACAAACGCGCGATAGATAACAAAATATCCATGACATTTGAAGAATCCACTTTGTACCATAAGACTCCATCAGGAAATTGATTCCTCAGAAGATGGCCAAGCTTGATTGCCAGCGCAGTCTTCCCAACGCCTGGCGACCCATAAAGCAAAAATACCTGCCCACAGATTATTTCTTTTTGTATTGTTTTGACAACTTCTTCTCTCCCGGTAAAATACGCTATCTCACTTGGTACCTGAAAAGGGGCATTGTGAGGCAGATGCAGATTAATGACTGCTGCTTCCTTTTCTGTAAGATATCCTTGTCCTGTAGATACAATAAATTCGTTGGCTTCCTGCATTGTCTTGATTGCATCCTTCTCGACAAAAATAGCAAGCATAGTAATGAGAAGCTGACGATTGGAGGGTATCCGTGTCCCTTTTTGCCAATGGGAGAAAATGCTTTCTTCATAATGATAGCCTTTATCAGCAAGAGCATCATTAAAAGCAGCAATCGTCTCAAACTCCGCCCGGAGACGATACTTCTTAAAAAGTTCAGCAAACTTTTTCATGGCCGAAGTATTGTACCAAATATCTTGTCAGCTTTTCTGACACTTTTGTCATTCACATCAATCCTATCATCCTGTATTGTATCTCGATATACAAAAAGACATGATATGAAAGAACAGTCTATTGGAATAAATAATGAAACAGGGCTATTAAATGCTGAATTTTTTGATAATCCTTACCCAACTTTCAGCAAATTACGCTATATAGATCCTATTCATTGGAGCGAGGAAAGATCAAGTTGGTTAGTTACAAGATATCAAGACGTTCGTGATTATTTAAGAGATCCTCGGCTTTCTGCTAAACGGGACAAAAGGCAGATCACTCAATTATCATCAGCTCAAAGAACACATGTAGAACCATTAAGAGATTTTTACTCAAATTGGCTACTGTATTTAGATGCGCCAGATCATACGAGGTTAAGGAAATCTGTAAGTAAGGTATTTACACCAGCAGTTATAGAAAAAAGGAAAGATGAGATTGAAACGATGACTAATGACACACACGGGAAGCTATTAGGTAAATCAAAATTTGATCTTTTACACGATTTTGCAAGTCCTCTTGCAATTGCTGTTGTTGCGAACACGTTAGGAATGGATGCGAAGGACTATGAAAAAGTTAAAACTTGGTCAGATGATATTGTTGGATTTGTGGTGGGAAAAACAGAAGGGTACGATAGTGCGTTAGCAGCTCAAGAGAGTTTTGAACATTTTTCCTCACATTTGAATACTATATTTTCTACTCATGAAATTTTTCCACATACTAGCGTATTGAGTTCGTTAATGTCTGCACAGACGGATGGCATTATTTCCAGAAGAGAAGCATCTGCTATCTATGGAAATCTATTATTGGATGGCCATGAGCCGATAGCCAATGGGATAGCAAATGGGATGCTATCCCTCATGAGACATCCTCAACAAATGGATTTATTACGAAGGAATCCAGACCTGGGATCACGTGCAACAGAAGAATTATTACGATATGAATCTCCTTTTCCCTTATCGGCACGCCTGGCAAATGAAGATATAGGAGTAGGAAATAAAAAAATTTCAAAAGGACAGAAAATATTTTTAATGTTAGGTTCAGCAAATAGGGATCCTGAATATTTTTCCGATCCTGATAATTTAGATCTCACACGCGATGCCAACAAGCATCTTACATTCGCAGCAGCAACACATTATTGTCTTGGAGCAACGTTGGCACGTCCAACCTTACAAATTGCATATAGAAGTTTACTTGAAGGATTTCCCTCCATGAAACTTGCAAAAGAAAAAATAGAATGGCAACCATCACTTGGGGTTAGAGAATTAAAAGGATTACCAGTAATAGTATAAGTTAGATTTGCTCTATTAGATAGCCTTCTAATTTCTTTAACGCAAGTTTTCTCATAGAATATTTCTCTTGCTCTTTTACATTCATTTCTGCTCGTGTTTTGGTGGTGCCTTCAGGGATAAATATAGCATCCCATCCGAAGCCATTTGCGCCTCGTGCTGAATCTGCTATTTGTCCATTAATCCTACCTTCAAATGTTTTAAAGGTAGAGCCATCATAATAACCGAACGTGGAGATTGCAGTAGCATTTCGAGAAGAGAACTGATTAAGCATTGCACAGAGTCCCTCATTACCAACTTCTTTAAGAAACCATTTAATCAGCGGCCCTGGCAATTTATTCATTGCTTCAAATACAAGAGCCGTATCTTCTATCAATACAGGTTTTTGCAACAGCTTATATGCTTCTTGTGCTTTATGCTGAACAACAGCATTCAAATCTAACGATTGTATTTCATCAAGATCTATTTTGACATGAGCAATCGGGATTGCAAGAATGCTTTCTAGCTCTTTTACTTTGCCTATATTCCCTGTAATGAAGGTCAGTTGCATCACAAAGATTATATCTCTATGCATAAGCCTTATACAACAGTTAATTTATTGCGATTTTGAAATATACGGTAATGATATAAAAACACGAAAATTGTAGAGCAGAAGTGATGGAAAGAGCTACTCATTATGTCAATAAGTGAAATTAAAAATTATACTCATCAAGAAACGAGAAATGGAAAACGAGATATTAATGTAATGGTAACAGAAACATTCGTATCTGCTAATAACCAAAGTCAATTGATGCACGGACACTTGGAAAATGGTCGTTCTGTGACGTTAAAGTTTCCTAATACCGACTTTGCTTATAATGAATATCTTGGTTTATCTTTACTCACTAACAATGGAATCCGTGCGCCACAACCAATAGCATTTATTACAAGAGATGAAGTGCCAAAGAACGGGCTAATTATGGAAAGAATTAATGGCGTTACGTTATATGAAGCACCTTCACCAAAAAATCGTTTCCTCTTAGGGAGAGCTGTGAGGAAAATGCACGACATATCAGTAGAAGGATTTGGGTTGGTAAACAATGGTTCTTCACAATTTCAGTCTGGAGAAGAATATATTGCATCTGTTATTTCAGATCTAACACCATATGCCCAGAACAATAAAGATGGTTTAAATTTACTCTATAATCTATGGAATAAAGTAGAACCTCACGGAGTACAACAATCACCAAAATTTATCCATAGAGATCTCAAAGATAAAAATGTTATGCTCGATCAAGCAGGCGATATCACACTGATAGACCTTGAATATTGGAATGGTGGAGACCCGATGTGGGATGTAGGAGGTTATTTATTCTTTACTCTTCGAACGGGAGAATCTGAATCAACGTTTATTGACTTTTTACAAGGGTATACTGATGGACAAGAACCAACTGATAATCAAAAATTAAATACCTTATTCTACTCGTTATTATCAGCGGGAAGATTCTTAGAATTAGTAGCTCAGAAAGACCCTGCAAATATAGATTATGCTATACGAAGTATGAATACTGTTTCAAGCTTTATTAAAAAGAAAGTACAATAGGTTGTCTTGCTATACGTGAGTTATCTCTTCTGTCCCTTTTAATGAATCAATAGTTATTATTTCGTTATTCTTTTGCCGATGAGCTATCATCTTTTCAAGAGATCCCTCCTGAATAACACCTCGTAATATTCTATTAACACTCTCGTGACCCACAATAACAAAATTATTATATTGAGCTAATAATGACATCAGTGGTTTAACAACACGTAAATAAACATCAAAATAACTTTCGCCTTCGGGATAAGGAATAAAAAGCTTGAGATATGGATCTTTTTTTCTCATGATAAAAAAATCAGAAAATAACGATTCAACAACATGCAATTTCCTGCCTTGAAATATTCCAAAATGCTTTTCAACAAATTCGGGAATAACTATCACTTTTATATTAAGCATATTCGCAATAATTTCAGCTGTTTGTCGCGCTCTGCCAAGGGGGCTTGAAAATATACAACTAATTTCTTTGCCTAAAAGATGATTAGCAATACTTTTAGCATGTGTTACGCCTTTTTGGGTTAGTGGAGAATCAAGCTGTCCCTGAAAGACCTCTTGCTTATTCCACTGTGTTTCTCCATGACGAACAATATAAATAGAATCAAAATTCTTAAGATAATATTTTTTTAAATAAAAGGTAAGAGTATCTGATTTAAGTTGTCGGGTATCCGGGATTAAGTATTCGTAGAATTCAATTTTTTTTATAACAATCCCCATCTTCTGTAAGACATCCCTACAATCAATATTGTTGCCCTCAACACCCCAATTAATAAACATTTTTAGTCGTGGAAAGGAGTGTAGCTGTTCATTTGAGAAAGGGTAGTTGTTATTCCAAATTAAAATTTCATGATCAAAAATTGTATTTGGAGCAAGCTCAATTTTATCAACATGAAAGTGTTGATCTATAAAAGTGTTTTGAAAAAAATCGCATTTGTAATTTGCTATTTTTTGCATATATTGTTTCTTTTTTAATTCATCAAAAGTAACATAGATATACTGTTCTGAAGTAGTAATTTTTATTTTTTAGCCATAAATGAGTATAGCACATAATGCTGTCTGTTTTTCCTTGGAGTTAAGTAAAAACTCTTTCTTAGTGCAGCCACTTCTTTTCAAGCTGATCTAAAACTCCTTTTTTGCGAAGCACTGCAAGTGCTTCGTTGATTTGTGTAACCGATGGATCACCCTTCAGAAAAACAATACCATAATATTCCTTCGTAAATGGAGCGCTAACAATTTTCAAATCTGAATTTTTAGAGGTAATGCCTTTGGCATTTGGAAGATCGGTAAAAAGCGCATCAACCTTACCATCAATTAAAGCTTGTGTTGCCTGAACGAAATCTGGATAACGCATGACAAGTCTATCCGATGTATGTTTCAGTGCCTCTTGTTCATTGGTAGTCCCTGTCTGCGTAGCGATTTTTTTACCCTGCAAATCTGCTATTGATCGAATAGTTTTGTTTTCTTTTCTCATAATAATTACCTGCCCTGCATTCAAATAGGGATCGGAGAAGTCATATTTTTGTTGCCTCTCCTCAGTAATCGTCACCGCTGAAATAACCATATTAATTTGCCTCTGATCAAGCGCATTAAAAAGATCGTCAAAGATAATATTGCGAAACTCTATATCTGCATCCAGTTCTTTTGCTAAGTTTTTCCCTAAATCCACATCAAATCCTACCAACTTTCCGTTTTCAAGATATTCCATAGGCTCAAGTGTCGCATCAATACCAATAACCAGCTTCTTTGGTTCGGTTACTGCGGAAGGAACCGTATGAGGAGAGCTCACATAATTTCTTTGTGACTGGAAATAGACGAATACCAAACCGAACAAAAAAAGAGTAAGCAGTATCGTCCCAATCCCAAAAATAACATAACGTCTCAATGGTGGAGAAGATTTCCTTATTGTTACATCAAGTCTTTCTCCTTCTTGCTCTGTTAGATTCCCTAATCCTGCTGATGCGAGAACCTCGTCAGCTTCTTCTCTTGTCTTGATTGCCTGTCTCTCAACGAAAATTCCGATAATCGCGAGCATCAGTTTTCGATCCGTTGGGGTACGTGTGCCTTTCTGCCAATGAGAAAATATGCTCTCTTCATAGAAAAATCCTTTTTCAGAAAGGGCATTGCTAAAAGATGCAATTGTCTCAAACTCCGCCCGGAGACGATACTTCTTAAAAAGTTCAGCAAACTTTTTCATGGCCGAAGTATTGTACCAAATATCTTGTCAGCTTTTCTGACACTTCTGTCATTCACATTTTCCCGAGGTTACTGTATGATAATCACAATGAAGAAAAGATTATTATTATTTTCATCAGTCGTTTTTCTTTGGAGTCAAGTAAAAGCTGAGAGTAGCCCAGGTTGTCAAATGCAAGAAGAGCAAGGGCTCACCTAAAAACTTATTAGTAAAATACTTTGCATTATCGACATAAATCATTCCTTGACAATAGAGAAAAATATTTGTTATTCTTAGTTATTAGATTAATTGTTATACTGTCTATGAATATTAAAAAGCTGCTAAGTTTTTATTTGTTACTTTTCCTCTTTGTTATTTCAGCAAGTATTCTTCCTCCTCTTGTTAATGCCGCAATACCAACCGCAAAAGATCCTGTTGTTCAACAAATACTTAACATTGCTCAACAAAAATTGAATGCAGAATATGATGTTCTTACTACAGGCGATGCAGCAAAATTAACTCAACCAATGGCTCAGGTAAGTGGAGTTGCAGGGGAACAAGCCAACACCGTTGCTACAGTTCAGCTTAGAAGAAATAGAATGCTTGCAGATCACGGCCAGAAATATACAAAAGCCATTTCAACCCTTACTGTTGAGAAAACAGACGTACAAGCAAACCAAGCAAGCGTTACAGCAAAAGAACAAGTGACACTCACGCTTGTTGATAAAATCTCTCCTGATCCGGTTTATACAAAGGAGGAAAAAGAGCATGTATTTCACTACGCCTTACAGGGTAAGCAATGGAGCTTAGTTAGTGATGAGGTCGCTAACCCTTTTGCACCCGTTAAGCCTGAGGCAGGAGCGCAAAAGGTAAGTAGTAAACCTATTGATATTTCCATCCTTAAAAAATCCTCACCTCAATCTATGAAGACGGAGGATGTCTCCGGTCAGGCTGCTCCATTAGTAACAGTAATGGCTGGCACATTTAACCCTACAAACGCTGCTAACTATGCAAGAAGTTATTGGAGTAACTACAACGGTGCTTACAGGGCATATAGTAATGACTGCACTAACTTTATCTCCCAAGCGATGAATTGGTCTGGATGGCAACATGCCGGCGGTTGGTATGACGATGCACACTATTGGTGGTACTCAAATAGCCCAATTGTCCAATGGGGAGGGAGAGCAGAAGCTCGTAGCTGGATTAATGTGCATTACTTTTATTTCTTTGCCCGCTATTCA
>Ga0209515_10007873_pt1 | contig 12678 bp, 13 predicted proteins | sample Subgroupgradi54m_FD_187454 | JGI IMG/M metagenome (GOLD analysis project Ga0209515, IMG submission 187454) | Subsurface groundwater microbial communities from S. Glens Falls, New York, USA - GMW60B uncontaminated upgradient, 5.4 m (SPAdes)... ... | reverse complement strand
AAAATCCTCTTATTGCTTTTGGTGCTTTAATTGGCTCAAGTGCTTTCTTCATCACTCACGGCTTTAAGCAAAACGCAGAAAAAGCAGAGCATCAAATGTTGCATAAAAAGAACGCAAAACTAAGTGATTTAAGTAAAATACTCTATTTGGAAGTAATCGATACCACTTTTTCAATCGACGGAGTTTTAGGCGCCTTTGCCTTCACTCTCTCTGTTCCATTAATAATCATCGGAAACGGTTTAGGAGCATTAGTTGTCAGACAATTGACCGTAGGAAATATTGAACGAATCAAAAAATACAAATACCTCAAGAACGGCGCCATGTATTCTGTATTAGCTTTAGGTGTTATTATGATTACAGATAGTTTTGGCGCAAAATTTCCAAGCTGGGTATCACCAGTAATTACCTTCTTGATCTTAGGCTACTTCTTCTGGAAATCAAAGAAAGAATTGGATGAATAGAGAAGTTTGAAAAATAGGGATTTTGGCAAATAAACTATCTAAAAATGCCAAAATCACGGCTATTTCAAACTCTCTTAGAGAAGTTTGCCTAGAAAATATTAATTATGCAAACTTCTCAAAAAAGAGTTCTCCATTTTTTTCATAGAAAAATAAACCCTAAAAACAAAGCAGAATAAAAAAAGAAAAAAAATTGTAACCAAAGAATATTAATTCAGCATTAATTCTTAAAACTTTTTATGACTTTGGTAACAGTCTCGGCAATAAACTGGCTTGCCTTCCGTTGGCTTAAAAGGAACAGTACATTCTTTGCCACAATCTCCACACGTTGCTTTGTGCATTTCTCTTGGTGCGCCGAAATCATTTCCGCCTCGTCCGCCGGTTCTAGGTCCGTTAAATCCCATTTATATTCACCTCTAAAGGTTCGTTTTATATTTTTTTGTATACTTCTAGCCTTAAACGAGCATCGTTGTATAATGATACTTAAGAAATAACCCTCTTTATAAAGTTACCGCAGGAATTAGAAAAAAATCAAAAAATAAGCTCAAGAATAAACGATACAAATTAATAACATTCACTAATAATCTCGTTCGTATTTTTAGTGATATATCGAATAACTTCCTCATCACTAACCGATGGATTTTTCCGTTTATAATCTAAAGCACGACTTGCACTAGCAAGAACAACAAACTTTAACTTCATTTCAATTTCTTTGGGCGTCACTGCCATGAATATCACCTGTTTTAAACTATTTTTATAGAACTTATCAGGTAGAGGTTATATTTAAATCATTCGTTCTTCTAACAATTATTTCTTATTGTGCAGATAGAAGAAAATGAATAAAAATGACAAAATAAGCATTCCAGCATAACTAAACGCAGTAAAATCCAGATTTGAACTCGTTTGAGCCTCAGAACATTGATTTTCAGCAGCACAATTGGGAGCAAAACAACAACTCTCAGAAACAACCGAGCCAGTAATATTGATATCAATCAAAAAAAAGAGGAGTAAACTAAGAAAAACCAGAAGAAACGTTAAAGATGAATTCATAAAATTATCATTTCTTTAATATATAAATATGTTACTATTTTCATTGGTTTCACATAGAACCACTTAATCTTTTAAAAAACCATATAGTTTCAGAAAAGTTTATATAGTTTCAAGTAAAACCACTAATAGATGAAACAAATAAAATTTACCAAGACTAATATAGAACTAAATGATGCTTATCGAAAAGTATTGTATTGGTTTTTCTCCTATCCCACGAAAGAAGCCAGCTTAAATGATTTGGTTAAATGTGTTAATGTTTCAAAAACAACCGCTCACAGAATAGTAAATTATCTCATCAAAGAAGAGTTCTTAAAAGTAGATGTTTTAGGAAAATTATGGAGAATCCGTTGTAACCAAAAGCATTTATTTAATACAACCAAGAAAGTAACATATAACTTAGAACTGATATATGAGTCAAAAATAATAGATGCCATTCTTAAAAACGTACCTCAGGCTCGCTCAATAATCCTCTTTGGGAGTTATAGAAAAGGTGATGATACAGAAAATTCTGATATTGATATCGCTGTAGAAACACTTGATAATAAAGAAGTTCATCTCACAACTCTAGGAACAATTCCAACATTAGGTTATCGTAAAGATGTAGCGGTAAATATCCTTCAATTTAATCGAAATAAAGTAGATTTAAATCTATTTGCAAATTTAGTCAATGGTATAGTCTTGTATGGTTTTTTAGAGGCACGGCCATGAAATATAAAGTTCCCGATAGAAAAAATGCACTCAGCATCATTGAATCAGCGAGAAAAACAATGGATTTTACGCTTCAGTTGCCAGTAAATGAACAATCAGCAATAACGATTGCTCGAAACATTTACGAATGCTTCCGTTCTTTAGGAGACGCTTTACTAGTAAATAAAGGAATAAATGCAGAGGATCATGTATTACCCATTAAAGAAATATCCCAATTACAGATTGATTCGCAAAGGCCAATCGCATTAGTTGAAAATCTTCGAAGATTAAGACACAATATTAATTATTATGGCTATAATCCTTCCGTAAATGAAGTAAATGATGGAATTTCAATAGCCAAAGCCTGTTTTTACAAAGCCTATGAAAAGATAAAGAATGAATTAGAGAAGTAAGTTAATCGCTCAAAACTCGCCCAAACTCTTTTGATCCTCAACTTTCTTCACTTTAATCTTTCGCATCATCTCATCATCTTTTTCTAAAATAGATTGAATCTCACGAGCTCGTTCAATAACTAAAGAAGGTAATCCAGCAAGCTGCGCAACATACACGCCATAGCTCTCATCTGTTCCTCCTTCAACTAATTTATGTAGAAAAATGACTTCGCCCCTAACTTCTTTAACCGCAACATTATAATTCTTAACACGAGGAAATTTCTGAGCAAGTTTATTGAGCACATGATAATGGGTTGCAAAGAGTGTTTTTGCTTTAATAGTATTATGAATATGTTCCGCAACACTCCAGGCAATAGAAACACCATCAAACGTTGATGTTCCTCTGCCAATCTCATCTAGAATAATCAAACTATTTTCTGTTGCATTATTCAATATCGCCGCCGTTTCATTCATTTCGACCATAAATGTTGATAGGCCGGAACTCAAATCATCTGAAGCGCCAACTCGAGTAAAAATTCTATCGACAATACCAAGCACCGCTTCTTCAGCCGGCACAAAAGAACCAATTTGCGCCATCAAAACAATCAAAGCAGCTTGTCTCATGATAGTAGATTTACCTGCCATATTTGGGCCAGTGATAATCATCATCTCTCCGGGTTGAAAAAATAAATCATTAGCAATAAAGCGAGAAGCTGAAAGTTCTACAACTGGATGCCTTGCATTTTTTATTTGTAATACATTCTCTGAAACAAATACTGGCTTGCAATAATTATGTTCAAGGGCAACTGTAGCAAAGGAGCACAAAACATCAAGAACAGCAATTTTAGAAGACGTATTTTGAATATCAATTGTTCTACCAGCAATTGTCCTCAAAATATCCTGGAACAGATTATACTCTAATTCCACAATCTTCTCTTCAGCGCCAAGAATTCTCTCTTCTTCCTTTTTCAGCTCTTCCGTAATATATCTTTCACTATTGACCGTCGTCTGCTTGCGAATATAATGCTCAGGAACCCTATCCACATTTCGTCTTGTAATTTCAATATAATAACCAAACACTTTAGTATATCCAATTTTCAAATTGACAATACCAGTTTTTTGCCGCTCTTTTTCTTCTAAATCTTGCAGATACTGCTTGCTATTTAACTTAATACTCTGCAACTCATTCAACTCAGAATTATAAGTTGGTTTGATAATATTCCCCTCACGAACAGAAACAGAAGTATCTTCTCGAATAGCACGACCAAGTAATTCAGTCACATCCTCAATACAATCCAAAGTACTAATCTCACGAATCAATTCCGATGAACACAGAAGCAATTTCTCTTTCAGAGAGGGAAGTTGTTCTAAAGACGTTTTGAGTGACAACAGATCACGAGGCGTTGCATTGCCATAATTCACTCTTCCAATTAATCGCTCCAAATCATATACTCGTTGCAGTAATTCTGCTAATTCTCCTCGTAGTATCACATTTTTTTTAAGCTCCTCCACAGAATCTAATCTTTTTTGAATCAATCGATGATCGAGTAACGGTGTTTTGATCCACTTTTTAAGCAACCTTGAGCCAAGTGACGTTATCGTCTTATCAATCACTGCAAGTAAAGTTCCTCGAGCACTTCCATCATTTAAATTTCGAATCAACTCTAAATTGCGAAAAGTACTCGAATCCAGAAGCATCGTATGGCTAGAACTTCGGAAAGAAATTTTCTGTAAATGTGCCAAACTATTTTTTTGCGTATTTAAAAGATATTGAAGTAAAGCGCCAGACACACCAATATTCCCTTTTTGATCCTCAAAGCCTAAAGAATGAAGCGAAGTCAAATTAAAATGCCGCAGTAATATCTCTCTTGCTTTTTCAGTTCGAAAAAAATAATCTTCTAATGACGTCAAAAAAGTACCCGTACTTTTAACTTTCAAAATCAACTCATCATTCACTTTAAGACTCTCTGGGATAAGACATTCACTTGGATTTAAGCGAATAAGCTCACTTAGCAGTGCAGAGACAGATTCAATCGTAGTGGTAAAAAACTCACCAGTAGAGAGATCGCAAAAAGCAGCCGGAAATCGATTATCAATAGCACTAATGCACGCAATATAATTATTCTCTGTTTCATTAAGTATAGAAGGTTCAATCACCGTGCCAGGCGTTACAATGCGAACAAGTCCTCGTTTAACAAGACCTTTGGCTTTCTTTGGATCTTCTAATTGTTCCACAATTGCAACTTTATATCCTTTTTTAACCAATCTGCCAAGATACGGATCAAGTGCATGAAAAGGAATGCCAGCAAGTGGCGCACGTTTATCTCCCTTGCCTCTTGAAGTTAATGTAATTTCAAGTTCTCGAGAAGCCGTTACCGCATCCTCATAGAACATCTCATAAAAATCCCCCATGCGAAGCATAACAAGGCAATCAGGATGCACTTTTTTTACTTCCTGATACTGCTTCATCCCAGGAGTTAAATCTTCATGATTCAGATCAAGAATACTGGGTGTTGTCTCTGCCACATTTAGTTTAAGAACAGCGGTTTTTTAAAGATTGTTGTGTCATAGCATTACCAGCAAAAAATAAAAATATTTACTTTTATTACTAGTTGATTACAAAATACACTATAAATTTATAAAAAACACTTTAAAATAGAATAGAATGGCACAACTTACCTTCGAAACCATCTCATTTCAAATAAGAGAACAAGAATTAGAAGTTTCTCTTCTTCGAAGTTTCGTAACCAAAATCCCTCTTTCAGAACTTGAAAACATCGCCCCATTCACACTAATTGATCCAAGAACGATCGAATTCAAGAAAATCGATCAAGACAAAGCCGAAATAAAATTCTCTTTCTTGCTTGGCAAGTATTTAGACTCACTAACATCAAAAATAACCGGAAATCCCGCAACCTATATTCATCGCAATTCCGGCATTCCTTTAATTGGTAACGTCGCTTTTGGTATCGTTTATAGAAATTCCTCCATCATCGAAATAAAACCAAATAACTCCTGTAATCTAGATTGTGTTTATTGTTCCATAGGAGAAGGTCTCTCCTCCAAAAAGCACGATTTTGTCATAGAAAAAGATTATTTAGTTGAAGAACTACAAAAACTGATTGCATTTCTCAATGAAGAAGTAGAAATACACATCGGCGTGCAAGGAGAGCCCTTTTTGTACGGTGATATGGAAAACTTAATCCACGATCTACAAAAAATAACGAAAGTCCACACTATCTCAATCGACACCAATGGAACACTGCTCAGCAAAGAAATGATTGACAGATTATCACAAAATGATAAATTACAATTTAACCTTTCTTTAGATGCAATTGAAAGCGATGCTGCAAAAAAAGTGGCAGGAACCAAAACCTATAATGTCAAACAAGTGATGGATATCATTGCCTACGCTACAGAAAAAATGAACCGAACGCCGATAGTAGCGCCAGTCTTAACGAAAGGATTTAACGAAACAGAGATGGAGAAAATAATCCAATGGATTAAAACATTAAAAAAACAGCCACACTTGGGCATTCAAAATTTCCTACGCTACAAAACCGGACGAAATCCAGGACAAGAAATCACCTGGGATGATTTTTACGCTTTATTAGACAGGTGGGAAAAACAATACGACATCAAATTACGTTGGACCAAAGAAGACTTCAAAGTTCGAAAAACGAAAGAATTACCTAAACCATTTGTGGAGGGAGATGTCATTACCGCAATTGAAAAAAGTGTAGGAAGATTTCCCCATGAAATCATCGCAGTTGCACAAGGACGCAACATCTCAGTACCCAGTTGTGAATTCAAAAAAGAGAAGAAAATCAAAGTAAAGATTGTGCGAGATAAACATAATGTGTTTGTTGGGCAAATATTTAAATAGCTGTTAGTTTTCATTCTAATTATGGAAAGAAATAATCCAGAAGAGATATATGAAAAAATTCACGGAAAGTTAAAAGGCTTAGATGGAAAAATAATAGCAATTGATTTAGAGACGGGAGATTATTTTATCGGTAAAAATACGATTGAAGCGTATGAAAAAGGTCAAAAAAAATATCCTAAAAAAGAATTCTTATTTAAGCGGATAGGTTCCAAAACCGCATTTTTTGTAGGACTATCAAGAAAATGAAGACACGCTACTTTCTTGGACTTCCATTTGTTACTTTGAATGTAGGAATAAAAGAAATTGAAGCAATCATTGATACTGGCTTTAATGGGGCATTGCTTTTGCCTCAAGAGATAATAAAAGAGATAAAGTTAAAGAAAATAGGTGTTTCTGATTATATCATGGCAGATGGGACCACTTCAGAAACTGAATTATACTTGTCAGAAATTGAATGGATTGGTAAAAAGAAGAAAGTAACTGTCGTTTCTTCCTCTTCTGATATTGCGCTCGTTGGAATGGAACTGTTATATGATAGTAAAATAACCCTTTCACCGAGCGAAGAAATTTTAACAATAGAATCAATTAAAAGTAGTAATAAAGAGGAATAGAATATAGTCCATGATAAATATAATCTCTTTGTTTGTAAGATAGTGTAGATTTATTTTCTGAACCATCGTGCCAGTTGTTCAAACGCTTCATCGATACTATCAAATTTATTTTCATTGCTTTTAGAGTAATCAGTAAATGCGTGCTGATTCAAAGGGATGTAACTCTGTGCCGTTTGCATTTTGAATGTCTCATCAACGACATCGTACCAGAGCCACATTTTTATTTTAAAACTACACTTTAACTGATCCTGTGCCGTCCTTCGTTCGAATCGGAAAATCTCAAGAACGAGTTTTGTTTGTAGAAATGGTGGAAAAGAGAGAATTTTCTCTTTTTTTTCTTCTTCCGTTGTTGCTTTTACCTCTACTTCTACCTTTTTATTCCACGTGCTGGCTATCTCTCCAGCGTAAAGTGCAGCATGTTGTTTGAAATCTTTGCCAACATGATTGTTAATAGCAATTTGTAAATCACGGGCAAAGACAGTTTCTTCAACGGTGATTTCTCTCTTTATACTCTCAAGAATTCTTTTAATTCTCTGTACTGTTGAAAGAAGAGCCTCAGGAGAATTATAATCATTGCTTTTTAATATAACTCCAATAGATGAAATAGAACCTGGTCTATTCGAAGATCCAATAAGATCCACAAGCCACCAATTAATTTGTTCTAGAGAACCAATGTATTCTTTTGGCCATTCATAACGAACAGTATCCCATTCCTCACCAATTGTTTGTGATAACACTTCAACCAAAGTCTGCAGATGTTGTTCTTGTTCTAATAATTTCAGTTTTGTTTTTTCAGCATTACGAGCAAGAGTAGATTGACTTTTTACTTCAGCAATATACACTTCGACTTCTTTTATCAAAGCATCAACATAAGCAATAATCCAAATTACCTCTCCTTTTGATCTCTTTAGAAGTTCTTTTGGTTTTTGAACCTCTTTTGCAATAATCTCTTTTAAGCTTTCCATCAAATACCTCAACATCAATAAATTTATTTCTCTTTATATAACTTATTAATATGAAAACAGAACTGATTCCAGAAATAAAATAAAATAAAAAAAAAATACTTTTTAAAACATCACTTACCCAAACAAATGTCTCAGTTTATATCCAAAAGTTCCTTCCTGCGCCATTTTAGCATCGTATCTAGGCAAAACTCTACCTTTGAACTCCTGAAAGTCTAAGCGAACATTTGAACCATAACTTCGCTGAAAGCGTGCAACATCATCGTCATGACACACACCAAAGCTAAATGGTACATAGCCGCTGCGAAGCTTGGTCATTGCAACACTTTCACCATTAATTCTAACGGTTTCTGGTACTTTCGCAACACCGTCTCGACCCGCTTCCTGTCGTCCTTTAAGCAGTTGTTCTAAATCCGCACCAGTTCCTGCATAAATCTGAACTTTTAATGTAGGCTCAAGCAAAGTCTGCCGTAGTGTTGAGAAAGTCGTTCCTTGATAAAACACAAATGGTTTGCCTCGCTGCGCAGGATCATCTAATTCCAATATTCTTGGATTGACAACATAAACCGCAGCAAAAGCGTTATTTTCTGCGATACTAAAATCCGCTGGTTTTAAGTGTGGTTTAAACATTTTCAGTCACCTATTTTCTAGTATACGGTTGCCAGACTTCTTTCTTTCGTTCCTGAAAATCTACAGTTGCAGGTCTATAGGCAGTTTCTGGTGTGAAAATAACTTTATTATCTCCCAAAGACGTTGTAAAAGATTTAAGATCACCACGTTTACTTGAATCCGCAAAAGTCCAAGATAATCGAGCTTCAAGAGGTCCACATTTTGCACCAGAAACAACTTCATCCATATCAACAGCAGCATATCGCAAACAAGAATCTTCCGGAATCAAACGTCCTTCTTGTACTAATCCTTTAAGAACCGCTTCCTGATTTTTTACTAATTGATCCTTTGCTTGATTAGCAGCATTGATCTTACCATTATAATCAGCACTTAAACTTTCTTCTCGTGCTCTACTTTCTTTCGCAGCAGCTTGTTGAGCCACAGCAATACCAGTTTCTTTTCCTTGACTATAAACAATTGCGCCAACGCCATAAACAGCGCCAAGTGTCGCTGCAATTCCTAAAGTCCATGCAGTTGCTTTACCAAATCCTGCCCATTTTCTAACTTCGTAATCTTCCATTTTTGTAATCCTCCATTTTTCTCTATTTAATTAATTTCAAACAATAAGTTTGTTATCACTATTAAGTTTTAACAGTTACTCCTATTTATATTTATTTTATATTATTAATATGAATAATATTAAAGTAGAAAAGTTTAAATAGACCAAAACATCTCCCCAAGATATGAAACGAAAGCTCATCAAACAAGGCCTTGGCGGCATCACTTTAACGCTCCCAATCAAATGGATAAGGGGCCTAAATCTAGATGCAGGCGCAGAAGTTGAAGTAAAACAAACTGAGCAAGGTATTCTCATCTCCTCCGAAACATTAGAAGGAAAGAAGAAAACCAAAGAATTATTCATCAAAAAAGAAGAAAAAGACCGTCTAAGAACCATCCTCTCTTCCCTATACCGCCAAGGCTACGATGAAATCACTCTTAATTTTGAATCCCCCTTCTCACTCAGTGAAATCACTAAAATAGTAGAATCATTAATGGGTTATATAATAACTCAGCAGACCGAAAAGAAAGTCATTATCAAAAATGCATTTAAAGATGATTTTGAAGAGATTAACACGATCATCAGCAAAATGTTCATCACCACCACCTTTTTCCTCAAGCAGACCGCAGATTATCTTAACGGAGCAAAAATAAAAGAGGAAGAATTGTCCAATTTAAGAAATTCCATCATCAAATTAAGAGATTACTCTCAAAGGATGATTAACGTCCAGCAATTTGAAAAAGAGAAAAGTTACGAATATCATTTATTAGTATTTACCTTAGAGAAAATTGTCTCAAACGGCAGTAATCTCCTCACTTTTAAAAAGAAAATCCAATCATCTTCAATAAAAGAACTAGAAGAAGTAATCAATTATCTTGTAGAACTACAAAAAGCCTTCTTAAAGCGCGATAGCACGTTTGCCATTACCTTAAACGATAAGATCTATCATTTCAAGAAAAAGAATACTCTTCATTCCTCAATCCCCCTTTTTGCCATCATGGGAGAAAATTTATTCACGTTATCATCAAGAATTGTAGCAATATTATTGTAGAATAATTATCCCTAAAATCCTAAACATCAAACAAACAATTCTGCTTCAACTCTTTATAATTTTCTCGAATAAAAGTAAACGATTGAGCATATTCTCCCAATCGAGAAGCATCAGGTAAAACAATATCACACATCTGCCTCATCATATCCTCTAAAGCCGCAGAATATAACGATGCACTTTCTCTAAGAACGTGGGCTGCAACAGAATTATCTTTAGTATGGTACGCCAAAATACTATTTAATCCAGTATCCTGCATTTCGTAATGAGCAAACATCTCATTCAGATGTCGATACAATTTAGCTTGCGCAAGAGAATCACATTTTTCAGCTTCATCTCTCATTGCAACCGCATTATTATAAGCATAAAATAATTGCAACACATTTCGAAAAACTCTGCTTCCTTGAAACAACTCTTGTCTTTCCAATGGATCCTCTCCTTGCTGCACAGCAAGAGAACCAACAAGTCTATCTTTACTCTCTTCCATCCACCTATATTGTGCTAAATGTGGCTCATCTCGTCGTCTTATCCAGAACGTATCTGAAAGCATATAAGGGGTATCAAGCAAGAAAGAATCATCATCAACACCATGATAAATACCATTCATATCAATGCGAGTATTTTCAATAAAATTATTTCCATTGGACTCGAGTGACCACGCAGCATATTTTGCAGTAAGTGGAGAGAGGACTTCTTCTAAAGCCGTCAATGTTTTATAAACAATCGAATTAACATTAACTCCCTCTAATTTCTTCGCTCTCGCTTCAACTCGAGCCGATAAAGGACGTTTCAAAGCATCTTCTTCAGTAACTCCTTCATTAAGTAGTTTTTTTTTCTGTCTTTCTAATAAATAATCTTTCTGATCAACAGTTAAAATCTCAGCTAATTCTGAATTCATCTCACGAGTAAGGTAATAAGCACCAACTAATTTATTGGCAACAGCAGCAGGTTTTGAGTGAGAATCATAAAACAATTCCTCGGCAAGGGTCAAACCATCAACTCTTTGAATTTCAAGTGTCGTATCATTCATTTTTTGAACAGAAGGAACCGCAAAACCCCATTCACGAAAAGCACGAGTAACGTGGTATTCAATATCATTAATTCGAAAATCAGCATTTTTCTTAAGAACAACCCCTTTCTTTCTTTTAAGATGACTATAACCCTCTGCATCAGCAGGACCAATTACCGATCTCCACGCAAAAGTGCCAGCATCAACCGCAGGAACAAACGAAGCATCAACAGGAACATCTAAAGAAGCGCCGCTTCGACCTGAAAGAGACAGATTAAACTTCATCTTAATCTATACCCCTGAACAACATAAAAATCCTGATGCTCAACAACTTCACCTCCCATCTTAGAAGCAAGTTGCCGTGCAAGAAGAGGATGTTGACCGGTTCTCACTTGTCCATAAACCCTAATCTCTTTTTTAGGTAAAACTAAACCTTCCGTACCATCAGAATCTAATAATCGTCGTAGATGCGGCCATTCTTTTCCAACCATCAAACGAGTCGTATGATATCCGGTAGGTGTTAAGGCCGTATATTCTAATCGTCTACTTTGAAAAGAATCTCGAGGTGATCTAACTGTTTCAAGTACTCCTACAGGAAGAATATTATTAGTTCGAGCAGCAATGTCTCGAAGCATTGCAAGATGTCCAGAATAAATATCATAAGAAAGATCTCTCTCTTGACCTTCTTGTGCCAGCACAATATAGGAGGTATCTGCTGCAATAGTTCGATCATCAACTTGTGTCCTCTCAAAGCACGAATTATCATCCATCATAACTTCATAATAGGCTCACACTTTATAAAACTTGCTAAAATTATCACTAAGAAGTAGTAATTAAAACAAAAGATTTATAAACTAACTTCAATATAAAGAGAAAATGGTTTCCACACAAGCAAAAAAACAAGCATTAGATTATACAATCTCCCTCTTGGATACCGGTTTATACGTTGCTCAAAAGCAAGACAGCAGGGGAGTTCTTATAGATACAAAATCTGAAACATTAACTAATGCAAGACAGATCTATATCGTTCTTGCAAACGCAACCAACACTGTAGATCACTTAAAAAGTATAGTAAATGAAAATTCCACAGCAGGAATCTACACGTGTCCTATTCTATTCAAAGATGGAGAAACAGCGTTTGTACGATTAGCAGATAAACATGGTTATCCCAAAAGACATAAAAGCTTAAAAAAATATGATGCAGAAGATTATAACAAAATATTATTCTTACGAGATAGAGAAAGAGCAGTTGTAGAAATGAGTGAACAAGATCTTCTAACTTATTATCAACCAACTACCGCACGTCTAAAAGAAAGCCTACGTCAATTCGATGTAGAAAGAAAAGTCGCGTTGGATTATAGTCATCTAACACCCGAGCAGCGTAGACAAAAACACGTCGAATTAACA
>Ga0209515_10007872_pt1 | contig 12679 bp, 7 predicted proteins | sample Subgroupgradi54m_FD_187454 | JGI IMG/M metagenome (GOLD analysis project Ga0209515, IMG submission 187454) | Subsurface groundwater microbial communities from S. Glens Falls, New York, USA - GMW60B uncontaminated upgradient, 5.4 m (SPAdes)... ... | reverse complement strand
TGATAGCCTCGTCGTCAACGCGTCCAAACGTTTTAAGGACCTTTCCGCGACTGTCATGCCAGGCCATCCGCAAAATAAAATTTCCATCAAGGGAGCTCGCGTGCACAATTTAAAAAACGTCTCCATTGATCTCCAAAAAAATCAATTTATCGTGATCACCGGTCTTTCGGGATCCGGAAAATCGTCTTTGGCTTTTGATACGATTCATGCGGAAGGCCAACGCCGCTACATGGAGAGCATGTCTTCCTACGCGCGTCAGTTTATGGAATTGCAGGACAAGCCGGATGTGGATGAGATCACCGGTCTTTCGCCGACCATCGCCATTGATCAAAAGTCTTCCTCACATAATCCACGTTCAACGGTCGGCACAGTCACGGAGATCTATGACTTCTTGCGTCTGCTTTATGCTCGTGCCGGACGAGCTCACTGCGTGAGTTGTGGTCGGCCGGTCGTCGAACAAACGCCTCGTGAAATTGCGGAAAAGATTCTCACCCTGACAAAATCTTCGGAAGTGATCCTTCTTGCTCCCATGGTGCGAGAACAAAAGGGTGAGCACAAGGTGGTGTTGCAGGCGGTAAAAAACGCCAGTTATCGTGAGGTGCGTTTTGATGGCACGCTCGTCGATCTGGAAGAGATTCTTCAGACGCGCATCGACAAAGCCAAGCCTCATTCCATTGAGGTTGTGGTCGCAAAAATCGAAAAAGGAACCGGCATGGTGCTTGAATCCGTGTTGGAGTTGACCAAACAAGCTTTGGAATTGGGTCATGGATTGGTGGTCGCTTGGAAAGAACAGAGCGGCGAAGAAACGCTTTTTTCGCAGGCCCTATATTGTCCTGTGTGCAACGTGTCTCTCCCTATGCTTGAGCCGCGTTTGTTTTCTTTCAATTCCCCTCACGGCGCGTGCGCTGCTTGTACCGGTTTGGGTACGAAATTGGTGTTGGAACCGGAGCTCGTTATCCCCAATCGTCGTCTCACCATCGCTCAAGGGGCGATCAAGCCGTGGACCCGCATTGCGGGAAATCAAACTTCATACCTCAAGCTTTTGGAAGTGGTCGGCACAAAATATGGTTTTTCTCTCCATGAGCCGGTAAGCGCTTTTTCGTCTCAAGCGTTGAAGGTGTTATTTGAAGGTGTACCGGAAGAACTGTTTTATGTGGACGCAAAATCCATGCGTTTTGGAGGCATCTTGGCCATGTTGGAAGAAAAATATAAAGAGACGGATTCGGAATATGTCCAAAAAGAAATTGAATCCTATATGCGTGTGCTCACCTGTCCGGAATGTGATGGGAAGCGGTTGCGCAAGGAAGCGCTCTCCGTGAAAGTGGCGGCCAAATCGATCGCTGATCTTGTGGGTTTGCCACTAGACGAGGTGAGCAATTTTTTTCAAGGATTGGGTCGTGGGAATGCCAAAGTGAAGCCTTCCAAGATTCATCGAGTCAAAACGGAAAAGAAAGAAGACAGTCAGGGTTTTACGGAGCGTGAACGATTGGTGGTGGATCAGGTGTCAAAAGAGATCCTGCGTCGCTTGAGAAATTTGTTGGATGTTGGATTGAATTATCTCACGCTTGATCGTTCGGCCATGTCCCTTTCCGGTGGGGAGGCGCAGCGGGTGAGATTGGCCGCCCAGCTCGGATCGGAACTTTCTTCGGTCATTTATATTTTGGATGAACCATCCATCGGCTTGCATCAACGTGACAACGATAAGTTGATCGGGACCATCAAACGGCTGCGTGACTTGGGGAATACGGTCATCGTCGTCGAACATGATCAGGCGGTGATGGAGGCCGCGGATTACGTTGTGGATGTGGGCCCCGGAGCCGGGGAGTATGGGGGAGAAATCGTGGCTGCCGGGACACTCGCGCAAATCAAGAAGAGCAAGGAGTCGTTGACGGGCGCCTATTTGAACGGAAAAAAACAGATTGAATTTTCCACCAAGCGTCGCAAAGGGAATGGGAAGCACCTGACGGTGAAGGGGGCGACCGCGTTTAATTTACAGAACGTGGATTTTAGCGTGCCGCTCGGCAAATTTGTTTGTGTGACAGGCGTGTCCGGATCGGGCAAGTCAACGTTGGTGCTGGATATTTTGGCGCGAGCTTTGGCCACGCATTTTTATGGCGCCAAAGATCCGGCCGGGCCGCATAAAAAAATTGAAGGCATTGAACATCTGGACAAGGTGGTTTCTGTTGATCAATCGCCCATCGGGCGCACGCCACGATCCAACCCCGCCACATACACCGGTGTCTTTACCGCCATCCGCGACCTGTTTACGGAAATTCCTGAAGCAAAAATGCGAGGATTTGATGCGGGAAAGTTTTCGTTTAACGTGAAAGGCGGAGGACGGTGCGAGGTGTGCAGCGGCGACGGATATTTGCAAATTTCCATGCAATTTTTACCTGACGTGTATGTGGAGTGCACCGAGTGTCATGGCAGACGCTACAATGCGGAAGCGCTTGAGGTCCATTGGCGCGGAAAAACGATTGCCGATATTTTAGAGATGACCGTGGAAGAGGCGCGTCGCTTTTTTGTGGATCAACCGTTGATTTATGAAAAATTGTCCGTACTGCACGAAGTCGGTTTAGGGTACGTAAAGCTCGGCCAACCGGCAACAACCCTGTCAGGTGGGGAAGCGCAACGCGTTAAACTCTCAACCGAGCTCTCTCGTCGCGCCACAGGCAAGACGCTCTACATTTTAGATGAACCGACGACCGGTTTGCATTTCGATGACATCAAGCGATTGTTGGGAGTGTTGAATGCGCTGGTCGATAAAGGCAATACGATTTTGGTGATTGAACATAATTTAGATGTGATCAAGTCAGCCGATTGGGTGGTGGATATGGGGCCAGAGGGTGGGATCTATGGAGGGGAGATGATTGCGCAAGGAACCCCGGAGGATGTGGCTCGATCCAAGAAAAGCTGGACCGGAAAATATCTGAAACCGGCTCTTCATTCTTGACAGTTTTTTCTCATTCCATTATCCTCTCGACACATCTATGGCTGACACTCTCACCTTGCCCATGGTCATCCAGGCTTCTCAAGTGAAGACCGGGATGACGATTCGCGTGCATCAAAAAATTAAAGAAGCAGATAAGGCCGGAAAAGAAAAAGAACGTATCCAAGTGTACGAGGGTATGGTGTTAAAAGTTGGTGGCAACGGCGTTTCCAAGACCATGACCGTGCGAAAAGTTTCTGACGGCGTCGGCGTGGAAAGAATTTTTCCGCTCACGCTGCCATCGCTTGTTAAAATCGAATTGGTGCGCATGGCCAAGGTACGACGCAACAACATTTCTTACATCCGTCATTCAAAAAAGTCTCTGAGAGAGACCAAGAATTTTAAGTTAGCCCCAGCCGTGTAATTTCTTCAAAAAGATCAAGACAAAATCTCAACTGAACAGGTTGGGATTTTTGTTTGACCTCAGAGGGGAATCGAATATTTTTGACTTTTGACCTTAAAAAAGGCATAGTGACAAACAAGACATATGACGATAATTTCTATGATGAGAAAGATGTCAGGCTTCTTTACCAACCGTTATTTTCTCTATACGATTTTTTGGGCATACAACGGCATCTCCCTCTTTTTTATTGGATTTACCGGCCTACTTTTACTTCCGCAGCTATCTGGGATCACTCAGAATATCCCGTGGAATGTTGCCATCATGGGCTATGTACTCATTTTGACGCCTTTAGCAGCTGTGATTTCGGGGTTGTTTACTCGTCTTCGGAAAGAGCCGAAAAAGTTAGTGCAGCTATTTTTTTGTGTGGAGATTCCGCTGATTTTTCTTGCGTTGGTTCGAATCATTTTCATCCGTCAGCTCACACCCATCCTTTGGTTTTTTACCCTAGGCGCGATCGTCAGTGCGGCCGGAGTTGTGATCTTGCTTTTTAAAGAAAAGGCTGAAACCAAGGTAAAACAAGTGTTACAAACTTTATCTCAAGAAATCGCCTTATTACTTGTCGGCTATGGTGTTTTTATTATCCTATTTTTCCTTCCGATTATTCTTGTGCTTCTCTATCGGATTCTTTCAGAAATAAAAATCAGTCACCTCATTTACGCTCTCACCGCTACAAAAGGCCTGGCATTCTTCTCCTTTTTATTTTCATTGCTCCTTTTTGTCGTGACGGTGGGATTTTTTCTGGCAGCTCCGATCGTTACCACGGTTCTGTACTACAAATCTTTTAAGAAATCTTTGGCGCATTTACGAGAGATGGTGACACCGCGTCTCGTTTTAATATTTAGTAGAGGATTCGCTTTTTTCGGAAAAAGTTTTGGCGTACTTCTTTCCCTGCAAACGCATAGTGAATGGTATGTCACGCAGCTCGATCATATTCACCAAGCCAAAACTTTTTCCGAAAAACAAGCTTTGGCTAAACCGCTCATGGAGCAAAAAGAGTCGATTCGCGGTGAATTACGCAGCGCGTATCTGGCGCAATACCGTTATATCGGTGATGCAACCACAAACATTATCTTACAGGGTTATAAGGAGCAGCTTCACCTTGATTCATCGAGGGCTGAGAGTTTTCAGAAATTTTTCAATATCATCGCTTCACCTTTTATCTATCAAGGAAAGTTCGGTGATGATGTTAAAAATGCCAGTGATCGTTACGAGGAAATTTTTGATGCCAATATTCAAGAGGGTGAGCGCGCGTATATCGTTGATGCTCTAAAATCTACAAATACACGTGATCCATTGAAGGCTGGCCTGTTAGATCGAGAAGAGAAGCGAGTACGAGTCGTAACCCAAGAGGTAAAAGCTGACGTTGAAACAGGATCTGTTGCCATGGTCACTTTTGAAGAAGAGTTTGAAAACACCTCGGATCAAATGCAAGAAGCGTATTATGAATTCTCCTTACCCGAGGAAGCGGTTGTCACTGGCTTATGGCTTGGTTCAAATCTCGAGTATCGAGGAGTGATTGCGCCCAAAGGCGCAGCCCGTCGAACCTATGAGAATCAAGTTCGTGAACGCGTTGATCCAGCTCTCTTGGAGCAGATTGGTCCACGTCAATATAAGCTTCGAGTTTTTCCTATTCCAGCCAAAATCCCAAACTGGGTTTCGAATAATGGAGTGAAACAAGAAAAGAATCAACGCGTAAAATTTGAGTATGTGGTATCTGATGTATCGGCCGGAATTCCGTTGCCAGTGTTCGGAGAAACAAGAAATGTATACAGCGATAACAAAACACAGCGCGTCTATTCAATCAACGGTCAACAGGTGACCTATCAGGAAGGAGCGCTCACTATGATTGTTTCTGGATCAGACTCATGTTTAACGAAGGTTCTCCAAATTCCCGTGGCGACGAATCTCGGTACGGTTCTTTTTTTGCCACATAGTATTAATCCGCTCGTAAAAGATAGCTATCATTGCAAGACTCATTTTGGCGGCAATGTCAATATCCCTCAGGGAAAGAAAATCGCTCTCTTGTTGGACGTATCACAAAGCAACAGTGCGATGAATTGGAACAAGTATCTGAAAGAACAATTGCCTTTGACGTCATTGCTCGCGAACCAGAATAGCGTGGATCTCTATTATTTTAACGATGAGATAAGTGACAAAATTCCGTTGACCCAAGAGATTTTAGAAAAAGGTTTAACGGTTATTCCTTTTGGGGAAACGAATCGGCTCAAAGCACTGCAGTCATTACCGCCAGAGTATGATGCCGTACTGATGATCACCGATCATAGCGATTTTGATCCAGGCAAGGACACGGCTTACGCGCTCCTGCCTAAGCGTTTCCCCATTTATCTGATTCATCCGGATGGTCAACTGCCAGCGCTGCGTGATGATCTGACGTATCAAATTACGATGAGTGGCGGTGGCGTATTTACCTCTTTGACAGATGCTCTTCATCAATTTGTTCTTGCAAATCTTTTTCAAGAAAAACATCTGGGAATCATGGCTAACCAGTTGTTCCCCGTGTCTGTTGTCATCAGCGTTGATGAGAAAGGGACGTGGCTGCTTTCTCAAAAGACGGCGGAAGATATTTTTCCTGGACTCAACACGATACCTACTAAGCCGGAGCTTTTGTTAAGCATGAATAAGATTGCGGCCGGAGTGCTGACAAAATATCTCATCATGACAAGTAGATCGATGGAGGAGATTCATGGAACCGCAATCAGCAATTCTATTGTTACGCCCTATTCATCTTTTATCGCTCTGGTCAATGATGGGCAGCAACGCCAGCTTGAACAAGAAAAAAATCAAGCAAATAAATTTCAGGCTGACTTTGACACAGGCGTCGAGCCGTTAGCAAACCCGATGGGGCAGGCCGCTCTTACCATCGGCGCAGTCCCTGAACCAGAGGAATGGCTGCTGATTGTTCTTGGTTTAGGCCTTATCGTTTTTATTTATCGTCACCGATTCGTGCAACTTATTCGGAGATAGTGGTGCGTATGGTGAAAAATCGAATTTCGAATGGTATAAAAGATGGAGTCGTGATACTCCTCTTTTTACTTTATTTTAGAACGGCTGCGGTTTGGATGTTCCATCTTTTTACGAATATGCCATTCACGGGTTACGATTTTGTTTTCATAACACTGGTAGTTATCGCTCTTGCGATATTTGGATATTCCTATCGTAAAAACTTCTTAGGGCATATTCATTACGCCTATTCCAAACCGGCCATGATCGGTCTCCTCATATTTTTGAGTACGGATATTATCAATACCATTTTTTTTCGATATCAAATTATTTCGGCGGCGGCATTTTTGCTCGGAGGATATTGTCTCTTGGGTTTTTACATCGACCGCAAGGTATGGATACGTGGCGTTTTTTTAGCCGTCATCATAACGTTAACTCTTCCATTTATTGAACATATCCAAACTTTTTTAGGATTTCCTGTTCGTTTAATGACTGCAAAGATCGTCAGTGTACTCCTGCATTGGATGGGTGCAGCAAATATTTCAGATGCAACGGTCATCATGACAGAAAATCATGCCAGTGTGATTGATTTGCCTTGCAGTGGCGTGAAAAGTATCTATACAGGCATCCTTTTTCTCTGTGCTCTCTATTTTTTTCAACGAGTCGCCTTTTCTTTGCGCATGGCGTTGGTGAGTTTAGCGTATTTTGTGTCACTCCTATTCTTTAATATCTGGAGAGTCTTCAGTCTCGTTTATATCTATGGCATTTTGCAATGGATGGAAGTAGGCAATAACCTTCACGTGGCGCTTGGGGCGGGCGGTTTTGTGGCCAGTGGCTTGCTCGCGTGGTTTTTGACAAAGAAGTATCTTTCCCCCATCGACCAATGGAACAAACGAACGGTTATAGTCAGGGCGTCTCTGAATACAAAAAAACAGTGGTTCGTCGCGAGTGTCATCTTCTGTTTTCTTTTGGTAGACATTGTTTTGGCTTTTGGACGACTGCAGCATCCTCAAATTTCCTCGTTCTCGCACCACTTTTCTTTTCAGCTTGAAGGAGTCGCCTTCAAGGATCTTGTTTTAACCAAACAGGAGCAGAGCTTTTTTCAAAATCGTGATGTTATCTTTACAAAAAAATACAAAGGCCAGACCTCTCGAGGTCTCCCGTTTACGTTATTGCTTGTCTCAAGCAAATCGTGGCGTACACACCACAATCCAGAAATTTGCTTACAGGGCATGGGTTATCATATAGATCATTCTGACCTCGTACAGCTTCATGAAACTAGGGTGAGGGAGGTTGTTCTTAGCCAAAATCAAGGAACGGTGCTGTATTGGTTTGTGAGCAACGATCAAGTAATCAGTGACTATTCAGAACGCGTCTGGGCTGGCATTTTACATCCGGACAAAGTGTGGACATTGGTAGAGATGGGTTTCGACCATGAAGTTGATTTGGATCATGGGGAAATTATGGAATTGATACAAAAGATAAATAAAGCTCTTAAGTATGCCTCAATTTGATTCCATCCACCATACTCCCGCCTTTGATAAAGCCTTTACTCTTATGGAAAAAGGTGGTCCTTTTACCTTTATTACCGGCCGCGCCGGAACGGGCAAGAGCACTTTGTTGAAATATTTTTGTGAGATAACGAATCTGACCTTTCCCGTACTGGCCCCAACGGGCGTTGCTGCCTTAAACGTGAACGGGGAAACCATCCATCGCTTTTTCCGTTTCGCTCCAGGCATCACGGTAAAGGATGCGCGTCGTAAGGGAGGCTCGCTCAAGGATCCGGCAGTCTATCGGAACGCCGATCTGCTGGTGATTGACGAGATTTCCATGCTCCGGGCAGATCTCTTGGATTGCATGGATCAATTTTTGCGGGCCGCGCGAAAAGACAAACATCCGTTTGGGGGTTTGCGGATCGTGGCGATTGGTGATTTGTACCAACTCCCGCCCGTGGTCTCATCCATGGAGCGACATGCTTTTTTGGAGTTGTATCATTGTCCGTACTTTTTCGCTTCGCATGTTGTTCAAGAGCTGATCCAATCAGGAGCCGTCGTTTTTATCGAGCTTGAAAAAGTGTATCGCCAGTCAGACCCATCATTTATCGCGCTTTTGAATGCCGTACGTAATCGAAGCGTCACCGAGGGTGATTTGAAGAAGCTCAATGCTCGTGTTTCTGCTTCACCGACGAAAAAAGCTATTGTCCTTACCGCCGTCAACGCCGCGGCCGATGCATCGAACGCAGGGCGTCTGGAAGAATTACCAGGGAATCCCAAAACATTTCAAGGGGAATTTCGAGGGGAGTTCCCTGAACGTGAAGCCCCTGCCGATATCGAACTTCGCCTCAAGAAGGGTGCACGCGTCATGTGTCTTGCTAATGACCAGGCGGGACGTTATGTAAATGGAAGTTTGGGATGGGTAAGGGGTTTTGAGGGGCATAAGGAAACGGGTGACTCTGTCGTGGTTGATCTGGACGAAGGTGGCGAGGTCTCTGTTTCATCTCATACTTGGACCATCTACAGAAGTGTGTATGACCAGAAAACAAAAAGTCTGGATCAGGAAAAGCTTGGCAGCTTCACTCAAATTCCTTTGAAATTAGCCTGGGCAGTTACCATTCATAAAGGACAAGGGAAAACGTTCAATGAAGTGACTATCGATCTTGGGCGTGGAGCCTTCGCCGCCGGACAGACCTATGTCGCTTTAAGCCGTTGTCGTTCGTTCGAAGGGTTGACACTGATGAAACCGGTCAAGATCGAGGATATTAGACTGGATTATTCCATCGGGAAGTTCGTTACCGGACTTCAGTATGCTTTGGCGGAAAAAGAGATGCCATTGGATGCGAAGATCAATGTCCTTCGATCAGCTGCGCTGGCTGGCAAACGTCTCAAGATGATCTATCTGAAAGGCAAGGATGAAAAATCTGAACGCGTGATTATCCCAAAGAGTATTGAGGAAGACGAATATGCTGGGCACGATTTTTTGGCCTTACGCGCATGGTGTGAGCTGCGGCAGGAAGAGAGGACGTTTAACGTGGAAAAGATTATTGGAATTGAAGAAATACCTGCGGTTTAATCTCGATCAGTTTGGCCGCCTTCAGGTCAGAGGGTGGCTTTTGAGAAACACAAGAATTTGTTCAACCGTTTGTTCCGGACGTTCATTTTTTGTGGTATCGAGGACGAGATCGTAGTGCGCGGAATCCAGGTAGTTTTTAATTCCATAATATTTTTGATAACGCAGATGGTCTGAAGCGATCCTCGCATCAAGTTTTTGATGAGCATCTGCCACATTTTGATAGATGGGTTCATCGTGACGCTCTTGAATGTCGGAGGGTTGAGATGCAAAGATGCGACGCGCCGCTTCTGTGGGTTCACACAAGAGCAGGACTTTGAAGGAGTGGGGAATAAAGTGCCATGAGAGGCGGCCTTCCACGATAAAACCATCTTCTTTTCCTCCCAGTTCTTTTTGATATTCGTCGACGGTCGTATCCGTGATTGGATCTGTTTCGCCCAAGGTATTTAATTCGGCAATGGTCAGCCCTCTCTCTATCGCCATTTTACCGCGCAACCCTCCCATGGAATAAAATTTCATATTGAGACGGGAGGCCAAAATTTTTGCGACGGTCGTTTTTCCGGAACCTGGAACGCCGGAGATGGTAACAATCATAGCGTAGAGCATTTAGCGTAGAGCCTTTAGCTTTTTTATGACATTCGAAAATGCCGGGTGAGGTGGAAGGTGATACGATTTTCGCTTGCTGTTCGTCGGATCATCAAAAGATAGGTTGATGCTTTGTAGCATGAGGCGTGGAGCTTTTAGATTGAGATCCGGATGGCGGAGTTTATACAGGGGGTCACCGATGATTGGATGGCCCAGGGCGTACAGGTGCGCGCGGATTTGATGCGTGCGTCCGGATAAGATCTCCAGTTCCAGCAAGCTCGCTCCAACGAAACGCTGTTTGACGGTGTAGTGGGTCCAGGCAGCCTGCCCTTGTTTGTTTTCCGGACGAGCCGCCATGCGAGCCTTTGTTGTGGAGCGGGCGATACGGAATTTGATGTCGCCTTCATCCAGGGGCAGGACTCCGTGCACGAGCGCCAGATATTTTTTTTCGGTTTTGCGTTCTGCGAACTGTCGTTGCAGGGATTCATACGCCGCTTGCGTTTTGGCAACGATCATCAACCCGCTTACCTCTCGATCCAAACGATGGACGATGCCCGGCCGATCAGGGTTTTCTCCCACGCGCGCAATTTTTGGATCATGGGCGAGCAGAAGATCGATGAGCGTCCCATCCGGGTGTTTGGCATCCGGGTGGACGAGAAGCCCGACGGGTTTATCAATCACCAACCAATCGGGAGTTTCGTCGATCACATGCAAGGCTGGTAGGCTGATAGCCTGGTAGGCTGGTAGGTCGGATCCGATCCCCCTCCTTACGAAGGAGGGGTTAGGGGAGGTCTCCGCAACTAGATCACCTATTTTCAAAAACCGATGTACCATCGCCTTTTTTTTGTTGACCGTGATTGATCCATCCTTGATCATTTTTTGAATGGTTGAGCGGGAAAGATCAGATAGGCGTTCAACCAAAAAATGATCAAGCCGCTCTCCGGCCTGTTCGGTTTTGACCTTCCAGGTTTGATGTTTCATCATGTCTATGGCATGGTACATGGAATCATCGGGCGCGGGTAGCTCAACGGTAGAGCAGCTGTCTTATACACAGCTGGTTGAAGGTTCGAATCCTTCCCCGCGCACCAACAAACAACTAACGGGGATTTTTTCAACGTTTTCACGAGCGGCGAATAATTCCCCCCACGGTTTTTGTGGCCAACGTTGGCCATTTTTTAATTCCCCCCACGTTACGGTTTGGTTCGAGAGGGAGAGGTTCGACCCAAAGATTTTTTTGGCAACGACCTTTTTCGCAACAAGGTCGTCATCCTGTGCGGTTTTCGTTAGATTTTCTGCATCCTTTAGCCACTTTCTCATCGGTTCGACCCAACCATTTTGCGATAGTCTAAATCTGACATTTTTCTCCTCTAGAGATTTTTTCTCACCCATTAGTTCCGCTTTCTTTTTAAGATATACTTCCCGCTCAATATCCTGCTCCAAATAGTTATCCAAGAGGCGTTGGAGTTTGGTTTGAATTTCGGCAATGGCATCCTTTGCTTCTTGAATTAAAGCCGCTCCCGAGCGATTGGCTTTTTTTGCATCCTTATCTACCATAGTAGTAAGTTCCTGTACCCACTCATTAGGTAGAGCAAAAGAAGTCAGAAGCGAGGACAATTGTTTTTCCAATTCCTCCTCCCGAATGCACGGTTCAGAGCAGACAATCGATTTGGATTTTTTTGAGCAGTGGTAATAAATATATTCATGAACATTTCCGTTTTGTTGTCGCTTGATCCGCCGCTCGCCTGTGATCATCATGTTACATGTTCCACAATGTACCAGTCCGCAGAGTGCCTTGGGTTCATTCTTGGAACTATGACGGGGACGGCTGCGATCTTTTAATACCTTCTGTATTTTATCAAAGAGCTGCTTAGAAATAATTGGTTTGTGCTTCCCTTCGTGCAGCTCGCCACTATATCTAAAAAATCCAATATAAAATGGATTCGTAAGAATTTTGGTTATTTGATCTTTGCTCAAATGTTTACCATTGCTTGTCTTTATTCCTTGCTCTGCTAAATAGGTCGCAATATCTTCTAACCGCGATTCGTTCTTGGCGTATAATTCAAACGCTCCCATAATGATAACAGATTTCTTTTTACTAACCACAATCGTCTTGGTTTTCACATGATTCAAGTACCCAATCGGTGCCGGTCCCGGATATTCACCCCGCCGTACTTTCTGCCTTAATCCTCGTTTCGTATTCTCACTCAACGCATCTACATAATATTTGCTCTGCACAAAAGCCATATTGAGATTGTATTTGCCTTGGGGATTACTCTCAAACCAGAAAGTAGGAAATTTAAGATCAGCAATCGTGTGAAGATCTAAGAGATAAATAATCTTGCCGCCATCGATACTATTCCGTGCTAATCGATCCGGGTGCCAGCTTAAAATACCTTGGGCTTCTCCTGCTTCTATTCTTTTAATCATACCATTAAAAACAGACCGACCCGGAATTTTAGCTGATTGGGTCTCCAGGAGCTCTTCTATAATCTCAATATTATTTTTTTGCGCATAGTCACGAAGTTCTTCGACCTGTGCTGGAATGCTCTGGAGTGTACCCCTTAAACTAGACACATATTCTCATTTGGCTGGTACACTCAAGTCATATGGGAAAGCACATCGACAACTCAACAAAGGATCAGTTCGTGGCTGACATCAAAGGCGGTCTAAAAGTT
>Ga0209515_10007870_pt1 | contig 12681 bp, 11 predicted proteins | sample Subgroupgradi54m_FD_187454 | JGI IMG/M metagenome (GOLD analysis project Ga0209515, IMG submission 187454) | Subsurface groundwater microbial communities from S. Glens Falls, New York, USA - GMW60B uncontaminated upgradient, 5.4 m (SPAdes)... ... | reverse complement strand
CGCCAGATTCCACCTCGTCATCACGATATTGATAGGTTTTTTCAAAAAGAAAATCATCGCCCGCCGCACCCCCGACCACTGGAAAATGCGGCCCGAGCACATCCAGCACCCCACGCACGATATCTGCGCCATTGCCCGTAAGCACATCAGGCAACATAATAAATGAACGCAGTGGCTTATCCGCTTTTGCTTTTACTTCACGCGCCACGGCAGCCCCGGCCTCCCGCGCGCCGTTCTTTATGCCGCGGCCAAGCCCTGTATAAAAAGAGATCTCCGGTGCCGCGATCACCATGACAGCAACTGATTTCTGTGTCGGGCCGTCGTTCGTGATCTCGCCGGCATCGGTACAGCCGATAAACGACGCCTTGCCCGTAGCGTCACGGATGCCGCGCACCACCTCCGACTGTTCGAAACTCGCCGATGCAAACGCAATCACAAAATCCGGCTTCTCCACTCCCGCTCGATCCAACGCCATCTTAACCGCCTCGTAACCTGCCTGATACGAATCGCTATTTTTACTTAACCCCACTCCCGCTTGAATTGCCATACATTTTAATTGTTATGTAGTAATCAACGCGCCGACTTTTCTTACGATTTCGGCTGGCGAAATATTCGCTTTGACGATATAATCCGCAGCGCCCAGACGCATCCCCTTTCCGATTTCTTCCTGCTGGCCAAGATTGGAAATAATAACCACGGGAATGTGCCGGAGGCGCTCATCACGCTTCAATTCCGTAAGAAAAGAAAATCCGTCGGTTCCCGGGAGCACCAAATCCAGCAAAATGACGTCAAACGAATTCTTCGCAAGCAGATGGCGCGCCTGATCCGCGTCAAGCGCGCGCTCAACGCCGTACCCGCTCGCGGCGAATTTCCGTTCCAGCAGTCCCACCAGCAGAATATCATCTTCCACGATTAAAACATTTTTACCCTTTGCGGCAGACAGCCCTCCCTGACGACCGGAGGAGTCGGCATCCAAAATGGCCTTGGCGCGGTCCAGCACTTCGCTCGGATCGAAATTCACTTTGATCAGATAGTCGCGTGCGCCCAGCTCCATCGCGCGTTCCAACTCCACCGGCTGGCCCGAATTTGAAATAATAAAAACCGGCATAGCGGGCAGGAGCCCTTCGACTTTCATCTTCTCCAGCACATGCAATCCATTCATGCCCGGCAAGAGCATATCCAATAACACCAAATCGGGTTTTATCTCCTTGATGAGCTGAAACCCCGAAATGCCGTCCTGCGCGGTGTAGACGGTTATCCCGGCGCTTTGCAATTTTGCGCGCAACAATTCCAAAATCACCCCCTCGTCCTCGACAAGAACGATGGTCTTTTTTTTCGCGCTATTGAGTGCGGGGAGAGAAGCTTCCATACCCCCTCTATTTTACTCCCGCGGCCGCAAAAAACAAAGCCGCATGTGGATAACTCGTCCCGCTGCCGACATTGCGCGTCGTTGCTCGGCACGATACATTTGGGACATCATCACGAAAGTGCCTTGCTACGAAAACTTCGGACAATTTCGGCAGCGGAACAGCGTCGCGATGAAAAACGCGATCATGATGAGCACAATCACGCCGCCGGTAGAGAGATTGAGAGCAAACGATAATGCGATGCCTCCGACCACCGAACACAAAGAGATCATTTCCGCATAGAAAATCGTACGCGCAAAACTTTTTTTCATCTGCAGGGCACAGGCAACCGGTATAATCATAAGCGCCGATATCAAGAGCACCCCGACGATGGGAATCGCGAGCGATACCGTAAACGCGGCAAGTATAATCAATACAGTATTGATAATGCCCGTCCCGATGCCGCTAACCGCCGCCGACTCCTCGTCAAAACTGATAAAAACGAGCTCCTTGTAAAAAAGCGCCACCGCCCCGGCCACGACTCCGGCAAGCAGAGCAATGACCGCCACATCCGTCGGCGTGACAGTAACAATGCTCCCGAAGAGATAGTTAAAAAGATTCGCATTAATACCCTTGCCCACGCTCACCAGCACCACCGCAAGCGCCAAACTGCCGGAAAGAAATATCGCAAGCGCGGATTCGCCGTATACTCTTTTTGACATGCGCAGGCGCTCAATCCCGAAAGACGCGAGGACAGTCGCACCCAACGCCGTCAGCATCGGATTCCAGCCAAATAAAAACCCCACCGCCAACCCCGCCAGCGAAACATGAGAAAACGTATCGGCAATGAGCGAGTAGCGCCGGAGCACGAGGAATATGCCGATGAGGGGCGCTACCAACGCGACAATAATCCCCGCCTCAAGCGCCCGCACCGCAAATCCATATTGAAAGAGAGAGAAAAAAACAGTCATAAGAAATTTCTATGATAATGCGAGACGGCAAATCCTTCGTCCTTTTTCACAGCGCCGCTTTCACGCAGATACGCCTCCGGCGATCCGTGGCAGACGAGCGTGCGGTCAATACAGGCAACATGCATGGCCTCGCCGAGCACCCGATCAATATCATGAGATACCAATACCAGCGTCACTTGAGATTCTTTATTCAGTTTTCTCAACAACGCATAAAATTCTTCCTGGCTTTTTGCATCCACCCCGGTCGTGGGCTCATCAAGAAAAATAATCTCAGGCGTGGTCGCCAACGCCCTCGCGATAAATACCCGCTGTTGCTGGCCGCCAGACAAATCACCAATGAGGCGCCCCCTATACGGCCACATTTCGGCGATTTTGAGCGCCTGATCTGCCGCGGCCCGATCCTCCGCTGTGATCCTATGAAAAAGGCCTCGCTTGGCAAAGCGCCCCATCAGCACGACCTCCGCGACCGTAGCCGGGAAATGCTCGTCAAAATTAAGAGCTTTCTGCGGCACATATCCGATCTTTGACCATTCTTTAAAATCTCTGACGTCCGCGCCGAAAAGCTTCACCTGTCCCGTTATCGGCGCAAGCAACCCCAGCATGATTTTAAGCAGTGTCGTCTTGCCCGCGCCATTGGGACCTACCACGCCCAGGTAGTCGCCCCGATGGATTGCAAACGTAATATCGCGCAATACTTCATTATCGCCGTACGAAAACGAAACATGCGATATTTCAATGCTATTAGTGTTATGATCTACAATTTGCATATGAGGGCGATTTGTAAATTTTTGAGATTATCTTGCATCACCGTAAAATAATTTACGCCCCGGCTGATTTCGCCGCCGGTCAATCCTTCAATCGGATTGAGTACCAATGTCTGCGCGCCAATTTCGCGGGCAATGGTCTCCGAGAGTTTCGGACTCGCCAAAGTTTCAAAAAAGATCGTGCGGATATTATTTTTTTTGGCAAATTCGGCGATACGCGCCAGATCAACTACCGACGGCTCGGCATCCGGTGACAGGCCCGCAATCGACATTTGGCGAAGTCCGTAGGACGCGGCAAGGTACCCGAATGCCGCGTGCGACGTCACTATGTTTTTTTGTTCGCATGCGGCAAGTCCATCGCGATAGTGACGATCCAGATTGGCGAGTCTTGTCTTAAGCAGAGCCGCGTTTGTCTCATAGTCAGCGCGATGGAGCGGATCAACCTTGATAAAACCTGCAAGAATATTATCCGTTATTTTTTGCGCGAGCAAAGGGCTAAGCCATACATGCGGATCAGTCATCATCTTCCCTTGCTCCGGTATATCTGCTACGGTCGCGATTCCATCGCTCACGCTCACCACCGTCGTCTCAACAGGATTAAGAGCACCGCTCACGCGCGTCCCCCACGCCTCAAACCCCGCGCCATTCAAAATCAAAAGCCGGCTCCGCACAATCCGCGCCATATCAGCTCCGGTCGGTTCATAATCATGCGGCTCTGCGCCCGCAGGCGTGATATTCGTAACCGCCGCTTGATCCCCGCCGATTTCTCCGGCAAAAAAGGCAAGCGGATAGAAACTTGCAACCACCTCCATCTTGCCGGTCTGCGCCGGCACCGGAGCGCGGCGCGCCACAGCAAAAACCAGTCCCGCGCCTGCGACGAGTAGAAAAACAGTGCTTATAACATACTTTCTATCCATAGAATAATGTATTAGACCTGCTGATTAAATATTTTCGTAGCGAAATGTTCAGATTTCGTGCGAGTGTTGCAAAATTATGAAGCATATACGGCGTATATGGTGAATAATTTTTGCAAAGCCGTAGCCGAAATCTGGATATTGCAGCAGAAAGATATTTGATCAGTAGGTCTATTGTCTCATCCTACCCTTTTTCAACCATTCCCTCAACCCCGCCGGCCACGAGGAAAAATAGCTTTTCATTTGGCTCGCGGGCTCCGGCAATAAAGCAATACGTATCATTTTTTCATATCGGATTCTCACCTCTGTATAAGGCAGGATTCAAAGCATTCGCGGTAGTGTGCAAGATATTCTGCGCGGGTTGCAGGCTGAAGATTTTTTGCGGTTTGGCGGCCTGCAGTCGCGAGGCGTTTTCTTTTTTTCTCGTCTTTGGACAATGTTTCCATTGCTTGCGAAAGTGCGCGGCGATCCCCGACCGGCACCACGATGCCGTTTTCTTGGTTTTTGACGACCTCTCCGGCAAGCCCGGTATCGGTCATCACGACCGGAAGACCTGCGGCCATTGCCTCTATCACTGCTCTGCCCCAGCCCTCATAATTGGACGACGATACGAAAAGATCAAATGATTTGTAAAAAGATGCAAGATCATTTCGCCACGGCTCCAGCATAACGCTTTTTTCGAGTCCGTGATTCCTGACTCTTGATTCATAATTCTTTCTGTCCGGTCCTGCACCGACAATCACGAGCAGTACTCGGGGATTTATTCGCACAAATATGCGCATAGCATCAATCAGCATGCTGAAGTTTTTTTCTTTGTCCACAAATCTCCCGACTGCAATTATCTTAAAATCATAATCGGCGAATCGCCGCTCGATCTTCGGGTCAGGCGCCGCGGAAATGAATCGCGACACATCCGTAAAAATCGGCAGTACCGTTATCCTTAATTCTTGATTCTTCATACTTGATACTATTGCGCGCCTAATCCGCTCGCTCACGACGCGCACGCACGCGGCGCGCGGGATGAGAAATCGCGCGAGCAGATATCGCGCTCGCTCTTTCCATGACGCCCGGCGATGCCACGGACTCATAATATCGGTGTGCATCTGCAATTGAAACGGGATGCGGTAGCGGCGCGCAAGGAGCCATGCGACGATACCGGTCTCATCCGCGCCCTGCGCGGTTATCACCGCACACCGCGCACGCGCCATGCATGAACGGCCCAGCATCCACGCGCGGAAAAGTCTCACTGGCCATACGGCGCCGTATCCGGCATACAAAAAAAGATTACCCTCCTGTTGATCTTCCACGAGGTCGCGACACAATACCACGATATGCAATCCGTCAAAAAGCCCCGCGTATTCCCGCATTCTTATGGCCGCATCGCTCCGCGGCAAAAGAATGGCTGGATCCGCACTGATCATGAGAACTTTCATAAGACCTCTTGCGCAATAACTTTTCTTGACGAAATATGAAAATCTCGTGCGAAAACAACGAAGCGCGAGGAAGTGAATACGGCGTATTCATTGACGAGCAATGAGTTGTTTGCAGCCGAGATTTTCATAGTGCAGGCGAAAGGGTTATTGTGCAAGAGGTCTATAGTGATTTCAAAATCATAGCGGTTTCTTGTATCATTTTTTCTTTTATGAAGTGACTCGCGCGCGCTCGCGCGGCCGCGGCAAAAGCGGCGCGCATATCGGGATTTCTCGCAAACGCGCGCAGAGCATCCTTTAATTCTTCTTTGTTATTGTATGCAATCAACATCCCATCCGCGCCGTCGGTGATAACTTCCGTATTGCCGCCGATCGCGGTTGCCACCACCGGAAGCCCTGCCGCCATCGCTTCAATCAACGTATGCGACAGGCCCTCGTATCCGGAATTAAGCACGAAAATATCACTTGCTTGGAAATATGCCATCAGTTCTTCATGCGACACCGCGCCCGGCAGGCGCACGCGCGTAGCCGCTCCGCGCTCCTGAATCTTACGCCGCAGATTTTCTTCCTCGGGTCCGGAACCCGCAATAATAAGACGGACTTCCGGCAGTTCTCCCGCGAGATCCGCAATCGCATCAATCAATATCGAAAATCCTTTCCACGGCACGAGCCGCCCCACCGAGATGATAACAATTCCGGATAAACCGAGGCGTTCTCGCGCCTCGTCCCGTGACACCCGTTCCTCCGGCAGAACTACCGCATTATACACCACCGCGATCTTGCCTTCGTTCACCCCCCATCCGGCAACAATCCCCTGCAAATATCTGCTCGGCACAATCACGCGGTCCGCGCCCTGCGCGACAAATTGCTGAACCCGACGGCGCATCCGGGTTATAGCGCCGTGCTTTTGTTTTTGAAATGCCTCCGGCGTTTCAAAAACCTTCTCACGGTGGATTTTTCGTTTTGCGTTTTTCACTTGCTCCTGCTCCCACGCATAATCACCGACAACTTTCAAGACAAAACGCGTATCCAGCATATTCGCCGCGATAAGCGCGGGCAGACCGACGCTCACCGGATCCTGCGCGAAAATAATGTCACTCCCGCGGGCAGTAAAAGCCAATCGCAAAAAATAAAGCGCATGCCGCGCGATACGCGGCATATGCCTGACCGCACCAAAATAACTCACGCGCGCGCTTATATTTTTCTGCGGCAGCGCATCCGCGAGCAGGGCGCTGTAGGTCGCAGGTCCCCCGATATCAGGAGGAAAAAGCCCGGTGGCGATCGTGATTCTTTTTTCCGCGGAAAGGAGCTCGTGAAAAACTTTTGCATATTGATCCGCTATCGTACCCCAGTCGAACCGGTGCGTAATCTTTTCGCGCGCGCGGCCTGCCAGCATCCGGGCATACGCAGGATCCCGAACCAATCGCATAATCTTTTTGGCGCAATCCCCTGCATCATCAACCCTTGCAAACAATCCAGTTTTCCCGTCTTCAATAATATCAGGGATGCCGCCGACGGAGGTCCCTATCACCGGCACTCCCGCGGCAATGGCTTCTACAAAAGCATTTCCCATGCCCTCGGACCGCGACAAGCGCACAAACACGTCCGCCTCGCTAAGATACCGCGGCAGTTCGGCGTGCGGCACGGTGCCAAGAAATACTATCGCATCCCGCACGCCGAGTGCCGCCGCCAATGCTTCCAAATCCTCTCTTTCCGGCCCGTCGCCTGCAATCCGGCATTGAATATCCGGCATTTCTTTTTTCACCTCGGCAATCGCGCGAATCAAAACATCAACGCCGTTTTTCGGCGCCAGCCGCGATATCGTTATAACCGTATTTCCGTTTCGCGCATTTTTGATTTTCGCATTTTCAATTTTGAGTCTTTCTGTATCTGCGCCGTTGGGAATTACTGCGCACGGCCCGCAATACCCGTGCGACCGCGCGATCCCCCGCAAGTATGATGAGATTACCGTCACCCTATCCGCGCGCATGAGCAGGGCGCGAAACGACCGCCGGATCCACCCCCATCGCCCTCCTCGCAAATAACCTTCCGACTCGCCATATTGCACCGTCAAGACAAAAGGCAGTCGCGGCATATGCCACCCAACCGCAAGCGCCGCCACCGCCCCCTGCGAAATATCCATGCCCCAAAGCAGTGCGCGATCTGTTTTTTTGAAATCCGCCATCAGCCGACGCACATGCCACACCGCCAAAAATGGCAGAAGCCATTTATCAAACGGCGCGCCAAAACCAAAACGCACGATCGTGCCCTCCTGGGCGGCTTCGCGCGCCAAGACCCCGCGCGACATTCGTGCGGTGAGGATAATAAAATCAAACTCGTCGGCGAGGCGCCTCGCGACTTCTTCAATCGCGATTTCGCTCCCCCCCACCCATGGCCGATATGCGGTGGTACAAACAATAACTTTAGGTTTTTCCATAACTTTCACATCCGCAACCTATCACTATAGAGGCTAAGCCTCTATAGTGTATTCGCTGCGGTCAGAAAATATGCCGCACCAAAAAGAAACCCGTCGCGGCAAGCGCGCTCAACGCAAATGCGGAAGCAAAAAACACGCCCGGAAAGTGAAGATTTTTCTTACTGATCGCGCGTGATACCGCCTCCCCGGCCGGCGCCGCCGAGAGCGCGTCGGCCATCAGAGATGCCGTCGCAATCAATTCTTTTTTTATCAAAGATTGCGACAACTCCGGCCCGCGCGATAAAGAGGATATGATCGCGGGGACAGAAGAAACAATCGGTACGAACGAATTCGCCGCGCCGTTATTTGTTCCGATTTTTTCTGCAGATCCCTGTTTGATTCCAACCTCCCGCTCTGCGGCAGGCAATCCGCCGGGATAACGCAGGGTAACTTTGACACCCGATGACAAGCCAGTGACGCGATTGGCAAACGCGGCTTCACTCTGGGCCCCGATCACGGTATGCACCGGAAAGAAAAACTTCTTGTCTTGGTCATCCTCCAGCATCCACCCGCCGATATCCGCGCCAACCGACGCCGGATTGACGATACGAATAGCACCGCCTTCCCCTGCTGTAACCTGAGCAATCGCGATTTTGTTTGGAATCACGCGCGCTACGGCATAATCCGATGCCGCATACTCCCCGGAAGATACGGATAACACTATCGTGTAGATGCCGGGCTCCCGATAGGTATGGCCTATTGATTTGCCCTCGGCGGTCTCGCCATCCCCGAAATTCCACCAGAATCTCGCGCCAGTAATCGGCTCGCGGACAAGCCCTATCGCCTCACCGATAAAATTGCCTTCAACCCCGGCAAGCACGATACGATCCTCGCCAGCAAACGCCTGTATTGTCGGCACCGGTGGCAGAGGGGCAACCGGCGCATGGTAAGAAGAGGCCGCGCTTGATGTTGAGGTTGCGGCCGAAGACGCGATGGGAGACGACGCAGAAGACAATACGCTCTTTTCAATATTGATTGATTGGCTTGCGGTCCATGATTGTATGGAAATCCTGCCCATTGCCTTGACCGTCAGCGTCGGCGCGCCCGAGGCGGTATCGCGATAATAAAACGTCCGGTTTGCAGTATTTTTATTCATCACCGGATCCACCGGTCCTCCAGCGGCATTCAAAAATTCTCCTGTCGAGGAGGTCGATGAAAACACTAAATCAATCGTCTCGTCGCTCTTGTGCGAGTTCTCTCCCGCGTCTTGCGCCTGCACGGTCAGGGCGCCGGAAAGCTCTCCTCCCTTTATCGCCTGCGGATCGGTGATAAAAATAAAACGCGTGATGAGCGAAGACGCCGCAGACGCGCCGAGCGCAAACAAAAAAAGAAAATCCGCCACCGTACAAACAATGGCAATTGACTTTCTTTTCATCGCGACAGCATCAGTATTACCGCGCAATTTGTTGTATTTTCTCCTGAATCACCTTGACCTGGGCCAACAAGACCTTGAGCTGGAGTTTTTGAACATTGTCCTGAATATCTTTCACGGTCGCATCCTGCTGTTGCGCTATCAAAGGATTGGACACTATTGACGGCCGCGGCAGAATGGCGATTTTCTCCTGCAAAACCCGTATCTGCTCACTGATGATCTGCGCCTGTTTATATTTAATGGAATCCTCCAGCGCAGTGCGCACTTGCTGTTCCAAAACACCGTGCTGGGCGGCAAGCCGAACCAATTCATCCTGAAGAGCAAGCAATTTATCACCCGTTGCGGTTTTCACCTCGGTGCCGATCTCGGCAATTCGCTTCTCAATCCGCGCCGCTTCTTCAGCAGTTGCCTTTGGTTGGAGAGTTGCCACCACTCCCTGCAATATCTGAATTTGCTGTCCAAGTGTGCGGCTAAGCTCTTCGCGGGTCAACTCGGGCGCTTTGGGTGGAGGAGACGCCACGATCGGCGGCGGGCTTGTATCAATGCCCAAGACCCCTTGTTGGATTGCTTTCAACTTCTCACCGATGATTTTCAATTGGATAGCAGTAATCTGATTTTGGATTGCCGAGAGGTCAGCGAATCCCGCGCTGGTGGAAACGAAAAACAGCAATAGGATCAGAGCGAATAGAAGCGGAGCGCGGTTTTCAGTCATAAATTATGAATGAGAAAAATTATTTCTTAAGCGCGTTTATTTTGTCCTGAATCGCTTTTACCTGCGCCTGGAGAATCTTTGCCCGCAAAGCGGTGATCTGATCCTGAATCGCTTTGACATCACTCGCGGCCGGAGCTGTCGAAGACGGCGCGGGTGCCGCAGGCGCTACGGGAGTTGAAATAGACGGCGTAGAAATTTGTGGTACAGACGCGGATACTGCTCCGAAAAGCTCATTGAGTTTTGCCCGCGTCTTTGGCCCCACTTGACCGCTCCCGAGATCCTTGACACTCTTGATCAGGCCATACTTCATCTGAAATTTCTGCACCGCACGGGTAGTTGCAGGTCCAAAGAGCCCACTCGCAAGTCCTTCCGGATAAATGTCTTTGTCGCGAGCAAGCAACTGCTGGAGTGTTTTTACGCTATCATTCCGATCTCCGGTGCCGAGATTCCGGGTCAGCAAAGATACCGCACCACCCACCACGGAATTCACCGCAGAACCGGCAAGAGCCAATTTCTGCGCAATAACGGCCTGCACATTTGCAATCTGCTGTTTAAGGAGCGCCACTTTATCTACGGTTGCCGAAGTCGGCACTGCGGGCGCAAATGACGCGCCGCCTCCGCCCCCGCCTCCACCGCCTCCGCCGGACGATCCTCCACCGCCCCCGCCGCCTCCGCAGGTGCCGGAGGGCGTTACCGCAGTATTGCCGTTAGTTGCGGGAATCGCGAGTGTAGATTGGCTATCTCCACAAACCGTTGCGATATTACGATTATTATCAAGGGTCTTTTTGTCTCCTGAAGCGAGGTTGACGCTTCCGGATCCGCCTCCGCTGAATGTCATTGTCCCACCGGTCAAGTCCAGCATATCAAAACTACTTCCCGATTGCAGGGTGTAGTTGGAGCTATCACTCGGAAGCGTCAGTGTCACATCCGCATCCGTGGTCACATTATCAGCCAGTACTACTGAAAGCGGCAATACAGCTATAGCAACCGCGGCGACTATTATATACCTCCTAAGAGAGATCTTTTGCATAAGTAAAGAGTGCTTGAACCAATTGAGAGAGGATTATTAACGGCAGGAGCCCTTCTCAACCGTGAGACCCGTAGTGCTGCCAACCCCATCAATCGACTTGCCAATATAGATGCGATACATATCTGACGATGAAGCCGCGCGCATCTGAATGCAACTCCCTACACCCGTTGCGGACGAATTAACCACCAATGTAGAAGTGCCATTTGCTCCGGCGCCGATAAGCGCATCTCCGCCGAGGCTAAATGTGTTTGCCGGCGTTGTCGTCGCGATACCGACTGATCCCTTGGTTGTGCCTATGAGAAGCCCGTTCGCAAAAGTGGATGTTGCCGTCGTTGAAGTCGCCAACAGGGTACCGACGGTCAATCCATTTGCAAGAGTAGAAGTGGAATTCGATACAAAGTTCGCCATCGTGCCTAACGCGAGAAGAGAGCCGGGCGTTGTTGTCCCAATGCCAAAGTTACCCGATGCGTCAATCCGCGCCTGTTCGGTCCCGGCAGTCGCAAATCCAAGAATATTTGTCCCTCCCCTGAAAAGACCGGTTGCGGGACTATTGATAAAGGCGAATGAGGGCACTGCTGCGGTCCCATCAGCGTGGTAAATCGTGGATGTCGCGGAAAACGAACGCGCGAAAAGGTCAGTGTAGAGCGTGGATGTCGCCGCAGAAACAAAGTTGCCAATGCCTTGGATACTAAACAGAGATCCCGGGCTTGTTGTCGCGATGCCCACAAACCCCGTGTTTGTTGCCAAAAGCACTGACGAAGTCGCGGTAAAGTTAGATAGCATCAACGGAGTGTATAGCGTAGATGTTGCCGCAGAGATAAAATTGCCAACCCCTTGGATGGAAAAAGTTGTTCCGGGCGTCGAAGTGCCTATGCCATTGCTTGCCGAGGTTGAGGTTGCGGTAAATGAGGGAAAGGTAATAGTGGAATAAATCGTAGATCCGCCGCCTGCCCAGTTACCAATGCCCTGCACGCTCAAAAGCGTGCCTGCGGTGGTCGTGCCTATGCCGGTATTGCCGGTAAGCACTGAAGTGCCGTTCACCGTAAGATTACTGGTGACAATGATGCTATTGCCAACCGAGGTTGCCAAAACCGATCCCCCGACCGCAAGCACCGCGCCGACCACCAGACCCGCAATAATAAACGAAGGACTCTGCTTATTAAAATAAAAATGAGACATTCTTTTCATCTGCATAGTTATAAAAATTAAAATTAGAAAGAATAGGTACGATAATGTGATAATCTTTAATTAAAGAAGGGGGCGAGATGGCTACGCGGTTCGACGAAAACCCGCGTTGATTTCCCCATGACTGGCTGAATTGAGTTATTCCTGTGGATAACTTATATTCATTTTACCCCCGGTGCCGCGAATGTAAATAGCGCCGCCTGTGGATAACCCCTTATCATCCTGCTTTCATCAGGACAAGGGGTTTTTCCATTTGCGCCAGAGGGCTATAACTCGCGGTAATGGTCCAACAAATACTGAAGGTCAGGAGATTTGATTTGGGCAATGCCTTTTTGCAATATCTCTCTTGCTTTAGCGTCATCCTTACGGACATACCGATAGAACTCATAGGCCTGGCGGTACAGTATGCCGTCATTGGGATCTTTTTGCAACGCAAGGATAAAGTTCTCCTCGGCGCGTACGGGATCCTTAAGCTCAAAAG
>Ga0209515_10007869_pt1 | contig 12681 bp, 6 predicted proteins | sample Subgroupgradi54m_FD_187454 | JGI IMG/M metagenome (GOLD analysis project Ga0209515, IMG submission 187454) | Subsurface groundwater microbial communities from S. Glens Falls, New York, USA - GMW60B uncontaminated upgradient, 5.4 m (SPAdes)... ... | reverse complement strand
TTATTTTAATAATTCAAAACAATAACTATGTTACAAAAAGAAAAAGAACCAAAGAAGAGCTAATGAAAGTTTTGGGTCTGACCCCGTAACGACTTGTTCCCGAGCTCTTAAATGAGTGGAGGACGGATGGAGAGCTTTTTAGCCTCCATAAGATGCCGATCTCCAACTCCACTTTGGTGGAAGGAGAAAGATATAGTCTATACATATAGTGATATATGAGGATATGACGAGAGGACCGGGATGAACGAACCTCTGGTCTGCCAGCTGTCGCGCCCGCGGCACGGCTGGGTAGCTATGTTTGGTTCTGATAAGCGCTGAAAGCATATAAGCGCGAAGCAGGCTTCAAGATAAAGTATCGTAGATTCGTAGAAGATTACTACGTTGATAGGGCTCAGATGTAAGCACAGTAATGTGTTAAGTCGAGAGCTACTAATAAATCATTTTTAATGGGTAATGACTTCCTTGTAAAATTAAGTTTCTTTTCCCCGCCGTTGAAATGCCTCTATTATGCAATGTTGGCGAATAGCCAAAGGCATTTCAACGGCGGGGTTTGTGAAAATTGTGAAAATAAATAAAAATAAAAACGAGCATAAATTCTCGTGGTTATTGTAAGGTAGCTATGCCAAGGGTGCTCCACCTGTTCCCATCCCGAACACAGAAGTGAAATCCCTTAAGGCCCATGATAGTCGGTTTACGCCGGCGAAAGTAGGTAGCTGCCCTACAATATTCGTGAGTATGCTCGTTTTTAGTTTGCTTGACTTTTGGTCAAAAAACTATATAATGATGGGGTACAGTGAGAAGCAGAGGTTAGTGTGCCCTTCGGGGACATGCCAAAAGAGCCGACCTGCCGGGACTATTTATCCAGCCGGACTCCAACGAAGGAGCCGTGACGACCGCGATAGACGCGGGGTAGGCAGGAAACGTGACCACTTCTCATTGTACAGCTCTGCTGTTGTCAGCGGAGTTTTTGTTCTCACAATTTTTAGTTATCCCCGCCGTTGAGAATAGACAGCTCCAAAGGAGCCTTTATGCATACTCAACGACAATGCGTGAATAACCACTCTTTGTTAATCAAAACAGGAATATCGTTGTGTTATCTATTCTCAACGGCGGGGTTATCCCCTTGCTCGTATCAAAGTTAAAATGATACTACGGATATAGATTTACAAAACGCGTGGGGATTATCAGCGCTCTCAATCGGGAGCGCTTTTTTAATTCTGGATACTAAAGACTAAATACTTTATACTATATCTATGAACGGCAGGTTTCCCAAACAACTTACGATAGGATTAATATTCATTTTAATTTTGAGCGGGATAGGGTATGGCATCTATTATAGTTTAGTGCCAAAAATTTCTTGTACTGACGGAATTAAAAACGGCAAGGAAGAGGGGGTTGATTGCGGAATACTGGCCTGCGGAAAGGTCTGCGAACCGGCGATAATGCCGTTAAATATAATTTCAAGCCAGTTTATCCAAACCGGACAAGGGGATTATGATTTTGTGGCACAAATTTCTAACCCAAATACTTCTTATGGCGCTTCGCGGGTTGAATACAGTTTAGGTTCAAATTCCGGTTCCTTTTATATTCTGCCGGGTCAGACAAAATGGCTGGTTCTTACAGCATTGAAGATTCCGGAAGGAGTCGAGGGCGTAAATCTGGTCATTAATAATGCCCAATGGGAAAAACTTAATATGCCGGACAATACGGTAAGTTTTGTATCAAGAAGGAACGACTATCATGCCACCCAGACGGGCACAGAATTAAATGCAATTTTGTACAATAATTCAAATTATGATTTTGACAAAGTTGATGTGGCGGTTATATTATTCGACAACACGGGCAGTGTTGTGGGCGTTGGCAAGACGGATATCCGCACCTTTGTTTCCAAGTCGGAACGAGGATTAACAGTTGCATGGCCATTTGCTCTGCCGGGAAATGCCACAAGGCAGGACATAGAAGCCTTAACCAATTTATTTGCGAATTCTAATTTTATAAAAAGCTATGGCTCTCAAGAAAAGTTTCAGAAGTTCTATTAGGAATTATTTTAAGGAGATTGACCTCCCTTTATTTGCCGCGACAGCGGCTATTTCTTTATTCAGTATTCTGAATATGTACGGCATAGACGGATTCGGGTCTTTTTTAACAAAGCAAATTATTTTTGTGGTCATAGGATTGGGGGCGATGATATTGTTCTCTTTTTTCAATTATCGTTATTTAAAAAACTATTCTTTTCCGGTACTGCTCTTTTATTTTATTTCAATATTTCTTCTGATCTTAACTTTTGTATCTCGTTCGGTAAGAGGAGTTAATGCCTGGATAGTGTTTGGTCAATTTACTTTTGAGCCTGCTGAATTAGCCAAGCTGATGCTGATTGTCCTTATGGCTAAATATTTTTCCCAACGGCATGTCCATATCAATCAATTCAGACATGTATTTGTTTCAGGAATTTATTACGGTATTCCTGTTTTGATAATTCTCGCCCAGCCGGATCTGGGTTCTGCGATAATCTTTTCTTTAATATGGATAAGCATCCTGGCCTCTATCGGCATAAATAAAAAGCATCTCTTCCTCCTGATAATTTTGGCTGTCCTTGTTTCTTACGGTTCCTGGATGTTTGTTTTAAAACCGTATCAGAAAGATAGACTTCTTACTTTCGTGAATCCGGCTAACGACCCGAGGGGAAGCGGATATAATTTAATTCAATCAAAAATTGCCATCGGTTCAGGATACTGGTTTGGAAGCGGTCTTGGAAAAGGCTCACAGGCGACACTTGGATTTCTGCCGGAGCCTCATAATGATTTTGTCTTTGCTGCGACAGCCGAGCAATTTGGTTTTGTGGGAATTATGGCAATCATGGCCACTATTTCATTTATGGTGTATCGTATTTTGGCTATTGGCAGGGCTACCGCATCTAATTTCGGAAAGATATTTTCTATCGGGATGGCGGTGTTTCTTTTTAGTCATGCTTTAATTGGCGCCTCGGTAAATATCGGATTATTGCCGGTCACAGGAATACCATTCCCATTCTTGAGTTATGGCGGAAGTTATCTCATCTCTATCATGACCGGGTTAGGGATTTTGCAGAGTATTAAAAGGTACGGGTAGCCGCTCTATCTGAATAGTTCACACAACCTCCATGCATGACTGCGGCGTGTCCTTTTTCTAAAATATTGCTAATTTTATAAAAAGGACACGCCCTCCGCCGGTTGTTTTGGTGAATTATTACATTTGGCAAGAGAAGTTCAAACTTGTTTGAACTAAAGCGTGGCACGAAAATATATTGATATTAGAAGGAATAGTGATAAAATATGCAAAATGATTGATCAAGTAAGGTTTGATAAAACCAAAGAAGAGGCCGAAAAGTTTTACTACTCTATAAAAAATGCTAGGTGTCCATATTTCAAAGAAGTTGTTAATTTTAATGTAAAAGGACTGGATCATCTAAAGTTTAAAGACTGGAACAAGGCTAGAATTATTGACGATCAATATCGAAGGTTTAAGCTAATCAAATTAGCTCCAGAGGTAATTAAATTATCAAATACTCTCCAGGGATTTACTTTGGTAAACAAACTTGAGCGTAGGAAAATTAATAGTAGATGGGAACACGCAATGATAGTAGTTAAATATTACGAATTTGTGGCGATACTAAACGATGTGAGAGTAAAAGTCATAGTTAAACAAATATCTGGTGGGGAAAAGTATTTTTGGAGTATATACCCGTTTTGGCGAGCGGGTAAAAATGATTCAAAAAGATTACTATTTAGCGGCAATCCAGAAATAAATTAAAACAAAAAAACGCCGATTTACGGTGTTCTTTTGACGGCACTCGTCTGCGGTTTGCAAGCATTGACCGCGGGAGAGCCGAAGCCCTCACAAGTACCGCCTCTAGTGTAGCATATCGAGCGGTCAAGGGTCAATAGTTGTAGTCCACAATGGAACAAAAACAAGGTCAAACCTTGTTGGGCGACTTTGTTTCAGTCGCTCACACAACCTCTATGCATGCTGCGTAGCGTGCTTTTCTGAAATACTGCTCCGACGACAACGTGTCGGAGCCCCGACCGAAGCGTCGGGGCTGATTTCATAAAAGCACGCTACCTCCGCCGGTTGCTTAGTTGATTTAAAGTAATTGGCAATAAGGGTTCAAATTTTTTATGAAAATTACCAAGACATTGCTTGTGATTATGAGATTTTGGTGGTTAAATTGATGATATGAAACTTAAGTCTGACAAATACAGAAGAACACGAGGAGGCCATTCTCGGCTTTTAGATTTGAGCTGCGCAAAATGCAAGACCCACTTATTTTATTATCAAAAAGACGGGCCAGGAATTTTAAAGATAACTTATCTGGATAGAATTGCTGAACCAAAGATTTCTAATCAAAACCTTACTTGTCCGAAATGCAAAGAACTACTGGGTATTCCAATTATTTATAAAAAAGAAAATAGGCCAGCCCTTCGCTTGTTTGAGGGTGCAATTTCAAAAAAAATAACAAGCTTGTCAAAATTAAAATAAGGTCGAATCTTGTTGGGTGCGAGTTTGACCATCTATGGCCAAATGTAATCCGCAACTAAAGCAACCAGCGGAGGGAGACACTTTTTACAAAATTAGCCCCGACGCTTCGGTACGGGGTCCCGACACGTTGTCGTCGGGATAGATTTTTAAAAAGGCGTCTCCCTCCGTACGGGTAGAGGTTGTGTCAGCTATAAAAATTATGAACCTAATCATAAATTTTACGGAAAAGAGGGGAGAAGTGGAGCTGGAGCTCCGAGATGGCAAGAAGTGCATAGACACCTTGACTTTTAATTTTGATGCTAACTTGGACTCGGTGTTGATATCGGCTGTTGACAAAATTATTAAAAGGAATAAAATAGATACATTGTCCTTGAAAACCATAAAGGCCGCAGGAAAGGTTGACAAATTCAGCTCTGCTTATAAAATTGTCCAAACTTTCATTGAGGCCATAAAAGCAAGTAAATAAGCCATTACAGAGAGTACTGCCGGCTAAAGCACGGCAACACTCCGAGAAATTGCAGGTTCTTAAATGTATATAAGTCCGCCGGCTGGCGGAGTGTTTATCTAAGAATCTAACAATTTCTGCCACCACCAATTGTCCAGTATCAATCGAATAAATTAATATAAAGAATCCGTCAAGCACGACAGGAGAGAGCGTGTTTGTTTTACTTGTCCCTATGCGCAAAATCTTCTCAAAATTTGGCATCGACCAATTTGAAGCGCCCAATTTGGTGCAGGTCCAATTGGATTCATATAAGTGGTTTTTGGATGTGGGTTTGAGAGAGTTGTTGAAAGATGTTTCTCCAACCGAGGACTGGACTGGTAAAGAACTTGAATTGCGATTCTTAGATTATAAACTTGATGAACCTAAGTACCAAGAAAGAACCGCGATAGAAAAAAACATTACCTACGAAGCACCTCTCAAGGTTAAAGTTAGTTTAAGAAACAAGAGAACCGATCAATACAAAGAACAGGAATTATTCCTTTCCGACTTCCCCTTAATGACTCCGAGGGGAACTTTTATTATTAACGGCGTTGAGAGAGTTGTCATTTCCCAGCTTATCAGAAGTCCGGGTGTTTTCTTTTCAATGTCCCGCTCGTCCAGATTGAAAAGATTTTTCGGAGCAAAACTCATTCCTTCCCGAGGTGCCTGGCTTGAATTTGAAACCGAGTACAACGGAGTTATCTCCTGCAGAATAGACAGAAAGAGAAAAGTTCCCGCAACGGCCTTGTTGAGAGCCTTTGGCATAACTAAAGACGAAGAAATCAAAAAACTTTTCCAGGATGTAGACACCGACCCTGACATGAAATATATTCTGGCCACGATATTGGCGGATCCTTCTTCAAATGAAGAGGAAGGATTGATAGAACTTTATAAAAGAATCCGTCCGGGAGATCCGGCCACCCCGGACAATGCCCGGCAGATGGTTCACAATTTATTTTTTAATGCTTCCCGATACGACCTTTCCAAGGTGGGCCGATTCAGGATGAATAAAAGGTTTAACGAAGAACTTGCTTTGGATAAGACCGAGAACAGGGTTCTCCGAAAAGAAGATATTGTCTTGATATTAAAAGAAATTATCAAGCTCAACAATAATCCGTCTTCGGTGCCGGACAACATAGACCACTTGGGTAATAGAAGAGTTAAAACCTTGGGCGAGCTTTTACAGGACAGATTAAGAATTGCCTTTGCCCGCATGGAAAGAATAACCAAAGACAGAATGTCCACTTCGGATATTGCGACAGTTCTTCCTTCCCAGCTTATTAACGCAAGACCGTTTGTCGCTGCCCTGAAGGAATTCTTTGCTTCCGGACAATTATCCCAATTCATGGACCAGCATAATCCCTTGTCCGAGTTGGAGCATAAGCGAAGATTATCAGCTCTTGGTCCGGGAGGTTTAACAAGAGAAAGAGCAAGCTTTGAGGTCAGAGATGTCCATCCTTCCCACTACGGAAGAATTTGTCCTATTGCCACTCCTGAAGGTCCGAACATCGGTTTGGTCGGACACTTGGCTTTATATGCCAAGATTTCCGATTTAGGTTTTATTTTGACCCCTTACAGAAAAGTAACCAAAGGCAAAGTTACCGACGATTATTCATATATGGATGCGGTTGAGGAAGAAAGATACATCATTGCTTCAGCAGGGGCCGAAGTAGATAAAAACAACCAGTTGGTCGGTGAAAAAATAGTCGGCCGTATTCATGGCGAGCCTGGAACAGCTCTGCCGAAAGACATTCAGTATATGGATGTGTCTCCGAGACAAATGTTCTCGGTCTCCACTTCTTTGATACCGTTCTTGGAACATGACGATGCTAACCGTGCGCTGATGGGTTCCAACATGCAAAGACAGGCTGTGCCTCTTATCCAGCCCGAGTCGCCCTATGTCGGCACCGGCCTTGAAGGCAAGGTGGCTAGAGATTCAGGGATGATTGTGGTTGCCACTGAAGCAGGAATGATTACGGCTGTGGATGCTTCCCATATTGTTTTAGAAACTGATAAAGGCAAAGAGTATGAGTATAAACTTTTAAAATTTGCCCGTTCAAATGCGTTTACTTGTTTAAATCAAAGAGTTTTGGTTAAGCGGGGAGAAAAAGTTAAAAAAGGCCAAACTTTGGCTGACGGACCTTCTACCCAAGACGGAGAGATTGCATTGGGCAAGAACCTCGTTGTGGCCTACATGTCTTATGAGGGATGCAATTTCCAAGATGCTATCGTTATTTCGGAACGGCTTGTAAAAGAAGATGTTTTTTCGTCTATTCACATAGAAGATTATTCAACCGATGTCAGAGAGACCAAGCTTGGTCCGGAGTTAACCACCTTCGATATTCCTAACGTTGCCATGGAAAGATTAAGCGACCTTGATCCGGACGGGGTTGTAAGAGTCGGAGCAGAAGTCCGTTCCCAGGATATTCTCGTCGGTAAGATTTCCCCGAAAGGAGAAAGCGACCTTACTGCTGAAGAAAGATTATTGAGGGCAATCTTCGGAGATAAATCAAGGGATGTCAAAGATTCTTCGCTGCGGTTGGACTACGGAAAACAAGGGCGTGTTGTAGATGTTAAAACTTTCTCAAGAGAAGAGGGAGACAAACTGGACGTCGGAGTGATAAAGAAAATCCAGGTTTCTGTTGCCCAATTAAGAAAAGCCCAAGTCGGAGACAAGTTGGCCGGAAGACACGGTAACAAGGGTGTTATTTCCACGATTCTGCCCGAAGAAGATATGCCATTTCTGGAAGACGGAACTCCAGTGGACATTATTTTAAGCCCATTGGGTATTATTTCCCGTATGAATATCGGACAGGTTCTTGAGTCGCACTTGGGTATCGCGGCAAAGAAACTTGGCTACAAAGCCGCTACTCCGGCCATGGCCGGTCCGACCGAGGATGCTATTATAGAAGAACTTAAAAAAGCCGGTTACCCGGTAGATGGCAAGATGCAATTATATGACGGAAAGACCGGCAGGGCTTATGATGCAAAATGTCATGTCGGAGTAACCTATTTCATGAAACTTATTCACATGGTTGAAGACAAGCTCCACATGAGATCTATCGGTCCATACTCCTTGATTACCCAACAGCCGTTGGGGGGTAAGGCGCAATTTGGAGGCCAGAGATTCGGAGAAATGGAAGTGTGGGCTCTTGAAGGTTACGGTGCCGCCTATACTCTTCAGGAAATGCTGACCATTAAATCAGACGATGTTTTGGGCCGTGCAAAAACATATGAATCAATAGTTAACGGGGAAGAAATCAGGGCACCGCACTTACCGGAATCATTTAAGGTTTTGCTGTCAGAAATAAAAGGTTTGTGTTTGGACGTTGAATTAATAGAAAGGTAAATAAAATAACAGAGATCCTCATCGCCAACGCGTATCCCTAAAGGGACCCTCGCGGGCGATAGGAACCTATCCGAGCATGGATTTATCTTCAATAAAACTTAAAATTGCCTCTCCGGAAAACATAATGTCGTGGTCATATGGAGAGGTAACAAAACCGGAAACCATCAACTACCGGACCCAGAAACCTGAAAGAGAAGGTTTATTCTCGGAAGCAATTTTCGGACCCACCAAAGACTTGGAATGTTATTGCGGTAAATATAAAAGAATACGATATAAGGGAATTATCTGCGACCGATGCGGAGTAGAGGTAACGCGCTCAATCGTCAGAAGAGAGAGAATGGGTCATATTAAACTTGCCGCTCCAGTTGCCCATATTTGGTTCTTAAGAGGCGTGCCTTCCAAGGTTGCCACCATTCTGGGAGTTTCTTTGCCTGAATTGGAAAGAGTTGTTTATTTTGCGAGCTATATTGTGACAAGTGTGAATGAAGATTTGAAAGCTGAAGCAATGAAGAGGATTGAATCCGAATTTAAATCCAAGTTCAAGAACTCCAAGAATACCAATGAAGAGGAATCATTGAAAGAATTAAAGGACCGCGAGAAAAATAACTTAAAAAATCTGCTGAAGTATCAGATAATTTCTGAACTTGATTTCAGGGACCTTTCCACTAAATACGGAGAAGTATTCGAAGCAGGAATCGGAGCGGAAGCAGTCAGAAAACTTTTGGAAGAATTAGACATGGAAGAAATGCTTACCGAACTGGAGGGGGAGGCGAAGAACGAATCAAATCCCTTGGAGATTAGAAAAATATCAAGACGCCTCAAGTATTTAAAAGGAATGCTCAAGGCCGGAATTCGTCCGGAATGGACGATTATTACCGTTCTTCCTGTTATCCCGCCGGCACTAAGACCGATGGTTCCTTTGGACGGAGGCCGTTATGCAACTTCAGATTTAAATGACTTATATAGGAGAGTAATAAACAGAAACAACCGTTTAAAGCATTTACTTGAACTCAAGGCCCCGGAAGTTATCACCAAAAATGAAAAAAGAATGCTTCAGGAAGCTGTCGATGCCCTTATTGATAACTCAATGAGAAGGGGACAGATTACGACTGCCGCTTCAACTGGACAGAAGAGAGCTCTTAAGTCTTTGGCCGACATGCTCAAAGGAAAACAAGGCCGGTTCCGACAGAACCTCTTGGGTAAAAGAGTAGATTACTCGGGAAGAAGCGTTATCGTCATCGGTCCGGAATTAGGATTGGCTGAATGCGGATTGCCGAAGCAGATGGCTTTGGAATTATTCAAGCCGTTCGTAATAGGTATTCTTATTCGCAAAGAACTCGCTCACAATATCAAATCAGCCGGCAGATTGATAGAACAGGAAACTCCCGATGTCTGGACAGCTCTGGAAGAAGCCATGAAGGATAAATTAGTTTTATTAAACCGCGCTCCGACCTTGCATCGATTATCCATCCAGGCATTTAGCCCGACTTTGATAGAGGGTAAGGCCATCAAGATTCCGGCTTTGCCGACGCATGCTTTCAATGCCGACTTTGACGGCGACCAGATGGCCGTTCATTTGCCTTTGACCAATGAAGCCCAGAGAGAAGCCAGAGAATTAATGCTTGCCAGCCATGGAATTTTAAAGCCGGCCACAGGCGAACCGGTTGCTTCGCCAAGCCATGATGTATCTTTTGGCATTTACTATTTAATGAGCATAAACGCGAAAGCTCTGGGAGGCGGAAAGACATTTTCTTCAACCCAGGAAGCACTTCTCGCTTATGAAAATAACATTGTCGGCTTGAGAGCCAAAATTAAAGTTTTAATGAAAAATGTTGAAGGCAAGATGGAAATAACAGAAACAAGCGTCGGCAGAATTATTTTTAACGAATCTTTGCCGGAAGGACACGTATTTGTAAACAGAACTCTGGACAAGCCGGCTTTGAAAATAATCGGCTCGGATATTTGGGATGAATTTGGAAAAGAAGCCACTGTTGTTTTCCTGGATAAAGTAAAAGACCTCGGATTTCATTATGCTACCATCTCGGGTATTTCATGGGGCATGAATGACTTGAGAATTCCGATTGAGAAGCCCGGTATTATTGAAGAGGCCGATAAGTTGATAGAAGAAAATAAAGCATTATATGAAGATGGTTTGCTTACCGAATATGAGAGACGTTCAAAGGCTATTGAAATATGGAATACCACTAAATCAAAACTTTCTGTTTTGGTTAAAAAGCAGCTTGATCCAAGTGATTCTGCATTTATGCTCGTTGATTCCAAGTCCAGAGGAACTTGGGGAACTTTGGACCAGATGATGGGTATGAGAGGTATTTTCGCTAATCCAGCCGGAGAACTTATTGAATTGCCGGTAAGGAATTCTCTTAAAGAAGGTTTAACTTCTCTTGAATATTTCATATCCACTCACGGAGCCAGAAAAGGATTGGTAGATACCGCCTTGAAAACTGCTACCGCCGGATACCTGACAAGAAGGTTAGTTGATGTGGCGCAGGACATTGTCGTCACCGAAGAAGACTGCAAAGACAAAGAAGGATTTGTGATGTATGCCGAAGACGGAAAAGTCAGCGGAGAAACTTTGGGCAGGAGAGTGAAGGGAAGAGCCGTGTTGGAAGATATCGTAGATAAAGACGGCAATATTATCGTTAAGAAAAATAAAATAGTAGACAAAGAATCTGCTAAGAAAATTGAAACTTTGGGATTAAAGACAATCAGAGTCCGCTCGGGTATCAAATGCAAAGCTACTACCGGTATATGCCAATTGTGTTACGGCTATGACCTTTCCAAGAATGAACTGGTAAAAATCGGCGAAGCGGTCGGTATTGTTACTGCCCAGGCTATCGGAGAACCTGGTACCCAGCTGACGATGAGAACCTTCCACACCGGAGGTGTTGCCGGCGGAGCCGACATTACGATGGGTTTGCCTCGTGTTGAAGAAATTTTTGAAGCCCGACCGCCGACATTCAAGGCTTTGATTGCCGACGTAGACGGAAAAGTTTTGGCTCTCCAGGACAAGGGTAAACAGAAAGTCTTATCAGTTGAGGTTGCCGGAACAGGTGAGAATATAGAGTATTTAGTTGCTCCTAATATTACTGTTACTGTAGCAGCCGGTGATTTGGTTACCGTCGGTCAGCAATTGAGCGAAGGCCATGTTGATCTTAAAGAATTATTTAAAACCACCGATAATATTGATTTGGTGGCAAGATATATTGTCAGAGAAGTCCAATCTATTTATTCGCCGACCGGAGATAGTATCAACGACAAACACGTTGAATTGATTGTCAGACAGATGTTCTCAAGGGTTAAAGTTCTTGATTCGGGAGACACCGATCTTTTGGCGGGAGATACCGTTGAAAAAAGAACTGCCTGGATAGAAAACTCCAAAGCCAAAGACAATAAAAAAGTTGAAGCTTCATATGAACAATTATTGCTCGGTATTACCAAAGTATCATTAAGCACCGACAGCTTCCTCTCGGCCGCTTCCTTCCAGGAAACAGCCAGAGTCTTAATTGATAGCGCTATCCTCGGCAAAGAAGATTACCTCCGAGGTCTCAAAGAAAATGTCATCATCGGACGCCTTATTCCGGCGGGAACGGGGTTTGGCAACGAAATGAACGAATAGCTGACACAACCTCTACAACCGCCGTAGGCGAGCAGTGGTCGTATGACCATGCATGACCTGCGGGGTGCACCTTTTTAAAATCCTACCCCGACGACAACGTGTCGGGGCCCCGACTGAAACGTCGGGGCTGATTTTAAAAAGGCACACACCCTCCGCCGGTTGCTTAGTTGGTAGCTGACGATTGGTAAGCGAGTTCAAACTAAACTTAAAATCAAACGGCTCGCATATGCGAGCCGTTTGATTTTAAGCAGGAAAAATGAGATTATTTTTCTATAAGATGAAATTGTCATTTGATACACAACTCGCAGATAACTACACGAGTCAATCGCAAAAGGTTCGTGTTTTAACCGAGGATTGGGTTGACAACTCTATTTTTTGTCCGAATTGTGGACAGTTGGGTGTAGAGAAGTATCCAAACAACCAACCCGTTGCTGATTTTTATTGCAAAAATTGCCACGAAGATTATGAATTGAAGAGTAAACAAGGTTCAATAGGAAGCAAAATTGTAGATGGTGCATATCGTACCATGCTCGAGCGGTTAATGGGTAGCAATAATCCAAACTTTTTTATGCTGAATTACGACCTGGCCACTTTCGAGGTTACAAACTTTCTTGTTATTCCAAAACACTTTTTTGTACCGGAAATTATAGAGAAAAGAAAACCGCTCTCCTTAACAGCACAGCGTGCTGGTTGGAT
>Ga0209515_10007867_pt1 | contig 12683 bp, 12 predicted proteins | sample Subgroupgradi54m_FD_187454 | JGI IMG/M metagenome (GOLD analysis project Ga0209515, IMG submission 187454) | Subsurface groundwater microbial communities from S. Glens Falls, New York, USA - GMW60B uncontaminated upgradient, 5.4 m (SPAdes)... ... | reverse complement strand
AGCCGATTCCTGTCGATCAGGTCGAACCAATTGAGGCGATCACGAAACGATTTGCCACGGCGAGTATTTCCTATGGAGCACTTTCGCTTGAAGCGCATGAGACGCTGGCGATCGCGATGAATCGTATCGGCGGCAAGTCCGGCTCTGGCGAGGGTGGAGAAGATCCGGCGCGCTACCATCCGACCGATCCCAACATGAATCGTAGCTCAGCGATCAAGCAGGTGGCTTCTGGCCGCTTTGGCGTGACGCCGGAGTATTTGATGTCTGCGCGCGAGCTTGAAATCAAGATGGCGCAAGGCTCCAAGCCCGGCGAAGGAGGCCAACTGCCTGGGCATAAAGTCTCGGCGGATATCGCGCGCGTACGCCATACCATTGCGGGCATCTCACTCATCTCGCCGCCTCCGCACCATGACATCTATTCCATTGAGGATCTCTCGCAGCTCATCTACGATCTGAAAATGATCAGCCCGACCGCTCGGGTCAACGTGAAGCTGGTCTCAGAGGCCGGGGTCGGCACGATCGCCGCTGGCGTTGCCAAGGCCTATGCGGATACGATCTTGATCTCTGGCCATGATGGTGGCACAGGGGCAAGCCCACTCAGCTCAATCAAAAACGCCGGCCTTCCGTGGGAGCTAGGGATCGCTGAAGCGCAGCAGACGCTGCGCATGAATGGACTGCGCGAAAGGGTCATGCTGCGCACCGACGGCGGGATGAAGACGGGACGGGATATTCTCCTGGCTGCGGTCTTCGGCGCTGAAGAGTACGGTTTTGGGACGGCGGCGGTTGTGGCGACAGGGTGTGTGATGACGCGGCAGTGCCATCTCAATACTTGTCCTGTCGGCGTGGCGACGCAAAATCCGATGCTGCGCGCGCGATTCACTGGCACCCCAGAGATGGTTGTCAACTACATGCGCTTCATCGCGCAGGAACTGCGCGGGTACATGGCAGCACTCGGTGTGCGGACGCTGGATGAGCTGATCGGCCGCACCGATCTCTTGATAGTCCGCAAACTCACGAATCTTCCGCCGAAAGCCGCCACGGTCAACCTTCATGCGCTCATGACGACGGTGGATGAAGGGCCGCGCTTTCATACTGTCGTCCGCAACGATCGCGCGCATGATGAGCCGCTCGATAACCAACTCATCACGGACGCCCAGCCAGCGCTTGAGCGCCAAGAGAAGGTGAAGCTGAGCTACCCGATCCGGAATATCCACCGCGCCGTTGGAGCGCGGCTCGCCGGGCAGATTGCGCTGCGCTACGGTGATACAGGATTGCCGACGGCGACGGTGGATGTGACCTTCCGCGGAGTGGCCGGGCAGAGCTTTGGCGCGTTCTGTATCAATGGCGTCCGGCTTACGCTGATCGGTGAGTCGAACGATTATGTCGGTAAGGGGATGGCCGGTGGGGAGCTCATCATCCGTCCGCCGGATGAAGCCCCGTTTGCCTGGCATCACAATGTGATTATCGGCAATACCTGCCTGTATGGCGCGACCGGCGGCATCCTCTATGCGGGTGGTCGCGCAGGGGAGCGATTTGCGGTGCGCAACTCCGGAGCGATGGCGGTCGTCGAAGGGTTGGGCGATCACGGCTGCGAGTACATGACCGGTGGCATCATCCTGGTGCTTGGGGCGACCGGCCGCAACTTTGGCGCAGGTATGACCGGCGGGCGCGCCTATGTGCTTGATCGCGAGCGAGTGTTTGAAAAGAGGGTCAATCTTGAGCTGGTCAGCCTTGAACAGCTTGATGTTCAGGAGGACATTGACAACGTTCGCATCCTCCTCGAGCGCCATTTTGTGGCCACGAAGAGCAACCGTGCGCTGGAGATCCTGACCAACTGGGATGACCACCAAGAGTTCTTCTGGATGGTGGTGCCGCGCGGCTCAGGGGCCAAGCTCGAGCAAGCGGTCAGCGCCAAAGAAGGGTAAGGTACTAGCGTCCATTACTGTACAGCAACACGGTTGATTGGCTCTGCGTCGATCGGTGAGAGAATTCCTGTTGCTTCCAAGTATTCCACTCCACGGAGTTACTCATGGCGGTTACCACTGAGCACGTTCTCAACGCTCTTCGTTCTGTCCACGATCCTGATCTGAAGCGCGACCTGGTCTCGCTGGGCTTCATTAAAGACCTGACGGTGCAGGGCGGACGCGTGGCGTTCAAGATTGAGCTTACGACGCCGGCGTGTCCGGTCCGCGATATCATGAAGGAAGAAGCGCGTGCTGTGGTCGCAGCACTCCCCGGCGTCTCGCAGATCGAGATCACGATGACCTCCCAAGTGCGCCGCTCAGTCTCCGGTGCTGCCGGTGACCAGCTCGTTCCAACCATTAAAAACATCATTCCCATCGCCAGCGGCAAAGGCGGCGTGGGAAAGTCGACCGTGAGTGCGAATCTCGCGCTGGCGCTCGCCAAGAGCGGTGCGCGTGTAGGCGTGATGGACGCGGATGTCTACGGCCCAAGCATCCCGACGATTCTTGGCGTGACAGACGCTCCTGAAGTTGATGAGCAGAACCGCATCACACCGGTTGAGCAGAGCGGCCTGAAGGTCATGTCGATGGGCTTCTTCATGAAGCCGGAAGAGGCGGTCATCTGGCGCGGGCCGATGCTCCACAAAACGGTCCAGCAGTTTCTCGGTGGCGTCATCTGGGGCGAACTCGATTATCTGATCGTTGATCTGCCGCCTGGAACCGGTGATGTGCAGCTTTCGCTTTGCCAGATGATCCCGATCACCGGGGCGGTCATCGTGTCAACGCCGCAAGATGTGGCGCTGAATGTCGCGCAGAAGGCGATTGCGATGTTCAAGAAGCTGAATGCGCCGATTCTTGGCATTGTCGAGAACATGAGCTATTACCTTTGTCCGCATTGCGGCAAACGCGATGACATCTTCGGTACTGGCGGGGCGAAGCAGATCGCCGAGCGACTGGCCATCCCGTTCTTGGGCGAGATCCCGCTTGCCACCCCCATCCGTGTGGCCTCGGACACTGGGCGGCCTATGGTGCTCACCGATCCCAATTCACCGTCGGCTAAAGCGTTCACTGAAGTGGCGGAGCGGCTCGCCGCGCAGGTGAGTATTAAAGGGATGCAAGGAGAATTGACCCCTGAAGTGAAAGTCACCTTCTAGCGATGATGGCCGAGATGATCAAGAGTCTGGTACCAGTTGAGATTGGCCGGGCCAACGAATACGATCTCAAGATTACGTGGCAGGACGGGCATGTCAGTGTCTACCCGGCGCGTGAGCTGCGCCTGAAGTGCCCATGCGCCGGATGTGTGGATGAGCTGACCGGGGTGGTGCGCGTGATCGGCACAAGCGTGCCGCAGGATGTGCATCCGCTTAAGATTCATCTCGTCGGCCGCTATGCGATTAGCATCGACTGGTCCGACAGCCACCGCACCGGCATCTACGCGTTCGATTTGCTCAGAAAGCTGTGTCCCTGCTGTCAGGCCGGGCATGGGTGTGGATGTGCGAAGGGCAGTACGTGCTAACTGAGCATGTAGGGCATCAGGGAAATTCCATACAATGACCGAAGTGAAGATTCTTGAGCCGGGCGAAATTCTCGCGGAGATCGCGGCACGGCCTCTGCTCGCGCGGGAGCAGGCTCAAGCCGGGTATCTTGGGCAGTATGTCGATTGGACCCTCATCCTTGCTGACGTCCATCGGGTGACTTCAGGAGAAGTCCGGCTCTTGCTTCGTCGCCGAGCCAATGAGATGCGCTATGTGGCCACGAATGTGGCGCTGGCCAACTATCCCTGGCTGACATCGCTCCACAATGGAAGCGCTGTTCAGCTGCGTGGTCGTATTGCAGCGGTCGATTCGCGTGCAATCGAAATCGACGCAGCCGATGTCATCCGAACCACGTGAGATGCCGCAACCGATTCATCTCGATCATTATGGAAGCACTCCGCTCCTGCCGGAAGTAAGGCAGACGATCGTACAAGCACTCGAGGAGAGTGCCAACCCCTCTTCCATCGGCCAGGCAGGACAGCGGGCGAAGCAGCATCTTGAGCGCGCGCGCAAGCAGGTGGCTGCGCTCATCAATGCGAAGCCTTCCGAGATTTACTTCACCTCGTGCGGGACAGAGTCCAATAACTGGGCGCTGCGCGGCCTGCTCGCAGCGAATAAACGCAAAGGTCACCATCTGATTATTTCGGCGATCGAGCATCCCTCGATCTCGCTCGTTGTGCGGCGGCTTGAATTCGATGCTGGTATGCGGGTGAGCGTCTTGCCAGTGAATCATGAAGGGGTTGTCTCGCCGGCAGCGCTCAAGGAAGCGATGACGCCGCAGACGGTGTTGGTGTCGATCATGCTGGCGAACGGCGAAGTGGGCACGATCGAGCCGATCCAGGAGCTTGCCGCCGTCGCGCATGAGCACAGCGCCCTCTTTCATACCGATGCGATTGCTGCGGTCGGCCACGCCCCGGTTGATGTGCGAGCGCTTGGAGTTGATGCGCTGAGTCTTGCCGCAAACCAGTTCTACGGACCGCAGGGTGTGGCAGCGCTGTTTCTTCGCGAAGGGGTGCGGATTTTTCCGCTCTTAGAAGGCGGCGGCCAAGAGACCGGTGCGCGCTCAGGAACTGAAGCGCTGCCGGTGATTGTCGGCATGAGCGCTGCCGCTGAGATCGCCACACAGCGGCTTCTTGAGCGCACCACACGGCTTGCCGCGCTGCGCGATCGGCTTCGCGATGGCCTCAATGCTCGCATTGAAGGGTTACGGCTTAACGGCTCCTGGTCATCGCGGCCTGCCTGCGCCGCGCCAGGTATATCTGATGGTGGTGCGGCAGGCAGGCTGCCGCACAATCTCCATGTGTGTATCGATGGCGTCTCGAGTGAATCACTCGTCCTCGGGTTAGATCAGGTTGGGATCGCGGCAGGCCTTGGCTCGGCGTGTAATGCCAAAGCGATGCGTCCCTCGCATGTGCTCAAAGCGATGGGGTTGACTGATGAGCAAGCCAAGGGCGCGCTTGTACTGAGTCTTGGTGAGTTAACGACAGACGAAGAGATCGTTCGTGCTATCGAGATCATTCCGCAAGTTGTTGAGCGGCTGCGGCGTGTCACGATGCTCACGATGCGGAATTAGTATGGCTGCGCTCATCGTGGGTGTGGCAAGTATTGTGCTTGGGTTAGCTGCGGTTAAATGGGCACGAGCCTACGGTGTCGTTACCCGTCACCAACGGCACCTGGGTATGAAGGGGCCGAAGATTGTTGACTATGGGCCATTGATACAGCGTGTCACTGAAGCGGGAGCTAAAATCTTTGGGATAGCGATGATCGTCGCTGGCGTGACGCTGCTTGTCATTCGTGTGATGCCTGTCGGCGCTCCGCATTAGCAATGAAGTATATCGTCGTGTTACCTGACGGGGTGGCGGATGTGCCAATCGCCTCGCTTGGCAATAAAACGCCACTTGAGGTCGCGAAGCATCCGAATATTGATTGGATCGCCCGCGAGGGGATCACTGGCTGGTCGCGTACGATTCCGGAAGGGTTCAGCCCAGGCTCTGACGTTGGCTGCATGAGCGTCTTCGGCTACGACCCACGGAAGTATTACACCGGCCGCGCTCCGCTTGAAGCGGCAGCCCAAGGCATCACGCTTGGTCCGAACGATGTCGCGTTTCGCTGCAATACCGTTGAAGCAGTAGGCGGCATCCTGAAGGACTACTCAGCTGGACATATCGAAAGCGAAGACTCGCACGAGTTGATCCAAGCGATCAATGAACAACTTGGTCCGAAATATGGGATGCGCTTTTATCCCGGGGTGATGTACCGTCACTTAGCGGTCATCTCCGGACGTCAGTACGCTCAGACGAAATGCACGCCGGCGCATGACTTAACCGGCAAGCCATTCGTGTGGCCCACCGGACTGGGTGCTGAGCTGCTCACATCGCTCATGCAGGAGTCGGCCACGCTGCTCAAGAATCATCCGGTCAATCAGCGCCGAGTAAAGAGCAGCAAAGCGCCGGGGAATATGCTCTGGTTCTGGGGGCAGGGCACCGTCGCGCAATTTCCGCCATTCCAGAAGCAGTATGGTCTGCGTGGTGGCTGCATCAGCGCGGTCGATATCGTACGCGGGCTGGGCACACTCGTCGGGTTCGACATCATCAAAGTGCCGGGGATCACTGGCTACTTTGACACGAACTATCAAGGTAAAGCTGAGTACGCGCTCAAGGCGCTGGACCAGGATGACTTCGTGTTGGTGCATGTTGAACCGACCGATGAAGCTGGCCATATGGGTGATGCCCAGAAAAAGATTCAGGCGATTGAGGACACCGACCGCCTAGTAGTGGGAACCCTATTAGAGGGCTTGAAGAAGCGTGGCGAGCCTTATGCCATCATGGTGGTGCCGGATCATCCGACGAGCACCACACTCAAAACACACATCGCTGAACCGGTGCCATTCGCCATTTATGCGACTGATGGTTCCAAGGCCCCGGCCCGTCGGTTACAAGAGCCGTGGCAGGCCGGAGCAACCGCCTATAATGAGTCAGCGATCAAATCATCCACCAAGCGATTTGAAAACGGTTTTGAGTTGATGTCATTCTTCTTGCACCAAGGGAAGTCGTAATCGGAGGACGGATGCGGATTCAGGTAAAGTCAGGATTGTTGGATCACGTGCATGATGGCGTTGTGGTTGTTGGCGCGCTGGAGGGGGAGGAGCGGCCAGCATCGCTTGTGCCCAGCGAGTCGTCGCGCGATGCGAAACGGTTATCGCTGCTCGCCCGTGCAGGATTCCGCGGAGCGCTCAATGAAACGATCCTGCTTCCTGAAGGGAACGGCTGGATCCTAGTCGTTGGATTTGGCAAGAAGAAGGGTCTGACGCTCGATCGCGTGCGGCAGTTCGGGGGAACGGCGGCAAAACTCGCACGCAATCATGGATTTAAACGGCTCACGCTTCCACTGGTCAGTGATCGCGCACTCGGTCCTTCGACTCGCACTACGGCTTCTGGCCGTAGGCTCGCTCAGGATTCCGCCCCGCGGGCGGCGGCGGGGCTCCATAAACCGACGATCATTGCGCAAGCATTGGCCGAAGGCGCGCTGCTCGGACTGTATCGCTATGACAAGCTTCGGCAGCTCTCGAAGCATGAGCAGCGACTAAAGATTGAGGCGATCACGATCATCGTGGAGCGAGCTGCTGATGTCAGCGGAGCTAGTGCAGGAGTCAAGAAAGCTCAGATATTAGCGGAGTCAATCACTCTCGCTCGCGATTTGATCAACGGGCCATCCAATATTGTGACCCCCACAGCGCTCGCCGATGAGGCGCGGAAGATCGCGCGGCAGTTCAAACTGAAATGCACCGTGATACCGTTTCCGCAATTAAAGCGGCTGGGGTTTGGCGGAATCGTCGGCGTGGCGCAAGGGGCAGAGCATCCTGCGCAGTTTATCGTGTTGGAGTACCGCCACGCGCGCGCGAAGACCACCTACGCGCTGTGCGGCAAAGGGATCACGTTTGATACGGGGGGAATTAATATCAAGCCCTCAGCCAAGATGGAACTGATGAAGTATGATATGTCGGGTGCTGCGGCGGTGCTTGGCACGCTGAAAGCGGTGGCTGCGCTGAAGCTGCCGGTGCGCGTCATCGGAATTATTGCGGCAACAGATAACATGCCCTCAGGCAAGGCGCAGAAACCTGGCGATGTGCTGAAGACGCTCTCGGGAAAGACGGTTGAAGTGCTGAACACGGATGCGGAGGGCCGGCTCGTGCTCTCTGATTGTCTCCACTACGCGAAACGATTAAAGCCGGACTATGTGATTGATCTTGCAACGCTGACTGGCGCGTGCGTGGTGGCCCTCGGTCGCGAGGCGATTGGGCTCATGGCCAACGATGATCGTCTGGCCGCACGGATTACAGAGGCGGGTCAACAGACGCATGAGCGCGTCTGGCGTCTACCGCTATGGGAAGAATACGGTGGGTCGATGGTGAAATCGGATATCGCGGATCTCAAAAATGTGACCAACGCCGGTGAGGCAGGTACGATCACGGCCGGAAAATTTCTTGAGCAGTTTGTTGAGGGCATGCGCTGGGCGCATCTGGATATCGCTGGCACCGCATGGATTGAGAAACCCAAGCCGTACGTACCCAAGGGGGCCGTGGGGGTGGGGATCCGGTTACTGGTTGAGTTAATGAGCTCCGCGGCGTCGTGAGGACCGAACAAGTACCCTTGTAGGAGGCGTTCAAATGCCGAATACCGACGATGAGTTGAGAAAGTTGCGGGAGGTGCTTGAGATTCCTGCAGGCCAGGAGTGGGAGTTGGCGATTCGGCTGTTGTTGCGGCTCATCGGCGAAGACCCCAAACGGGAGGGGCTGCGCCGCACGCCGCTGCGAGTGAAGCGGGCGCTGCAGTTCCTGACATCTGGCTATCGGCAGAATCCGGCGAAGATCCTGCATCGCTCCTTCGCCGAAGTCAAGCATGATGAGATGATCATCGTGAAGGATATCGATTTTTATAGTCTCTGCGAGCACCATCTGCTGCCGTTTTTTGGCAAGTGTCACATCGCGTATATGCCGGATCATAAGATCCTGGGCTTAAGCAAAATTCCCAGGTTAGTTGAGGCGTTCTCCCGTCGGCTGCAAGTGCAGGAACGGTTGACGACACAAATCGCCGAGTCGATCAATGAGCATGTGAAGCCGCTGGGGGTTGCGTGCGTCATCGAGGCGAGCCACCTGTGCATGATGATGCGCGGGGTCCAGAAACAGAATTCGAAAGCGGTCACCAGCTCGATGCTCGGCGTCTTTCGGACAAGTGACAAAACGCGGACAGAGTTTCTGACGTTGATTCGAGGGTCGCTCGACTAATGGACGTGAGACGTCTCGCATGCATTTGGGTGATGGCCTGTGCCACCCTGCTGGTTGGTGCGCTGTCCAGCGTGCACGCGGCGAGTGCTGAGATGTCGCCACAGACGAAGATCGGCGTGCTGATCTTAGCGCATGGTGGTTCTGCGCAATGGAACCATCTCGTTGAAGAGGCGGTGGCGGATGCTAAGCTACCGTATCCGACGGAGATCGCTTTTGGGATGGCGATGCATCCCGAAGAGGTCCGGGCGATTCAGCGCAGAGTCAATGTGCTGGAAGCGCGCCATGTCCAGCGCATCGTGGTGATTCCGCTACTCATCTCTTCGGCATCTGAAGTAATGAGGCAATTTACCTATGTGCTGGGCTTGTGCGAGCACGGACCATGGGAGGCGCATATCAAACCAGTGACGCATCGAGTATCCATGCTGATGACTGGGCCGCTTGATGATGATCCAGTCGTCGCAGCGGTGTTATTGGATCGCGCGAAAGAGCTCAGCCGCACACCAGACGAGGAGTCGGTCGTGCTCATCGCGCACGGACCAAACGAGGAAACGGATAACGCGCGCTGGTTGGAGACGATGCAGCGCATTGCGCAGCGAGTGGAGGAGGTAGGGCATTTCCGCGCGGTGGTGCCGGTCACGATGCGCGATGATGCGCCAGCGCCGATCCGCGACGCAGCCACTCAACAAATGCGAGCCATCGTCAGCGCGCAGAGTGCGAAGGGACGCACCCTGGTGGTGCCACTATTGTTAGCGAGCGGAGGCGTGGAAGCGAAAATTCCATCCCGGTTGCATGGGCTGACGTATAGCTTTCGCGGTCAAGGGCTGTTGCCGCATCCAAAGCTCTCGCAATGGATTGCGCACCAAGTGGACGCCAGCGCGCAGCGCGCCGGCAGCTTGCTGCCGTCCGATGAACAGCGTCCTATCCGTGTGTTGTGACGGTAGCGTTCAGAGAACAACTGTGCTAAAATAATCCTTCGAAATTTGCATAGTGAGTGAGGAGTCCTTCCGATGACAGAACATGGGCAAGCGATCACACAGTTAGCGTACGCCCGCCGAGGTGTCGTGACAGATGCCATGAAGCGTGTGGCAGCGCGCGAAGGGCTTGATCCTGAGCTGATTCGCGCTGAAGTGGCTCGTGGACGCCTGATTATTCCGGCGAACATCCACCACCTGGCCAGCAGTCTTGACCCGATGGGGGTTGGGATCGTCGCCACGGTGAAGATCAACGCGAATATCGGTAACTCAGCGGTGACATCGAACACCGATGAAGAGTTGAAGAAGCTGCACATGGCGGTGCATTATGGAGCAGACACCGTCATGGATCTTTCAACGGGCGGGGCCATTCCAGAGATTCGCAAAGCCATTATTGCGGCAAGCCCAGTCCCGCTTGGGACGGTGCCGATCTATGAGGCGCTCACCCGGGTCAAGCGGATCGAGGATCTCACGCCAAAGATTTTGCTGGAGACCATTGAGGACCAGGCCGAGCAGGGGGTCGACTATATGACGATCCATGCCGGGATCTTGATGGAATATTTGCCACTCGTGAAGAACCGGATTACCGGGATTGTGAGTCGCGGTGGCAGTATTCTCGCGCAGTGGATGGCCACCCACCGGCAGCAAAATCCGCTCTATGAACATTTCGATGAGATCAGCGAGATCCTGCGTGCGCATGATGTGTCGTACAGCCTCGGGGATAGTCTGCGGCCTGGCTGTCTTGCGGATGCCTCCGATGAAGCACAGCTTGCAGAGCTGAAGACGCTCGGAGAGCTGACGGCGCGTGCCTGGGCGAACGATGTCCAGGTCATGATCGAAGGGCCGGGCCATGTGCCGATGGATCAACTCGAGATGAATGTGAAGTTGCAGCAGCGCTACTGCCACGAAGCACCGTTTTATACGCTTGGTCCGCTCGTGACCGATGTGGCTCCGGGGTACGATCATATTACCTCGGCGATTGGCGCGGCGATGGTGGGCTGGTACGGCTCAAGCTTGCTGTGCTATGTGACGCCGAAGGAGCATCTCGGGCTTCCGAATGAGGAGGATGTGCGCAACGGAGTGATCGCCTACAAGATTGCCGCGCATGCAGCCGATGTGGCGCGTGGACGGCGCGGGGCAAGGGACCGGGATGATGCACTCTCCCGCGCGCGCTTTAGCTTTGATTGGGAGCAGCAGTTTGCTCTATCGCTCGATCCGGAGACCTCGCGTAAGATGCATGATGAAACGCTGCCGGATGGGTTTTACAAGGACGCGAAGTTCTGTTCGATGTGTGGCCCGAAGTTTTGCTCGATGCGGATCACGCAGACGACCGCGAAATTACTTGAGGAGCCTGTTCCATCGCCATCGTAAGCTGTCAGCAGCGCGAACTCAGGGAGGTTCGATTCCATGGAAGGTCTTGAGAAGCGGTTGGCCAAGCACCTGAAGCGATTGAACAAAGCGATTCAGAAGCTGGTGGCGCAATCGGCCGATTTTGGAGAATTGCGCAAGCTCCTGCGCGAAGAGAAGGTTGAGCTTGCGATCTATGTGGTACCGCTCATTGGTGGCAAGCCTGCCGGTGAAGAGCTCCGGTTTGAACTCACCGACGCGGATCGTCACTTCCTCAAAGAGGCTGGGATCCGGTTCTAACGGCGCACTGCATCGACGCTGTGTCCCCGTAGTCATCTCGTGTAAGACGCGAATCAGTGTAGTCGTTCAACCACAGGAGTGATGGATGTCAAAACGGCTGTTGACGCTTGAAGACCTGGACGTGTCGACGGGAAAGAAAGCCCGGTTGTACCGGCTGCTCTATAAGTATGGGCCGGGCAATGGCCGGCTCATGATCCTCCCCATCGACCAAGGGCTTGAGCATGGGCCGCGCGACTTCTTTGTCAATCCGGAAAGCCTCAACCCGGAGTTTCAGCTGCGGCTGGCGCTTGAGGGTGGGTTCTCCGCCATCGCCTTTCAGATCGGGCTGGCGGAGAAGTATCTGCGCACCTTCGCCGGAAAAGTGCCGCTCATTTTGAAGATTAACGGCAAGACCGAGATCCCGCCAGATGACGATGCCTTCTCGGCGTGCAACGCCTCCGTTGAGGACGCGGTACGACTTGGGGCGGATGCCATCGGGTACACCTGTTACGTCGGCTCACCTCGTCAGGACGAGGATTTCACGCAGTTCGGTCGGGTGCGGCGAGAAGCTGAGCGTGCGGGCATGCCGGTGATCATGTGGGCGTATCCCCGCGGGAAGTACATGGAGCAGAAAGGTGGACGCGACAGCCTCTATGCGGTGGATTATGCTGCGCGCGTTGCCCAAGAACTTGGGGCCGATGTGGTCAAAGTGAACTATCCGAAAGTCGATGAAGAGAAGCGCGCTCAGTATCCAAAAGAGTATCGCGATCTGAAGCTCTCTAAGCGCGAGATGCTGGAGCAAGTCGTTGCGTCGGCTGGTCGGACGCTGACGCTGATGTCCGGCGGCTCAAAGCGCAGCGATGCCGAGTTATTTGAGGATGTGAAGGTCGCGCTTGAGGCTGGCGTTACCGGGTTTATTTTTGGACGGAACATGTGGCAGCGGCGATTTGGCGAGGCGCTCGAGGTGGCCGGCAAGATCAGCAAGATGACCCACGAAGTGAGTCGCCCACCCGCGAGCAAGCCGGCACTCGTGTAAGTAGGAGCAACGATGGTCCCACCACCTCTTACACCCAGCGCCGTCCTTCGTCGACGCATGCGTGTAGCAAACCATACTAGTGGGGGATGCGCTGAAGACGGCGCGGGTGCGCGTCTCCAGCAGGATATGTTTATTACGACGCGCGCCCAGTATCCCGCTAAAAAGCGGGATACTGGATCATAAGAGGTGGTGGGATGGCACAAACAGTGACAGATCTGACGGTATGGGTTGGCGGGGCGGCGGGCGATGGGATCGCCTCGGCCGGAGAAT
>Ga0209515_10007864_pt1 | contig 12687 bp, 12 predicted proteins | sample Subgroupgradi54m_FD_187454 | JGI IMG/M metagenome (GOLD analysis project Ga0209515, IMG submission 187454) | Subsurface groundwater microbial communities from S. Glens Falls, New York, USA - GMW60B uncontaminated upgradient, 5.4 m (SPAdes)... ... | reverse complement strand
TTGCAAATGCTCGCCATAGCCCGAGCTATGGCTGCGCTTTGCGCCTAGATCAGGCGCCTTCTGGCGCGCTGCTCGGGCACGCTCGAAAAACTCTCAGCCTCTGACGCGCTGCGCCGCCCGGTTTCGCGCTCGTTTCCATCATCCCAGCAAGAGAGTCCGTCATGAAAATCCACGAGTACCAAGGCAAGGAAATCCTGCGCCAGTTCGGCGTTCCGGTGCCGCGCGGCTACCCCGCATTCAGCATTCTCGAAGCCAGCGAAGCGGCCCAGAAGCTCGGCGGTCCGGTCTGGGTCGTCAAGGCGCAGATCCATGCCGGCGGCCGCGGCAAGGGCGGCGGCGTCAAGCTGGCGCGTTCGCTCGACGACGTGAAGAAGCTGTCGGGCGAGATCCTCGGCATGCAGTTGAAGACCCACCAGACCGGCCCCGAGGGCCAGAAGGTGCGCCGCCTGCTGATCGAAGAAGGCGCCGACATCAAGAAGGAGTACTACGTCGCCGCCGTCACCGACCGCGCGACGCAGAAGGTCGCGATGATGGCGTCGAGCGAAGGTGGCATGGACATCGAGGAAGTGGCGCACGCGACGCCCGAGAAGATCCTCAAGGTCTTCATCGACCCGCTCGCCGGCATGACCGACGCGCAAGGCCTCGAGCTCGCGCGCGGCATCGGCGTGCCCGAGGCCTCGCAGGCGCAGGCGGTCGACGTGCTGAAGAAGCTCTACGCCTGCTACATGGCGACCGATGCGTCGCTCGCCGAGATCAACCCGCTGATCCTCGAAGGCAACGGCAACATCAAGGCGCTCGACGCGAAGTTCAACTTCGATTCGAACGCCCTCTTCCGCCACCCCGAGATCACCGCCTACCGCGACCTCGACGAGGAAGACCCGGCCGAGATCGAAGCGAGCAAGTTCGACCTCGCCTACATCCAGCTCGACGGCAACATCGGCTGCCTGGTCAACGGCGCGGGCCTCGCGATGGCGACGATGGACACGATCAAGCTGTTCGGCGGCGAGCCGGCGAACTTCCTCGACGTGGGCGGCGGCGCCACCGCCGAGAAGGTCACCGAAGCGTTCAAGATCATGCTCGGCAACTCGAAGGTCAAGGCGATCCTCGTCAACATCTTCGGCGGCATCATGCGTTGCGACACCATCGCCGACGGGGTCATCGCCGCCTGCAAGGCGGTCCACCTGAACGTGCCGCTGGTCGTTCGCATGAAGGGCACCAACGAAGACCTGGGCAAGAAGATGCTGGCCGAATCGGGCCTGCCGATCATCAGCGCCGACACGATGGCCGACGCGGCCAAGGCCGTGATGGCCGCGCTGCAGAAGTAACCCGACGCGAAGCGCCCCAAGGAAACACACCATGTCCATCCTCATCAACAAAGACACCAAGGTCATTACCCAAGGCATCACCGGCAAGACGGGGCAGTTCCACACCCGCGGCTGCCGCGACTACGCCAACGGCAAGAACTGCTTCGTCGCCGGCGTGAACCCGAAGAAGGCCGGCGAAGACTTCGAAGGCATCCCGATCTTCGCCAGCGTCAAGGACGCCGCTGCCAACACCGGCGCGACCGTCAGCGTGATCTACGTGCCGCCGGCCGGCGCGGCGGCGGCGATCTGGGAAGCCGTCGAGGCCGAGCTCGATCTGGCGATCTGCATCACCGAAGGCATCCCCGTGCGCGACATGCTCGAAGTGCGCAACAAGATGAAGGCCAAGGAAGCCAGGGGCGGCAAGAAGACGCTGCTGCTCGGCCCCAACTGCCCCGGCCTCATCACGCCCGACGAGATCAAGATCGGCATCATGCCGGGCCACATCCACCGCAAGGGACGCATCGGCGTCGTCTCGCGCTCGGGCACGCTGACCTATGAAGCGGTGGCGCAACTGACCGAGATCGGCCTCGGCCAGTCGAGCGCGGTCGGCATCGGCGGCGACCCGATCAACGGCCTGAAGCACATCGACGTGATGCAGCTCTTCAACGACGACCCCGACACCGATGCCGTCATCATGATCGGCGAGATCGGCGGACCCGACGAGGCCGAAGCCGCGCGCTGGTGCCAGGCCAACATGAAGAAGCCGATCGTCGGTTTCATCGCCGGCGTGACCGCGCCTCCCGGCAAGCGCATGGGCCACGCCGGCGCGCTGATCTCGGGCGGCGCCGACACGGCCGACGCCAAGCTCGCGATCATGGAAGAGTGCGGCTTCACCGTCACGCGCAATCCGTCGGAGATGGGCCGCCTGCTCAAGGGCCTGCTCTGAACGACGCGGGCGGTTCGTAGTAGTACGAACGCCGCGCCGGGCACGCCGCCCTAAACTCGCGGCGAAGCAAGAACATCGGAGGGCTTCGGCCCTCCTTTGCATTTCAAGGCCCGCCTCTCAAGAGACCCGTCCATGGACATCACCTCCGCCGCCTTCTGGCTCGCGCTCGGCTCGATCATCTTCACCAACATCATCCTGTCGGGCGACAACGCGGTGGTGATCGCGCTGGCCGCGCGTTCGCTGCGTCCCGACCAGCAGGGCAAGGCGATCTTCTGGGGCAGCGCGGCGGCGATCGTGCTGCGGATCTTCCTGACGCTGGTGGCGGTGCAACTGCTGCAGCTGCCGTACCTGAAGATCGTCGGCGCGCTGCTGCTGTTCTACATCGGCATCCAGCTGCTGATCGAAGAAGAGGAAGAGGTCGAGGAGGGCAAGGAGCCCGAACGCAAGAGCATGCTGTCGGCAGTGCGCACGATCCTGATTGCCGACCTGGTGATGAGCCTGGACAACGTGATCGCCGTCGCCGCCGCGGCCAAGGACAGCGTCACGCTGTTGATACTCGGCCTCGCGATCAGCATTCCGCTGATCATCTTCGGCAGCACGCTGCTGCTCAAGCTGATGGAACGCTTCCCGATCATCATCACGCTCGGCGGGGCGCTGCTCGGTTACCTGGCCGGCGAGATGCTCGTCACCGACCCCGCGGTCATCAGCTGGTACGGCCCGGTGTCGCACACGCTGGCCAACATCGCAGGCGCGATCGGCGCCGTCTTTGTCGTGCTGGTCGGCATGTTGATCCAGCGTCGCAGCCGCCAAGGCGCGGCCGCCTGATCCGCCGGTCGGGTCTTTGGCTTTGTGATCCAATCCCTCGTTGAAGGGGAGTAGCTCGACTCGAGCGCGGTTCATCGCGATGAACCGCGTCAAAGTTTCGGCAAGCCGTCAGTACGAAGCGCAAGCTTCCGGTTTGCCGGGCCACAACAGTCATTCCATGCCGAGCAAGACCTTCGAGGCAAGCCGCACGTCGCGGCAGGCTCGAAGGTGCCTCCTCCGGGTTCCTTTCCTGCGCTCCGTGTGTCTTGCACCGTTTGTCGTGCAACTCATGGAGACCCGATGGAACTGTTCTCTTCCGCCTGGCTGTCGGCGCTGCTGGCGATCGTCCTGATCGACCTGGTACTCGCCGGCGACAACGCCATCGTCATCGCGCTCGCCGCGCGCAACCTGCCGGCCCATCTGCAGCGCAAGGCCATCGTCTGGGGCACCGTCGGCGCTGTCGTCGTGCGCATCCTGATGACGCTCGGCGTCGTCTGGCTGCTCAGGATCCCCGGCCTGATGTTGGTCGGCGGCCTCGGGCTGATCTGGATCGCCTACAAGCTGCTCGCCCCGGCCGACTCCGACGACGTGCTGCATCCACACGCCACCAACTTCTGGGGCGCGATGAAAACCATCGTCGTCGCCGATGCGCTGATGGGGGTCGACAACGTGCTCGGCGTCGCGGGCGCGGCGCACGGCGCGATCGACCTGGTGGTGATCGGCCTCTTGATCAGCGTGCCGATCGTCGTCTGGGGCAGCACGCTGGTCTTGAAGTGGGTCGAGCGCTTTCCGATCATCACCTATGCCGGCGCCGCGGTGCTGGCCTACACCGCAGCGCGCATGATCGTCAGCGAACCGCTGCTCGATCCGGTCTTCGACCCCAACCTCGCGATCCGGATCGCCACCTACGCCGTGCTGGTGCCCGGCGTGCTGGCAGCGGGCTGGTGGTCCGCGCGCCGCGCGCACGCTGCTCCGCCTTCCGCGACATGACTCACTCGAAGGAGACCGTGATGGAAAAGATCGCCGTGTTTGCCAACGATGCTGGCTACGCCCGCCACATGCTGCAGCCGATGCTCGGCCAGGGTGCCGCGACCCACTGGATCCTCATCGCCTGCCCGCCGACGCTGACGCGCCACATCGGGCGCTGGGTCTCGCAGGACGCGCGCAAGCAGTGGCGCGAACGCTGGGCTGCGCAGTTGTTCGCGCAGCTCGAGCCCGAGCTGAAGGCGCAGGCCGGCAGCCAGGTCGAGAAGATGCTGGCCAAACGTCCGCTGGTCGACCTTTCAGCCCGCCTGCAGGCAAGGCTCGGTGCGGTCCGCCTGCTCGACGCGCGACGCCCGCGCCTGGGCCGTGCCGATGAGCCGATCTCGCTGGCGCACCCGGCCAACGAGGTCGGAGGCTGGGCCGCGCCGGTGGCGTTGGCGACCGGCCTGAGCGCGATGCTGGCACTCGCCGACTGAAGCCGCGGAGCCGGCGCAGGCCTGTGCTAACGTGCACCGGCTATGTCGGCATCGCAAGCGATTCTTCAGCTCCTGAGCGGCGGCCCGGCCGCGTCCGCCGCGTCGCTGGCGGGTGCCTTGGCGGCCCTGGCGCTCGTCGCCGCGCAGCTCACGCTGGTCGTGCCGCGGCTTCGCCCGCGCGCTGCCGCAATCGGGTCGGCGGCGCTGGCAGTGGCCCTGCTGGCTGCCAGCGCGTTGCTGCTCGTGCTCGCGGAGGTCTGGTGGCCGGTCTGGCCGGCCGTGATTGCGCTCGCCTTCGGCCACCTCGGCGTGCGCGCCGGCCGCGCCGCGGGCTCAGCGGCCACCGTCCTGCCGCAGCGCAGCGCGCCCGCGGCGGCTGCGCGCACCCGACCCGCAGCGCCGCCTGAAACAACGCAGCCGCTGTCGACGCCGCCGCCGACCACCTTGCCGCCCGACCGCGCGAGCCTCGGCCGCTACCGCATCGACCGCCAGCTCGGGCGCGGCGCGATGGGCGCGGTGTACCTGGGGCACGACCCGAAGATCGGCCGCCAGGTGGCGATCAAGACGATGGCGCTGGTGCAGGAGTTCGACGGCGCCGAACTGGCCGAAGCACGCGCCCGGTTCTTCCGCGAAGCCGAAACGGCGGGCCGGCTGCAGCACCGCGACATCGTCACCATCTTCGACGCCGGCGAGGACCAGGACCTGGCCTACATCGCGATGGAATTCCTGAAAGGCCACGACCTGCAGCGCCACACCGTGGCGGCGCAGCTGCTGCCGGTGCCGCAGGTGATGCGCATCGTGGCAAGGGTGGCCGAGGCGCTCGCGTATGCGCACAGCCAGGGCGTGGTGCACCGCGACATCAAGCCGGCCAACGTGATGATCGACCCCGGTGACGACAGCGTGAAGGTCACCGACTTCGGCATCGCGCGCATCACCGACTCGAGCCGCACCCGCACGGGCATGGTGCTCGGCACGCCGTCGTTCATGTCGCCCGAGCAGATGTCCGGCCGGCGCGTCGACGGCCGCTCCGACCTCTATTCGCTGGGCGTGATGCTGTTCCAGCTGCTGACCGGGCGGCTGCCGCACCAGGCCGAGTCGATGGCCAAGCTGATGTACCAGATCGCCAACGAGCCGGCGGCCGACGTGCGTGAGCTGCGCCCCGAGCTGCCCGAGGCGCTGGCCAACGTGGTCGCGCTGGCGCTCGAAAAACGCCCCGAGGTAAGGTATGCCGACGGCCACCAGCTGGCGGCTGACCTGCGCACCATCGAGGCCGCATTCGAACCTGCCGAGGCGGCGCCGCCGGCGCCGCCGGCGCCTGCCGAGGCGCTGCCCCCCGAATCGGACGTATTCGCTGCGACGGTGAAGATTTCGCGCTCCGATCCAGGGCACAATTCCCCGCTTTGATCGCGGGACAGCGACACCCCATTGCCACCATGAGTTTCGAGTTTTTCAGCGCCACCGACACCGGACGCGCTCGCAACAACAACGAAGACTCGGTGGCGGTCGACGAGGCGTCCGCGCTGATCGTGCTGGCCGACGGGATGGGCGGCTACAACGCCGGCGAAGTGGCGAGCGGCATGGCCACCTCGTTCATCCGCACCGAGCTCGGGCGCTGGCTGCAGGAAGCCTCGGGCAGCGCCTCCGACACCGATGTGCGCCGCGCGATGGACATCTGCGTCGACAACGCCAACCGCGCCATCTTCAACGCCGCCAATTCGAACCCGCAGTACGCCGGCATGGGCACCACGCTGGTGGTCGGGGTGTTCCGCGACGGCCGGCTGCTGATGGGCCATGTCGGCGACTCGCGCGGCTATCGGCTGCGCGGCGGGCGCCTGGCGCAGATCACCCACGACCATTCGCTGCTGCAAGAGCAGATCGACGCCGGCCTCATCACCGCCGAACAGGCGGCATTTTCGGCCAACAAGAACCTGGTGACCCGCGCGGTCGGGGTCGAGGACACGGTGCTGCTCGAAACCCACCTGCACGACCTGATGCCGGGCGACATCTACCTGCTGTGTTCGGACGGCCTTTCGGACATGCTCGACGACGAAAGCATCGCGCAATTGTTGCAGTCCAGCGACTCTCTGGACGAGGTGGCCGCGGCACTGATCGACGCAGCCAATGATGCCGGCGGGAAGGACAATATTTCGGTGATACTCGCAAGAGTGCGTGGCGCCAGCGGTTCGGCGCGCTCGTGGTGGCCTTTCCGCCGCTGAAGGCGTGGGGCCGGCTGCACGGACACAATGGCAGGGTCCGGCGGGCGAAACACGGTGCGCAGGGCGGGACAAGAGACACCATAACTAGGGCACGAGGTCAAGCATGGGCAAACTGGTCGTATCGCTCGATGGGGTGGTGATCAAGGAGGTGCAGATCACCAAGGACAAGACCACCCTCGGCCGCCGCCCCTACAACGACATCGTGATCGACAACCTGGCCGTCAGCGGCGAACACGCGGTGCTGCAGATGGTCGGCGCCGACGTCTTCATCGAAGACCTGAACAGCACCAACGGCACCTACATCAACGGCAAGGCCGTCAAGAAGCAGCTTCTCACGCACAACGACACGGTCGAGATCGGCAAGTACAAGATCAAGTACCTGGTCGAGGACGGCACCGACTACGAAAAGACCATGATCATGAAGCCCGGCTCGATGCCGGGCGCGCAGCACCACGCTCCGTCGCCGGGGGGTTATTCGCCGACGGTGGGCTTCGGCGCTTCGGGCTTCGGGGCGCTCGGCTCGTCGATCGTGCCGGCCTCGATCCGGGTTCTCAACGGCGCCGCGGCCGGGCGCGAAGTCAACCTCACCAAGGTCGTCACCACGGTCGGCAAGCCCGGCGTGCAGGTGGCGTCGATCACCAAGCGGCCGGGCGGTTATGTGTTCGCCCACGTCGAAGGCGCGATGCGTCCGACCGTCAACGGCCACCCGCTGACCGGCGAAACGGTGCAACTGAAAAACGGCGACGTGATCGAGCTCGCCGGGACGCAGATGCAGTTCGTCCAGCTCTGAGAGGCGTTCCGCAGCGCGTCATCCCGGCGTTCGCCGGGATGACGGTTGACCTCAGCCACTGAGCCGGTAGCTCGCCATGCAGCTCGTGTGATGCATTTCACGGCGCTGCCGAATCGCGCCGCGAAGCCCCCTCGATTGACGATGAAATGAGACTTAGCCGGCTTGCGTAGCGCAGGCTGCGCCATCAACATCGGGGCCCACTTCGCTTCGCAACGCATGATCATCCGCGTCCTCGGCTGCTCCGGGGCCATTGCCGCAGGCTGCAGGACCACCTCGTTCCTGCTCGACGACAGCGTGCTCATCGACGCCGGCACCGGCGTGGGCGACCTGACGCTCGACGAGCTGGCGCGCATCGACCACATCCTGATCAGCCATTCGCACCTCGATCATGTGCTGGCGATCGGCCTGCTCGCCGACAGCGTGCTGCGCCAGCGCTCGGCGCGCCAGCTTGGTCCGGTCATCGTGCACGCATTGCCCGAAACACTCGAGGCACTGCGCACCCACATCTTCAACGGCGTCATCTGGCCCGACTTCACCCGGCTGCCGAGCGCCGAAGCGCCGGTGCTGGCGTTCGAGCCGTTCAAGGTCGGCGACACACTGCAACTCGACGGCCACCGGATCGAAGTGCTGAGCGCGGCGCACACCGTGCCGGCGGTCGGTTTCGCGGTCGATGGCGGCGCGGGCGTGGGCTGGTGGGTCTACACCGGCGACACCGGGCCGAACCCGGCGCTGTGGCAGCGCCTGTCGGACATGCAGGTCGCGCACCTGGTCATCGAAACCGCGTTCAGCGACGAAGAACGCCAGCTGGCGCGCATCAGCCGCCACCTGTGTCCTGCGGCGCTGCGCCAGGAGCTGGCCCAGCTTGCCGGCAGCGCGCAGGTTCATATCACCCACATCAAGCCGGGTGAGCTCGACGCCGTGATGGCGGAGATCGGGCAATTCGACACCCCGCACCGCATCGGCGCGCTGCAGGCCGGGCAGGTCATCCAGCTCTGACGTGTGGACCCCAGCTCGCGAGCTGACGTTTTGTGTCAGTTGTGTTCTGACGAGACAGGGAGTAAAAAACACTTTGTGACCGATCGCGTCAGTCCGGCGGTCAAATTACACACGAATCGAGGGGGGGCAGCTTGGCACGCGGCCTGCACCTGTTCCATCGCAAGTTCAATCACCCCCCTTTTCTCGCAGGAGCAACACATGAAGCGGATTCAGCAAGGTTTCACCCTCATCGAATTGATGATCGTCGTGGCGATCATCGGCATCCTGGCGGCGGTCGCGCTGCCGGCCTATCAGGACTACACGATCCGCGCCAAAGTGACGGAAGGAATCGGCTTGGCCTCCGCCCTGAAGGCAGACATGTCCAGCATGTACGCTGCCGACGGCATGCCCGGCGTTGCCGCCTTTGCGGATCAGGTCGCGGCGGCTGTCCCGAAGTCCAAGTATGTCGACAAAATCGTTGTGACGAAGGCCTCGGGTGTGATTACGATCACGTTGGATGACGCCAACATTGGGGCGGCCGTCGGTGTTAAGCCGACGCTGGTGTACGAGCCCTATTTGAACGCATCGGGCACCATTACCAAGTTGGCAGCCGCAGCAGCAGGCGCGACCGGTTCGGTCGATTGGGCTTGCTCTTCTGACACAAGCACCACTGCGACGAATCGGGGTTTGACCGGTGCAACGGCGGGGACCCTGAAGGGCCGTTTCGCCCCGGCCGAGTGCAAGTAACCCTGCGCAGTAGGGAACCGCATCCGGGGTAGGTCTTCGCCGACAGTGGGTCATACAGTACCCTCAAAATACAAACGCCCGCTCTGCGGGCGTTTCTACTATTTTCCGCCGAAATGATGCCGCCAAAGCTGAACCGCTATCGTGCCTTCGGCGTCCACTTGCTTGGCTCGATCATCGTGGCGTTGCTGGCGGCGATACTGGTCTTTGTGGTGTGGTATCCAGCCCCGCTTGCCAGCGCGACGGGTGTCGGGACGATCTTTCTGCTGTTGTTGGCGGTAGACGTGGTCATCGGACCGTGCATCACGTTGCTTGTGTTCAATCCGGCCAAGAAGGAACTGAAGTTCGATCTGGCCGTCGTGCTGCTTTTACAGATCGGCGCGCTGCTATACGGCATGCACGCGGTATGGGTGGCGCGCCCGGTGTACCTTGTGTTCAACGCTGGTCGCTTCGATCTTGTCTATGCCAATGATCTCGGCCCAGAAAAGCTCAAAGAGGTAAGTGATCCGAGGTTTCGCTCCATCCCACTCTTCGGGCCACGAGCTATCGCGGCAAGCATGCCCAGCGACCAAAAGGAGCGCAGCGCCATTGTTGCCGCGGCGCTGAACGGGCAGGACGATCTGCAGCAGATGCCCAAATATTACGTGGCGTATGAGGAAGCAAGGGGAGAGGTCCTCAAGCACATCAAGCCTTTGGAGCAGCTGCGAGCATTCAACCGCGGCAAGGAAGCAGAAGTTGATGCGCTGGTTCAAAAGCACTCTTCGTTCAAGGGCGGCACTTCCTACTTGCCGCTGAAGGCCAAGGTGAAGGACTTGGCTGTGATCGTGGCGCGAGGCTCAGGCGAGGTGTTGGAGATCGTGCCACTGGACCCCTGGTAGCCGGGCCTCCTTTTCGGCTACCACTCTTCGGCAGCAAGGAAGAATCGCCGGCGACGAAGAGGTCGGACTGACGCACAATCGCGGCTTCGCGTTTCCCTCTAATTCTCATGTCACTGGATCTGCGCCTCGCACGCGGCAGCAAGCCACCATCGCTGCCCTTGGTTCCGACGCTTCCCCCCGCGTCGTCCTGGTTGCGCCTCGCCTGACCCGTATGCGAACGTACCGGTCCTGCCCCTAGGCATGTGCTGATGTCCGGCATGTCGACCGCGGTCGAATCTGACAATTCTCTTGAGCCACGGTCACTTTCCGTTGTTGCCGCCTGCCTGGCCATCGCCGTACCGGTCCTGCTCGCCTACAACGTCCCGCCGTCGGCCACCTTCCTGAACCAGGCACTGTCGCTGATCGGCTGGGGTGGTTGGTTGATGCTGATCGGCGCCGGCATCGCCCGCTCGAGCCTGGTGCTGCGCAGCGGCGCGTTGGCGCTGCTCGGCGCGCTCGCCCTGGTCGCGCTGGCTGCGCTCGGTTCATGGCTCATTGCCGGATCGCCGCCGGCGATCGCGCTGTCGGCCCTCGGCGTCGTCGGCGCGGCCGGCGCCGCCGCGTTCGCCGGCGTCGCGGTGGCGCAGACCGCTCGTGCGCAGGCGGTCTTCGAAGCCTTCTGTGTCGCGCTGCTGCTCGCCGGCATGCTCAGCGTGCTGGTCGGCATGATCCAGGTGTTTGCGCCCGCGCTGGCCGACGGCAACGTCGTCGCGGCTGCCGCCCAGGAAGGCCGCGCCAGCGGCAACCTGCGCCAGCCCAACCACCTCGCGAGCCTGCTGCTGTGGTCGGTGGTCGGCCTGGTCTGGCTGACCGAACAGCAACGTCTGCCGCGCAGCCTGGCGGCGCTGCTCGGGGCCCTGCTCGTGTTCGGCCTGGTGCTCAGCGCATCGCGCACCGGCACCGTCGGCGTCATCATGCTGGCGCTGTGGGCCGGGCTCGATCGGCGGCTCTCGAAACCGATGCGTCTGCTGCTCGTGCTGGCGCCGGTCGCCTATGTGCTGATGTGGCTCGGCGTCACCGAATGGGCGCACGCAAGCCGCCAGGTGTTCGGCGGCGAAGCGCGCCTGAGCGAGGGTGACATCTCGGGCTCGCGCTTCGGCATCTGGTCCGACGCCTGGGGGCTGATCAAGCAGCATCCGTGGGCCGGCGTTGGCTTCGGCGAGTTCAACTTCGCATGGTCGCTGACGCCGTTCCCGCACCGGCCGGTGGCCTTCTTCGACCACACGCACAACCTGCCGCTTCAGCTCGCGGTCGAGCTGGGCCTGCCGCTCGCGGGTCTGGTGCTGGCCTTGCTGCTGTGGGCGATGTGGAAGGCACTGTCTGCCGCCATCGGCGACACCGGCCCGCGCGGGCCGATGCTGCGCGCCGGCTTCATGATGGTGCTGATGATGGCCGTCCACAGCATGCTCGAATATCCGCTGTGGTATGCCTACTTCCTGCTGCCGACCGCGTTTGTCTTCGGGCTCGGCGTGGGCGGCGGCGAGGCGCCCGAGGCCGCGCCGCCGGCGCCACGACCGTCCTGGCTGTTGCTGGTTGCGGGCGCACTGATGTTCGGCGGCGGCGCGTTGGCGATCTACGACTTCAACCGCGTGGTCGTGATCTTCAGCCCGGCCGATGACGCACCGCCGCTCGCCGAGCGAATCGCTGCCGGCCAGAAGAGCTGGTTCTTCGCCCACCACGCCGAATACGCCGCGGCCACCTCGACCGCCGAGCCGGCGGGCACGATGGCGTCGTTCAAGGTCGCAACGCACTATCTGCTCGACACCCGGCTGATGATGGCGTGGGCGAATGCGCTCGCCGCCAGCGGCGACATCGAACGCGCGCGCCACCTCGCGCAGCGCCTGCGCGAGTTCCACAACGAGGACTCGAAAGCCTACTTCGCGCCGTGCGAGGGGACGCCGCCGGCCGGCACGGTCGTGCCCTACCAGTGCAGCGCGCCGGCCCAGCCGTTCGACTACCGCGACTTCAGGTAGCGGCGACCCAGTCGCCCGACTTGCCGCCGTGTTTTTCGAGCACGCGGATCTCGCTCATCACCATGCCGCGGTCGGCCGCCTTGCACATGTCGTAGATCGTCAAGAGGCCGACCTGAACGGCGGTCAGCGCCTCCATCTCGACGCCGGTGCGCGACAGCGTTTCGACCTGCGCGGTGCACAGCACGCTGCAGGCCTTCTCGTCGAGCTCGAAGCTCACCGTGACACGGGTGATAGTCAGCGGGTGGCACAGCGGGATCAGCTCCGACGTGCGCTTGGCGGCCTGGATCGCCGCGATGCGCGCCACGCCCAGCACATCGCCCTTCTTGATGTTGCCGCCGCTGATCAACGCGAGCGTGGACTGCTGCATGCGGATGACGCCGCTCGCGCGCGCCACCCGATGGGTTTCGGCCTTGGCCGACACGTCGACCATGTGGGCCTGGCCGGCGCTGTCGAAGTGCGTAAGCGGCTGTGTCGGTGTCGGTTCGGAGCTCATGGGGCGAAACACTTCAGCAATGATCCAAGTGGCATCATAGACAGCCTCCTGAATGCCGGACCGTC
>Ga0209515_10007862_pt1 | contig 12692 bp, 10 predicted proteins | sample Subgroupgradi54m_FD_187454 | JGI IMG/M metagenome (GOLD analysis project Ga0209515, IMG submission 187454) | Subsurface groundwater microbial communities from S. Glens Falls, New York, USA - GMW60B uncontaminated upgradient, 5.4 m (SPAdes)... ... | reverse complement strand
ACAAAGTATATTTCTATCCTCAAGCGAATATTTTGCACGTTGGGGAAGCTAGCTCCCAAAGATCATTTGCTATTGTTCATATTTACAAGGGGCTGCTTTATTTTTACGCAAAACACAAATCTTACATTCAATACATCATAATAAAAACACTATTAATTATTAAGGCAGCCGTTGTAATAGTAATTGGAGCAATAACTTTTAATAAAGGATTAGCTAGAACATATCGAAAGGCTCTTGCCTTCTAATATATGAAATTACTTAAATGGATTTGGCATAATGCCCTTTTTCTCGCAACGCTTTTTTTACTGGCGTTTATTCCTCTTTACCCAAAAATTCCGCTTTTGGATGTTGAGAACACCTGGGTTTATATTCGATTAGAAGACGTTATCGTTGTATTTGTTATTTTTCTTTGGATTACTTTTCTTTTATTTAAGAAAGTTACGCTAAAAACTCCATTAACATTGCCCATAATGCTATTTTGGATTATTGGTGGATTGTCAACCCTTCACGGAGTACTCCTGATTTTTCCCACCATTGCCAATGTTTTTTCTAATGTAGCGTTTTTAAGTTTTTTAAGGAGAATAGAGTACTTATTTTTATTCTTTATTGCTTTTACCGCTATGAAGGATAAGAGGCATATATACTACGTTGTTACGACATTAGTCGTAGTTCTTCTTTTAGTTGTGGGGTATGGAATTGGACAGAAATTTCTTGGATTCCCGGCCTACTTAACAATGAACGAAGAATTCGCCAAGGGAATTCCTATACAGCTTTCGCAGCTCTCACGAGTTCCGTCTACGTTTGCGGGCCACTATGATCTGGCTGCATATTTAGTTTTAATAATTCCTATATTTATTAGTCTGGCTTTTGGATTCAGAAACCTTATTTTAAAAATCTTTTTGTTGGTTACAGCTTCTTTAGGTTTTGTCCTACTTTTTATGACAGTATCTCGAGTTTCATTTTTTGTGCTTTTGCTTTCTTTAGCGATGATGCTGATTCTGCAGAAAAAAAAATTGGTTATTGCTTTTCTTTTTATAATAATAATTGTATTCCTTAGTTTTTCTTCAAGTTTACTTACGCGTTTTGGCAGTACGGTTTCGGAGGTTGATGTGTTGGTGGACGCAAAGACAGGGATGGCAATTGGACATGTAAAAGAGGTTCCCTCTGAATATTTCAAGAATAAGATTGTTTTGAGGCAGCCCGCTTCAAAAAAAGAATCTAACGTGGCTAGTTCTTCCGCGATATTACCCTTCTCATTGATTCCGCCAATAGCATCACTTGTTATCGAGGGAAACGCTTCAACTGGAGAAAAATTACCACAGGGAACCGGTTATATAAATCTTCCGCTTTCGCCTGTTGTCAAAAAGACAAATCAATTTTTCTACCAAAAATCAAATGATTTAAAAACAGCGGAAGCGCATGTCTTTTATGGAGATTTTCTTATAAAAAGAGCCAAAGCGTATGATCTTTCGTTTACCACCCGATTTCAAGGAGAATGGCCAAAGACAATGTTGGCATTCGAAAGAAATATAATTTTGGGCAGCGGTTATGGTTCGGTAAGCCTTGCCGTTGACAATAACTATTTGCGGATATTAGGAGAATCGGGATTGCTTGGATTTGCAGCTTTTATCTCAATCTTTTTAATTGCCGGCATATATATAAAAAGAGTATTGCCAAGTGTTGATTCGCCTGTTGTTAGGAGTTTTGTTTTGGGATTTGTCGCCGGCACATTCGGGTTGACTCTAAATGCGGTATTCATTGATGTTTTCGAAGCGTCCAAAATTGCTTTCACATATTGGCTCTTAATGGGTGTCGTAATTGGTGTATTGCAATTGTACAAAAAGGAAAGGATAGATTTTTTTAAAGAGTTTATAAAGGTAATAAGTTCTACCTACGCGATTGTTATTTATCTTTTTATTATTACGGTTGTATTGTTTTCTTCGGCTTCAAGCTACTATTTTACAGGAGATGACTTTACGTGGTTTAGATGGGTTTCAGATAGTCATATCAAGAATGGAATTTTCAATTATCTCACGGAGGCTAATGGATTTTTCTATCGGCCGGGAACAAAGCTGTATTTTTCCTTGATGTATTCGGCATTTTGGCTTAATCAAGCAATGTACCATTTGGTTTCAATAATGCTTCATTTTTTAACAGCCCTGCTTTTATTCTTGATTTCCAAAAGGATATTAAGAAACTATTTCTTGTCTATAATTAGCGCGATTTTATTCCTCATCTTAAGCGGGCATCACGAGGCGATCTTTTGGATCTCTTCTACGGGCTTTCTTTTTAACGCGGTGTTTGCTTTTTTAAGCATCTTATTCTTTATTTACTGGAAAGAGAAGAAAAAAATAATCTACTTTGTTCTTTCCTTGATTTCTATTGTTTTTAGCTTATTATTCCACGAACTTGGAGTTGTTACGCCTTTACTTATAATTGCTTATGATGCTGTTTTTGGGGAAAAATTCATCACAGATAAACTTAGAAAAATTTATTATCTAGTCTTTTTGAGTCCCATATTGCCGTATCTTATTTTACGCTATTTAGCAAATAGCCACTGGTTAAGCGGTGATTATAGCTATAACTTACTCAAGCTTCCCTATAATATTGTTGGCAATACCATTGGTTATTTACTTCTTGCTCTTTTTGGGCCTGCGTCTTTACCGCTTTATCAAGGACTGCGGAATTTTTCAAGAGCGCATATGATACTTGTTGTTCCGCTTTCTTTTTTGATAATTTTTGGTCTTGTTGTCGGATGTAGAATAATTATGAAAAAAATTGAAGAAAAAGACCGGAAGATCATTGTTTTCGGATTTTTATTTTTCATTATAGCTTTGCTTCCGTTTTTAGGATTGGGAAATATATCGTCTCGCTATAGTTATTTATCTTCCGCTGGATTTGTGATTCTTCTAACATTTTTTATTAAGAAGACATACAGTTACTTAATAAGCACTAACGGCAGATACATCGCTATCACAAATGTCATTATGATAGCAATCATCTTTTTTATGGTTCACCTCTTTCAATTGCAGAAAATAAGTACGGATTGGCAAGCTGCCGGCGAGAAGTCAAAAAACTTTCTAATATCACTTAACGAGAATTATTCAGATTATTGGGCTAAGGAAAGCATGCGGCTTTACTTTATTAACGTGCCAATTCGATTTGGAGATGCATGGGTGTTTCCTGTAGGTTTAAACGATGCGGTATGGCTTGTTTCCCGAAATGAGCACATCAGCGTTTATCAGTTGTCATCCATAAGCCAAGCTCTAAATCTGGGAGATTCTATGAATGAGAAAGTGTTTGAGTTTGACAGTAGCGGAGCTTTTTTTGAAAGGAGAAAAATTGAAAGCAAACCATAGATGAGAAAGATAGAACTTTTTTTATTAACGTTGATTCTTTTAGGAGCATTCATTGTTCGTTTATATCATTTCAACAGTCCGATTGCCGATTGGCATTCATGGCGACAGTCAGATACTTCGGCGGTTTCCCGAAATTTTATAAAATTTGGATTTGATATTTTACATCCGCGTTTTGATGATCTTTCAAACGGAGTTTCTCTTATAGATAACCCAATGGGCTACCGTTTTGTTGAATTTCCAATTTATAATCTGTTTCAAGCCGGATTATTTAAAATATTTGGCTATTTTACTATCGAACAGTGGGGCAGGCTTGTTACTATATTTTCATCCCAAGCCGCAATAGTTTTCCTGTATCTAATTGTAAGAAAATATATTTCCATTCGCGCCGGTCTTTTTGCCGCATTTTTTTACGCATTCGTTCCCTATAGCATTTATTTCGGGAGAGTCATTTTGCCAGATCAGCTAATGGTCGCTACTATGCTTGGAGGAATATATTTTTATGATAAATGGCTCGAAAAAGGAGGCTTTCGATTTCTGTTAGCTATAATTCTTATCGCCTCTTCAGTTCTTATAAAACCTTATGTTCTATTTTTTTCATTGCCACTGGCTTATTTAACATGGAGAAAGTTTGGATTTGGCATGTTAAAGAAAAAAGAGCTTTGGATCTTTTTAATATTATCAATATTGCCTTTTATTCTTTGGAGGTTATGGATGCAGCAATATCCTGAAGGAATTCCCAGGAATGATTGGCTTTTTAACGGAAATGGAATTCGTTTTAAGGGCGCATTTTTCCATTGGATTTTTGCCGAGAGGATTTCTCATTTAATTCTTGGTTTCTTTGGATTACCCTTTGTTATTATTGGTTTGTTGGCAAAGATAAAAAAAGAAGGATGGTTTTTTTCTTTATTTGCTGTATCCTCTTTAATTTATCTGACGGATCTTGCAACTGGAAATGTCCAGCACGATTATTATCAAATTCTTATCATTCCTACGCTTGCTATTCTTTTTGCAAAGGGTATTGATTTTAGTTTCAGCAAGACGGGAGATTTATTTCATAGATACACTACGTATTTTGTTATTTTAGTAAGCATATTATTTATGTTGGCTTTTGGATGGTTTAGAATACGAGACTTCTACAGCATTCAGCACCCGGAAATTGTAGAAGCAGGCATTGCCATTGATAAACTTACCCCAAAAACAGCTAAGATAATCGCAATTTATAACGGCGATACGGCTTTTTTATATCAGACAAAAAGGCAGGGATGGCCAGTTTTTGAGAGACCTATAAAGGATTTTGTAAAGGCAGGAGCAACTTACATAGCGTTTGTGAATCCGGGAAAAGAAGAGCTAAATTTTGCAAATGAATTTGCGACAGTTGAAATTAGAGAGAAATACGCGATATTTGATCTTACAAAACCAACGCCCTTGGGGATTAAACATTTTTTTGAAGAAAGAAAAAAATGAATATTTTAATCGTTTCCTCGTTTCTCCCATATCCTTTGTTTTCTGGAGGACACATTCGTCTTTACAATCTCGTAAAAGAGCTTTCCAAAAGGCATGCAATAACACTTATTTGCGAAAAGAGAAAATATCAGACGGAAAATGACGTAAAAGAGATTGAAAAACTTTGTGAGGTTATTTGGGTTAAGCGGGAAAAACAATGGTCAATAAAAAATATTCTCCAATCTGGATTTTCTTCTTATCCCTTTTTAATGGCAGGGCACACAAATTCTCAAATGAGAAAAAGAATAGAAGATGTTTTAAAACAAAAAAAGCTTGATGTAATTCATGTTGAAACATTTTATGTTATGCAAAACATGCCTGAAGTTGAGACCCCAATAGTTTTGGTAGAGCATAACATAGAATACCTGGTTTATAAACGTTTTGCAAAAACAGCTCCAATAGTTTTAAAACCCCTGCTTTTTATAGATATATTAAAGATGAAATATTGGGAACAAAAATTTTGGAGACAAACAACTAAGCTTGTGGCAGTTTCTGATGAGGATAAGGGTTTAATGAAAAGAAAAGATGTGATAGTGGTGCCGAATGGAGTAGATATTGATAGATTTAAGATTAAAGATTTAAGATTTAAGAATAAGGAAAAGAAGATATTGTTTATTGGGGATTTTAGATGGGTGCAGAATAGGGATGCGGCGGAATGGATATTAAAAGAAATATGGCCAGAAATAAGTTCAAAGTTGAAAGTTGAAAGTTCAAAGTTGATATTATGGATTGTAGGAAGAGAAATACCGGAATCAATTAAGAAACTTACTAACGCTCAAAATGTTGTTTTTGATGAGAATGCGCCAAAAGAAACTTCTGAAATTTTTAGAAAAGCAGATATTCTTCTTGCTCCAATAAGGGTAGGAGGAGGGACGAGTTTTAAAATTCTTGAAGCAATGGCAAGCGGAGTTCCAGTAATAACAACACATCTTGGCATAGAGGGAATAGATGCGGAAAATGACAAAAGTGTTCTTATTTCAGATGACGCTTTAGGACTAGCCTCTAAAACTATTGATGTACTTAAAAATGAAGAAGAATATCAAAGAATTTCAATTAATGCCAGAAGGCTTATCGAGGAAAAATATGACTGGAAAATTATTGTTGAAAAATTAGAGAGTGTATATCAAGAGGCGGTTCAGGGTGTTTAAGATACTACTATGGTTGACCTTTCTATAATTATTGTTTCCTACAATACAAAAGAGTTTCTCCTTAAGTGCTTACAATCAATTATTGAAAACATAGGCGATTTAAAGATTGAAATTATAGTTGTAGATAACGCATCAACTGATGGCTCTGCCGATGCCATCAGTAATTTCCAATTTCCTCGCCTCGCGGCGAAGCGGGCAATTTCCAATTTCCAATTGATAAGGAATAAAAAGAATGTTGGATTTTCTAAAGCAAATAATATTGGAGTAAAAGCTTCAAGTGGCAAATGTCTGTTATTTTTGAACCCCGACACAATCATATATAGGAATACATTTGAGAAAATGGTTGAGTTCATGGACAACAATAAGGAGGCAGGAGCGGCAACATGCAAAGTAGTATTGCCAAACGGAGAGCTTGATGATGCGTGTCATCGGGGTTTTCCAACGCCATGGAGGGCTTTTTGTTACTTCTCCGGACTTTCAAAAATACTTCCCCGTTCAAAGTTATTCAGCGGATATAGCTTAGGCTTTATGGATCTTTCAATAACTCATGAAATCGATGCATGCGCAGGAGCATTTATGATAGTAAGGCGTGAGGCAGGAGAAAAAATTGGCTGGTGGGATGAAGATTATTTCTGGTACGGAGAAGATTTGGATTTTTGCTATAGACTGAAGGAAAAAGGCCTGAAAATTTATTTTGTTCCGACAGTATCAATTTTACACTATAAAGGAGTTTCGGGAGGAATTAAAAAGGTCTCAAATCACCTCACAACAGCCAGTAAAGAAACCAGAATTCACGCCACAAAAGCCCGCTTTGAAGCAATGAGGATTTTTTACAAGAAATATTATGTGAGTAGATATCCGCAATTTATAACATGGCTGATCATGCAAACAATTAACTTCAAACTTCGAGCCGCTCTAAAAAATCTCTAATTTGGTATACTTAAGGAATGAGAATTGGGATTGATTGCAGGCTGTGGAATGAGTCGGGGGTGGGTCGTTACATCAGAAATTTAATAAAAGAGCTTCAGCTTATTGATAAAAAAAATGAATACGTGTTGTTTGTTCTTAGCGATAATCAGGAAGATATTCTGAAACAGATTCGGCAGGCTCACTGCGGGCAAGTTCAGGATGACAATTATGACAATTTTAGAATAGTAAGAGCAGATATTCGCTGGCATTCAATTGAGGAGCAGATAAAATTTCCAGCGATTCTTAATAAAGAAAATCTTGATTTAGTTCATTTTCCCTATTTTTCAGTCCCAATTTTTTACAATAAGCCCTTCGTTGTTACCATTCATGATTTAATTCTCCACCACTTTCCAACCGGAGAAGCCTCAACCTTGCCTTCGCCTATTTATCAATTAAAGCTATTAGGATACAAATATGTTATTTCTCAAGCTGCGAAAAAAGCGAAGAAAATTATTACTGTTTCAAATGCGACAAAACAAGAGATTGTGGATCATTTGAGTGTTCCTGCAGAAAAAATTGCGGTGACGCATGAGTCAGTCGATGATCGACTAAGCTCAAAACTCCCCACTTCGCCCCGCTCAGCGGGGCTTCGCGGGGCAAGCGAAATTAAGAATTATTTTCTATACGTGGGAAACGCATACCCGCATAAAAATTTGGAGCGGCTTTTACAAGCTTTTAAGATAATTACTCAACGCGCTGAGGTCGCCCCGCCAAGGCGGGGCTCCCCGCGCTTGTCGCTGGTTTTCGTTGGCAAAGAGGATTATTTTTATAAGAGATTAAAAGAGAAAGTAAAAGAAATGGGGCTTTCCGGTTCAATAATATTTTATGGGGAGGCAAGCGATGAAAAATTAATAAATCTTTATCAAAATGCAAAAGCGCTGATAATGCCCTCTCTTATGGAAGGATTTGGACTGCCGGCTTTGGAAGCAATGGCAAATAAGTGTTTGGTTTTATGCTCAAACATTCCAGCTTTGAAAGAAATATGTAGTGATGCAGCAGTTTATTTCAGTCCTTACGATATTGATGGAATTATAGAGGTAATAAAAAACGTCTGCTTTAATGATTCAAATCATTTTAGCAAGAATGTTGAAAAAGGTTTTGAAAGATCAAAGATGTTTTCCTGGAAAAAAATGGCAGGAGAAACGTTGAATGTTTACAAAGAAGCACTTTAAGAGAATATGGAACAAACAAAGATAATTTTGGCTTCGAGATCTCCAAGAAGAGCAGCACTTCTTTGTCAAATAGGAGTAAGTTTTAGCATTAAAGAGAGTAATTTTTTGGAGGCAAAAGAAATTTTAAATCCAACGGTTCCTATTGTTAAAGAGATGGTAATAAAAAATGCGAAAGGCAAAGCTCTTGATGTAGCAAGAGAGATAGAAGAGGGGATTGTTTTGGGCGTTGATACTTTAGTTCTTTGTAAAAATAAAATATTGGGTAAGCCAAAAGATAAAAAAACTGCACTTTGGATGCTTAAGTTTATAAATGGTCAAAAGCATAAAATTTTTAGCGGAATTGCCTTGGTAAAAAAGTTTAAAGGGGAAATAAGTGTTTTGACAGATTGCGAAGTCGCAACTGTATTTATGCGAAAAGCATCTGATGATGAACTTAAAAACTATGTGTCAACAGGCGAACCGTTAGACAAGGCAGGCGGGTATGGAGTTCAAGAAAGAGGGGCAATATTCATAGAACGCATAGAAGGGGATTATTACACAGTTGTTGGCCTTCCAATTATAAAACTTCTTAATTTAGCAAAAAAGATGAAAATTGTTCTTGTTTAGTTTTATGAAAGTTGCGTTGGTATATGACAGGGTGAATAAATGGGGAGGGGCGGAAAGAGTGCTTTTGGCGCTCCACGAATTGTTTCCCAATGCTCCTCTTTATACATCAGTATATGATTCCAAAAAAGCTTTGTGGGCAGAGGTATTTGATGTAAAAACATCGTTTTTGCAAAAGTTTCCTTTTGCATCAACATCTCACGAAATACTGGCGCCGTTTATGCCTCTTGCGTTTGAAAGCTTTTCTTTTGATGAATATGATTTGGTTATTTCATTAACCAGCGAAGCTGCAAAAGGAATTATTACCAAACCAAAAACAGTTCATGTTTGCTATTGTCTTACCCCGACTAGATATTTATGGAGTGGATATGAAGAATACTTTACAAGTTCAGCTATCCGTTTTTTGTCAAAGCCTGCTGTTTCTTATCTTCGATCATGGGATAGGGTTGCTGCTCAAAGGCCAGACGCATATATTGCGATTTCAAAAGAAGTTCAGAAAAGGATTAGGAAATATTATGGAAGAGATTCAATAGTTATTTACCCACCGGTAAGTTTGGGCGCTCGGGGTCCTGTCCCGGGTTTTCTTCCCGCCAGTGCTCCGCTAGTCTCTCCGCCTGCCGGCGGAACCGAACGCGTGCGCGCTGTCGGGAACCCTTCAACCCGTGCCACCCCTCGTTCTCTTTCATCGCTCGCGTCACCAGCTGCGGGCTCCCCGCGCCAATCGCAAACTAAACGCTATACGCTAAACGCTAGTGGCTATTTTCTCGTTGTTTCCCGTCTTGTTCCTTACAAGCGAGTAGATATTGCAATTGAGGCGTGCAATAGGCTCAAGTTGCCGTTGAAGGTTATTGGTGCTGGATCAGAAGAGAATAGGCTCAAATCTCTTGCCGGTTCAACCATAGAGTTTTTGGGAAACTTGACTGATGAAGAGCTAGTAAGCTATTATAAGAATTGTCGTGCTTTGCTGTTTTCGGGGCATGAGGATTTTGGATTAACCATTCTTGAGGCGCAAAGTTTTGGAAAACCGGTAATTGCGTTTAAAGGTGGCGGAGCTTTGGAAACGATTATAGATGACAAGACTGGCATATTTTTTTATCCGCAAACGGTTGAAAGTTTAGTAAAAATAATAGAAGGATTTAACAATATGACAATTAACCCAAAAGACTGTATACAACAAGCCGAAAAGTACAGTTTTTCAATATTTAAGAAGCAATTCTTATCTGTCATGCTGAATTCATTTCAGCATCTCGGTAGATCCTGAAACCCTTCGGCCTCAGTTCGACTTCGCTCACTGCAGGCGCTCAGGGCAGGCAGGTTCAGGATGACAAGGGAAAAAAGAGAAAAGTATGAAGATTGTAATTTTTGCAGGAGGAGTCGGAACAAGGCTGTGGCCATTATCTCGCAAAAATACGCCAAAACAGTTTGGCAAGATTATCGGCGATAAATCAACTCTTCAATTGGCAGTTGCCCGAGTTCTTCCGCTGGTTGAGCTTTCTGATATTTATATTTCTTCAGGAAAGGTATATAAAGATATTTTACAAGAGCAGCTTCCTCAAATTTCGACCGCAAACTTTATTCTAGAACCTGTAATGCGAGATGTTGGAGCTGCGGTTGGTTTGGTTACGGCGATTTTTGAAAAAATAGCGCCGCACGAGCCGTTTGTGATTCTCTGGAGCGATCATTTGGTTAAAAACGAAGAATTGTTTCGCGACGTTCTTCGCGCTGTATCTGCGATTCTTGAGAAAGAAAGAGATAAAATTGTATTTATCGGCCAAAGGTCCCGCTTTGCCAGTCAAAATCTTGGCTGGATAGAACTAGGAGGAGAAGTAAAAAAAATTGGAGAAATGAAGGTTTATGGTTTTAAGAGTTGGCATTATCGGCCCAATCTTGATATTGCCCAAGAGTTTCACAAAAGTCCAAACCATGTGTGGAATCCCGGATACTTTGGAACGACCGCGTCATTTCTGTTTGGGCAATATAAAAAGCATGCACCACTCATGTATGAGGGGTTAGTAAAAATTCAAAAAGCTTGGGGAACGAGCCAGTTTGAAAATACTCTATCCGCGATTTATCCGGAACTTGAGAAAGTTTCGTTTGACAATCTTATTCTTGAAAAAATTAATCCAAGCAATGGATACGTGATTGGAGTTGACATGGGATGGAGCGATATAGGTGCCTGGGAGGCGCTTAAAGAAGCTTTGAGTAGTTCTCAAAACGAGAATATAACAAGAGGAAAGGTCATGCTTGAGGATTCAAAAGATTCTTTAGTATTTAACTATACAAATCAGCTGACAGTTGGAATAGATCTTTCCGAAATGCTTGTCATTAATACCGAGGATGTAGTTTTGGTATGCCCAAAAACTTCGGTTCCAAAGATAAAAAAACTGGTCGAGGGGTTAACAGGGACTCCAAACGAGCACCTTGCGTAATTTATGCCGTACATAGAAATTAAAAAAAGCCTGGTTTACGAAATTGTAAAACGACTTACGGATATAATTTTTTCTCTTATCATCCTCATATTATTTTTCCCCATAATCATAATTGTGGCAATTGCAATAAAGATTGATTCTTCCGGTCCCATCCTTGCGGATACTCCGGAGCGGGTGGGAAAAAACGGAAGGCTGTTTCGAATGTACAAATTTCGCTCTATGGTGCAAAATGCCCATGAGATCTTGAGAGAAAACCCAAAATTCTCAAAATTGTTTGACGCGTATAAAAAAGGGAGCTACAAATTAAAAGATGACCCTAGAATTACTGCGATTGGGCGGTTCACGCGTAAGCACTCTTTAGACGAGGTGCCTCAACTTATCAATGTTTTAAATGGCAGAATGAGCTTGGTTGGTCCGAGGGCTTACTATCCGGATGAATTGCGGGAGCAGCAGAAAAAATATCCCCACACCCGCGATTCGGTAAAAATAGTGCTGTCGGTTAGGCCCGGAATCACGGGTTTTTGGCAGGTTTCAGGCAGAAGCGAGATAAATTTTGATAAACGCATAGAAATGGATGCTTTATATGTAAGAAAAAGATCTCTAATTTATGATTTAGGGATTATCGCAAAAACTCCCTGGGCGATGGTTTCGGGAAAAGGCGCGCTATAAAATTAACGTTTATTTTTCCAAAGATTTCATTAATGCATTAATGTTTAAATCGTCAGATGATTGTAGGGTTATATTGGCATATTTTCGGTAGAAAGGGAGTCTTTCCTGATAAATCTCTTTTAATCCCTTCACTTTCAAACCTACAATGCCTCTTTTGTCCGGATTAGATAATCTTTTCTTAATAACTTCGTATGGGGCATCAAGAAAAATAATTTTGGAAATTTTCTTTAAAAACTCCATCGCTTTTAGCGAATAAATAATGCTTCCTCCTGGAGAAATTACATAATGACGAATAAAACCTAAGTTAAGTGTCGCATTTTCCTCAACTTCCATAAGCTTCTTATCTCCAAATTTATCTATAATTTGCTGAAGTTTTATTCCGGTTTGTTTTTCTACTAGCTTATCTATATCTAGAAAAGAATATTGAAGCATCTTTGCTAACTTTTTCCCATAAATAGACTTTCCGGATCCAGGCATTCCAATGAAAGTAATATTTTGAAAATTATTCACAATTTGCCTCTAGCGCACTCTCTTATTTAATACAACCCTTCTTAAAGCGCTTACATTAGCTTCTACCGAGATCAATTCGTCCGGAAAATTCATTGCGTAATCTAGGTCTTTCAAGCCGGAGCCAGTGAGCGTAACGACTACTTTTGTATTTTTTTTAAAATAGCCAGCTTTTGCTAATTTAATTACGCCTGCTACTGCAGCTGCTGAAGCCGGTTCAGCAAATACTCCTTCATTTTCTGAAATATACTGGTACGCAAATTTGATTTCTTTATCCGTTACCGAATCTATTAGTCCATTAGATTCATCTCGTGCTTTAATTGCCTCATTCCA
>Ga0209515_10007861_pt1 | contig 12694 bp, 9 predicted proteins | sample Subgroupgradi54m_FD_187454 | JGI IMG/M metagenome (GOLD analysis project Ga0209515, IMG submission 187454) | Subsurface groundwater microbial communities from S. Glens Falls, New York, USA - GMW60B uncontaminated upgradient, 5.4 m (SPAdes)... ... | reverse complement strand
GTAATCACACCCCGCACGACCCGACTCGTGCGGGCGGCGGATCCGCGGTCCTTCCGAAGCGCGCTGGCAGCGCTCGCCACGGCCGGCTCGCCGCTCGACGCTCGCGATCGGCTCGTCGTCGTCCCCACGCGCGCCGCGGCGCTCCATTTACAGCGAGCGATTGAAGACCGGATGCCCGGGCGCGGCGCGGTGCTCCTTCCTGATTTCATTACGCGCGCCGAGCTCCACGAGCGGTTGTTCGAGCGCCTTGAGGATTCGTGCGGCGCGGACCTTGTTAGGTCCGCGATGCCGTACACCGTGGAGGAGCGGGAAGCGCTGCTTGCCGTCGCGTGTCGAACGGCCATCGACGCGGGCGCGGAGCCGCCGTTTCACGTGAGGCCGGGGCTTATCGCCGCCATGCTCGATTTCTTCGACTCGTTGAAGCGGCATCAGAAGTCGGTGGACGACTTCGAGCGGCTGACGATGGGGAGGCTGGATGGCGCGGCGGAGAGCGATCGGGGCGCCGTGCGGCTGATCCGGCAGACGCGGTTCTTCGCCGCGGCGTTCCGCGAATTCGAACGGCAGTGCGCCGCGTCTGGCGGCATCGACGAGCACGCGATGCACGAGCAGCTGATTGCCAGCGCTGCCGGGCACCCATGGCGGCACATCGTCCTCGCGGTTCGCGATCGCGCAGGCGATCGGTACGGACTGTACCCGGTGGACTGGGATCTGCTGGCCCGCATCCCGGGCCTGGAGCGCCTGGACGTCGTGGTCACCGACATGACGCTGGCGGGCGCGTTTCACGAACGCATTCACCAGTGGCTGCCGGGCATCGAAGAGGTCCGCTTCGAAGACGCCGCCGAACCCACTAGCCCCTTCCCCCTTCCCCCTTCCCCCTTGTTTGTCGCCCGCGATCGCGAGGAGGAAGTCGCCGGTTTCGCGCGATGGGTGCGCGCCGAGGCTGGGCAGGCGGACGCGCCACTTCTCGATCGGATCGCGATCGTGGTGCGCCAGCGGCTGCCGTACGTGTACCTCGCGCGTGAAGTGTTCCGCTCCGCGGGTATTCCGTGCCAGATGTTCGACGCGCTTCCGCTGGCTGCGGAGCCGTATGCGGCAGCCGTCGACCTGTTGTTCTCGTTCGTCAGCGCGAACTTCGCTCGAGTTCCCGCCATCGCGCTGCTACGCTCGCCGTATTTGAGGGTCGCCGGGCAGGACGGTGAGCCGATTCGCGCGGGCCAAGTGGCTGCGCTCGACCGCGCGCTGAGCGAAGCCGGTTACCTGGGCGGGCTCGACACGCTGGATCGTCTCGTGGATTCGAGGCAGGCCGACGGCTCGCGCGTGTCACAGGCGGCCGCTCGCGGCGCATTGATTCTTCAAGCGGTCGCGCTCGAGGTTGCGCCGCTGCGCTCGAAGGCCACGATCGCGGAGCATCTCGACCGCGTGCTCACGTTTCTCGCGGTACACGAGAACCTGCCCGGACCCGATGACCCGTTGCGCGCGCGTCAGCTTCGCGCGCGCGGCGCCGTACTCGGATTGCTTCGCGGGCTGCGGGACGCGTACCGGCGATTCGATTCGAGGGCCGTCGCGTTCGACGAAGTGGCGGCGATGGTGCGGCGCGGCATCGAAACGAAGACGTTTGCACCCCGAAGCGGCGAATCCGGCGTGCACCTGGTCGATGCCGACAGCGCTCCGTTCGGCGAGTTCGACTTCGTGCAGCTCGCCGGTCTCGTGGACGGCGAATGGCCGGATCGACCGCGGCGCAACATCTTCTATTCGCCGGCGATCCTGAGAGACCTTGGCTGGCCCGCGGATGCGGATCGCCTCGAGGGGATCCGGACATCGTTTGCAGACCTGCTGCGCCTGCCCGCCAGAAAGCTTGCGATTTCGACCTTCTCGCTCGAGCACGACTCGATCGTCGTGCCCTCGATCCTGATCGACGACGTCGAGGCCCTCGGTCGTGTAGGGGCGGATCTTCAGACCCGCCCTCCCGTCGTGTCGGTACGAGACGAGGGCATCGTCCTCTCGGATGCCGCGCGCATCTGGGCGGCGCGCCGCCTCGAAAGACCTGCCGATTCAATTGCCGGTGGACAGACGTCCGGGCACGCGGCCACGGCGTACTCCGTCAGCGCGCTCGAGCGCTACCAGGACTGTCCGTTCAAATTCTTCGCGTCCGACGTGCTGCAGCTCGACGAGCTGCCTGAAGACGAGGCGTCGTTGTCCCCGCGCGCGCGAGGCCGCTTCATCCACGAAGTCTTCCAGCGCTTCTTCGAGCAGTGGGATCGGCGCGGCGGGGGCACGATTGCCTCCGACCGCCTGGACGATGCACGCGCGGTGTTTGCGGAGGCGGCCGAACCGCTGCTCGCGAATCTTCCCGAGGCGGACGCCGCGCTCGAGCGCACGCGTTTGTTCGGCTCCGCCATCTCGGTCGGCATCGTCGACGTCGTGCTCGGCCTCGAGGCCTCGCGTCCCGTCGACGTGATGGAACGGTGGCTCGAATACCGGCTCGACGGCGACTTCTCGCTCGGCGCGCCGGCCGGCCGTTCGGTCCAGCTTCGCGGCGTGGCGGATCGCGTCGATCTACTGGAGGGCAACAGGCTGCGCGTGATCGATTACAAGTCGGGCTACGCGCCGCAGCCGAAGCGCGCGCTGCAGGTGCCGGTCTATGCGCTCTGCGCGCAGGAGCGGCTGGCGGAGCAGCGCGGCGGCACGTGGCAGGTTGACGAGGCGGCCTACGTCGCGTTCAGCGGCAAGCGCTCGCTGGTGCCGATCATCAAGGCAGGGAAGGACGACCAGGATTCGGTCCTTGCCGATGCGCGCGGCCGCCTGCTCGACATCGTCAGCGGCATCGAGCGCGGCGAATTTCCGCCGAGGCCGTACGAGCTGCGCATCTGTTCGTACTGCGCATACCCGTCTGTGTGCCGGAAGGACTATGTCGAATAGATTGCCCTTCGATGCGGAGGAGACGGTCGAATCGCGCATCGATGCGCGCGATCGCGAGGGGCGCGCGCGCGCGGTCGACCCGCGCTGCAACGTGGCGCTCGAGGCGTCGGCGGGCACGGGGAAGACGCGCGTGCTGGTCGACCGCTACATCAACCTGCTGCGCGCCGGGGTCGACCCTTCGAACATTCTCGCCATCACGTTTACGCGCAAGGCCGCGGCCGAGATGCGCGAGCGGATCATCTCCACGCTTCGCGCTGCCGCGGTTCGCGGCGAGATGGCTCCCGCGCGGTGGCGCGAGCTGCGCGACCGGACCGATGACATCGCGATCAGCACCATCGATGCCTTCTGCCTCTCGCTGCTGCGCGAGTTCCCGCTCGAGGCCGACCTCGACCCGGGCTTCGACGTCGCCGACGAAACCGAGGTGCTGCGCCTGATCGATGAATCGCTGGATCGCGCGCTGCGCACCTGCCGCAGCCTGGCCCGCGAGGACGAACACGTCGCGCTGGTCTTCGCGCAGCTGGGCGACCGGCGCGCGCGACGCGGATTGGCGGCGCTGCTCAACCGGCGGCTCGTGGCGCCGGCGGTCCTCAACAGGTATCTGCAGACAGGACCGCAAGATCTCGATGTCAGCCTGGCGGCGCGCCGTGCCGCCAGTGCGCTGCGTGATGTGTTCACCTCCATGCCGGGCGGCCTGTCTCGCTTCCTCGCCTCCGGTCCTCCGGAGCCCGCGTTCCTCCTGCTCTCGAGAGATCTCCGGCGACTCCAGGACAGTGCCGACCAGAACATCCCGCTGGATCCCGCCATCGTGCAGGCGACCTACACGCGAGCCCGCGATTACTTCCTGACGCAGGAGGGCGAGCCTCGAAAGCAGTGTCCCTTCAAGAAGGCGCAATTCATGTCCGAAGCGGCGTGGGCCGTTCACCGTGACCTGGTCGTCGGTCATGCGTGCGCAATCAAAGACGCGTCCACCCGTTACAAGCGCGACCTGAACGTGCTCGTCTCGCGCGGCATTCTACGGATGTACCGCATCGCCGAGACGGAGTATCGCCAGACACTCGATGCGCACGCGGTGCTCGACTTCGCCGATTTGCTGCTCCGCGCGCTCGACCTGCTCCGGCAGATGGAGGAGTTCGCGCAAAGCCGCTATCGGCTGGAATCGCGCTACCACCATGTGCTGGTTGACGAGTTCCAGGACACGAGCCGCGCGCAGTGGGAGATGGTGTCGCTCCTCGTGCAATCGTGGGGCGAAGGCGCGGGCCTGGCGTCAACGGGGCCGCTTCCGCCGTCGATCTTCATCGTCGGCGACCGGAAGCAGTCGATCTATGCCTTTCGCGACGCCGACGTGTCGATCCTCGACGATGCACGGCGCTACATCGACGCGCTTCGTCCTGACGGCGACGCGCGCCGGTCGATTTCGCGGAGCTTCAGATCGGTGCCAGCGTTGCTCGCGTTTGTGAACGACGTGTCGCGCGATGTGCCCAAGTCCGACGAGCGCCGCGACGCGTTCAGGTACGGAGAAGACGATTGCTTTCCGCTGGATGGCGCCGCAATCGACGGAGGCGACCATCCCCTCGGACTCGTCACCGGCGACACGCCCGAAGCGTGCGCGGACACGACGGCCGCGGAAATTGCGCGTCTGCTAGCCGAAGGCACGGTCGTTCGCGACAAGACCACGGGCGTCAGGCGCCCGATGACGCCCGCGGACATCGCCATCCTGTTCCGCACCCGTGACTCGCACCGCGAATTCGAAGACGCGCTCGCGCGCCGCGGCATTGGTGCCTACGTCTACAAGGGCCTCGGATTTTTCGACGCGGACGAAATCAAGGACGTGCTTGCGCTTCTCTGGTACCTGGCCGATCCGCTCTCGGACCTCCGCGCTGCCGCGCTACTGCGATCGCGCTTTCTTCGCCTGTCGGATGAAGCGATGCGCCGCCTCGCCCCGAACCTTGCCGCATCGCTGCGCGGCGCCACCGCGCCATCCGTTGAGCTCGACCCGGCCGATGTCGCGACGCTGGCGGTCGCGCGCGAGTCGTGCGCGCGCTGGCGGGGCCTCGTCGATCGGATACCGCCGGCCGAGCTTCTCGACCTGGTGCTCGCCGAGTCGGCGTACTTCGTGGAAATGCGCGGTCCGAGACTTCCGCAGGCGCGCGAGAACCTGAAGAAGATTCGGGCGCTGATACGCCGGATACAGAACCGCGGCTACGCGACGCTTGGACGCATCACGGCGCACCTCGACCGGCTCGCGATCGGCGACGAATCGAACGCCGTCATCGACGCGCTCGACGCCGTGAACCTGATGACGGTCCACGCCGCGAAGGGCCTCGAGTTCCCCGTCGTCTTTCTCGTCAACCTCGCGCGCGGCACCGGCAACTTCCGCGACCCGATCCGCGTCGTCGCCAGTCCCGGCGGCGATGAGGTCTCGGTGGCGGCCGGCGATTTTCGGTCCGATGCCGACGAGGACGCTGCGGCGAAGGAGAAGGAGGAGACGAAGCGGCTGCTCTATGTGGCCCTGACGCGCGCGCGCGATCGGCTGTACCTCGGAAGCGTGTTGAAGGAAGGCAGGCTGCAGCCTGGACGCGGAAGTCTCGCCGAAGTGTTGCCGCCGACGCTCATCGATCAGTTCGCGAGCGTTGAAGCCAAAGTTGAATGGCGCGCCTCGTCGGGCGCCGTGCACCGGATGCGCGTGATCCGGGATTCGGGATTCGGGACTCGGGACTCGAACGGTTCGAACCTCGAACGATCGAATCCCGAATCCCCAATCCCGAATCCCGAGGTCCGCGTGCTCGTGCCGCTCACCGACTCCGCGCGCCCGCGCACATCGGTTGCCTCAGCGATTGCGGACGGTGATGAACGCGGGCGTGTTGACCGCATCACTCCGGCATCAGACCGCCTCGTCGGTACGCTGGTGCATCGCCTGCTGCAGCGAATCGGGTTCGGTGAGGTCGCGACACCTGACGCGATTCGTGCGCATGCGTCGCGCCTCGTGCGCCACGACGAGATCGACGACAGTGATGACGTCGATACGATTGTCGATGCCGCGGTCGCGGCGTACGCCGCCATCTGCGTGCGAGAGGACGTGCGCGCGTTGTACGCCGCTGGCCGAACGCTGCACGAAGTGCCGTTCACGATGACCGTCGATGGGCGGGTCCTTCGCGGAACAGTTGATTGCGTTGTCGAGACCGCGCCGGGCCGTTTCACGCTGTTCGAATTCAAGACCGGGCGAGCGCGTCCCGAACATCGAGCGCAGCTCGATCTCTATGTGCAGGCGATGCGGCAGGTCTTTCCCGAGGCTTTGATCGATGCGCGGCTCGTTTATGCTGAAAAAAACATCGAAATCCAGCTCTGCTGCCCGAATTGACGCACTTCTGCGTTGCGGATGCAGATCCCATCTCCTACAATCAGGTTCTAGGAGACTCTGCGATTGACCATTAATGAGGAGACCCGAGTGGCCCTGACGTGTCCCAGCTGCGGAAACGACCAGAACTTTCTGGTGAAGACGCTGCAGATGCACGTCGTCCACTTCGACGATTCGCGCGTGGAAGTGTCGGAAGAAGGACGTCCCGCGGTGCTGGAAGTGCTGTGCGATGAATGCGAGACCGCGCTCGCCATCGACGATATCGACGAAGGCCTTCGTAAAGAGCTGCTGCTGACGCTCGGCGCACGCTGACCGGCGCCGCGTCTTCACGTTTTTTCAGCCTGCCTGTTCCTCGGCTTCCTCGAAGTAGTCGCATTCAGGGCAGACCCATTCGCTGAATTTCGAGGTCCTGGTCTGCGTCGTGCCCGGCACGCGGTCGATCACTTCGCGTTCGCGCAGCTTCATCGCTTCGCCGCACAGCGGACATTCCTTGGTGACCATTGACTTCTCCCTGAGCGGCCCCTATCGTAGCAGCAGATCATGGCTTGGAACGCGTTCGGGCGCTTCGGCGGACACGCGATCGCGGTGCGCGGCGGTGACGAGATCCGCCACGATCGGCGATGGTTTGCCGACGAGGTCGCGATCGATTTCCCCTCGGTGGCGCCGGCCGTCGAGCGGATGCGCAGCGCGTTTGTCGCCGAGGAGCACGCCAGGACGTTGACCGCGGCGCTCGAGATCTCGCCGCGCGAAGCGATGGAAGGCGCGACGGTGCCGCTCGACGTGCCCGTGCGCTGCACCTGCCGCGTATGCGGCGGCCGCGGCGAGACGTGGGCGCAGCCGTGCGCGTGCTGCGCCGGCAGCGGCATCGAGCTGCACCATCACCAGGTACACATCACCGTTCCCGCCGGCGTCGAAGACGGCGCCTGCTTCCATTTCTCCGTTTCACCCAGACACGACCTCTCCACGCGCATCGAGCTGCGCGTGCTCATCAGCCCGCCCGGACGCGGCTGAGGATCGGTGGAACGGCACGTCGGCATCCTCGCCATTCTCTGTACGCTGTGGGGCGCTCTTGCGATGCTCGTCGGCGTCTCGCTGCTCCTGCTGTCGGCGGGCGCGCTCGCCATCCTCTTCGGCCCCGACGGCTCTGCCGTAGAACTCGCCGCGGGCGTCACCGCGACGGCATTTGCCCTGATGGGGGCGGTCGCGCTGATCTGGGGCGGCGCGCACGTGGGCGCAAGCGTCCTGCTGCGGCGCCGTCATCCCGCCGGCCGTGTGCTGACGCTCGGCCTTGCCCTCGTCAACCTGCTCGTCCTTCCGTTTGGTACCGCGCTCGGCGCGTACGCGCTCTGGATCTTGTTGACGGATGAAGGACGGCGGCTCTTCGAGCCGGTTGCCGACCTCTAAGGTAGACCTGAAGGTCCGCCTCTACTGAGCCTGAAGGTCCGCCTCTACTAAGATAGGGGGATGGCCGCTACGCCCGACCGCGACGCCGTGCTCAACGCGCTGCGGGTCGTCAACGATCCCGACCTTCGCCGCGACATCGTGTCGCTCGGCTTCATCAAGGACCTCTCGCTCGAGGACGGCAGCGTCTCGTTCGCCATCGAGCTGACCACCCCGGCGTGTCCGGTCAAGGATCAGATGCGCGAGCAGGCGATGGCCGCCGTGCGCGCGCTGCCTGGCGTGACATCGGTCGACGTCCGCATGACCGCGAATGTCCGTTCGGTCTCCGCTCCCGAGACCGGTCGTCCTCCGCTCCCCGGCGTGAAGAACGTGATTGCGGTCGGCGCGGGCAAGGGTGGCGTCGGCAAGACGACCGTCGCGGTGAACCTGGCGCTGGCGCTTGCGCGCTGCGGCAGCCGCGTCGGCATCCTCGACGGCGACATCTACGGACCGAACGTACCGATCATGCTGGGGCTGACGGCCACACAGCTCACAACCGACGGCAAGCAGATCGTGCCGGCGGAGAAGTATGGCGTGCAGGTCGTCTCGATGGGCTTTCTCACCTCCGACGATGCGCCGGTCATCTGGCGCGGGCCGATGCTGCACGGCGCCATCCAGCAGTTCTTCCGCGAGGTCGCGTGGAAGGACCTCGACTATCTGATCGTCGACATGCCGCCGGGAACCGGCGACGTGGCGCTCAGTCTGAGCCAGACGGTGCCGGTTGTCGGCTCGATCGTCGTGACGACGCCGCAGAAGGTGTCGCTCGCCGACACCCTGCGCGCGGTGCGCATGTACCAGAAGTTGAATATCCCGCCCATGGGCCTCGTGGAGAACATGAGCTATTACGCCTGTCCCAACTGTCACCACGAGGCCGACATCTTCGGTCACGGCGGCGGCGAGAAGCTGGCGGAGCAGCTCGAGATCCCCTTCCTGGGACGCCTGCCGGTGTATCAACCGATCCGCGAGGGAAGCGACACGGGCGTGCCGATCGTCGTGAGCGAACCTGACTCGACGGCCGGGCGCGCGTTCACGGTTGTCGCCGAGCGTGCCGCGGCGCAGGTGTCGATCCTCGCGCACAAGAACGCCGAAGCCAACAAGGGCAAGATTCCGCTGATTCCCGTTCGCTGAGGACGCGTGTCGACCGCAATCGAGCTGCCTCACGCCAAACGCACGCTTGCCAACGGCCTCGACGTCATCGTCCATGAGGATCGGCGGGTACCGATCGTCGCCGTCAACCTCTGGTATCACGTCGGATCGAAGAACGAGCGCCTGGGCCGCACGGGATTCGCGCACCTGTTCGAGCACCTCATGTTCGAAGGGTCCGAGCATCACAACGGCGGGTTCTTCATGCCGATGCAGCAGGCAGGCGCGCTGCTGAATGGATCCACCAACAGCGATCGCACGAACTACTGGGAAGTGGTGCCGACGAGCGCGCTCGAGCTCGCGCTCTGGATGGAATCGGATCGCATGGGGTACCTGCTGCCGGCGCTCACCCGCGAGCGCTTCGAGACGCAGCGCGATGTCGTTCTCAACGAGCGCCGCCAGAACTACGAGAACCGCCCGTATGGAATGGCGCTGATGGCGTTGAGCGCGGCGCTGTTTCCCCCCGACCATCCGTACCATTGGCTCACGATCGGCGCCGTCGAGGACCTGCGCGCGATGGAGTTCGAAGACGTGCGGGCATTCTTCCGCACGTACTACCATCCCGCGAACGCCTCGCTGGCGCTTGCCGGAGACATCGACACCGCGCACGCCTTCGAGCTCGCGGAGAAATACTTCGGCGAGATTCCCGCAGGTGAGACGCCTGAACGAGTCGAGGCAGAGGCGTCGTTGCCGCGCGAAATCCGCCTCGTGCTCGAAGATCGCGTGGAGCTTCCGCGCGTCTACATGGCCTGGCACTCGCCGGCGATGTTTGCCGACGGCGATGCGGAGTCGGATCTTCTCGCGGACCTGCTCGCCAACGGGAAGACGTCGCGCCTGTATCGCTCGCTCGTGTATGACACACGCATCGCGGTCGACGTCTCGGCCTACCAGCATTCGCGCGAAATCGGCAGCTTCTTCCTGCTGGCGTCGACGGCCGCTCCGGGGCGGTCGCTGACCGAGATCGCCGCGATGATCGACGAACGGATCCAGCGTCTCGCGGACGAGGGTCCTGTTGACGAGGAGATGGAGCGGGGGCTGGCGCAGGCCGAGGCGCACTTCATGTACCGGCTCCAGACGGTCGGCGGCTTCGGCGGCAAATCGGATCAGTTGAACGCCTACAACGTCTTCCTCGGCGATCCTGATTTCTTTGCGGGCGATCTCGGCCGGTACCGCGCGGCGACCCGCGAGTCGGTCCGCGCGGCGGCTCGCACCCACCTCGCCTTCGACCGGCGCGTTCTTCTCAGCATCGTTCCGCGCGGCCAGGCCGCGCTCGCGTTGCCGGGCTCGGAGCCGGTCGCCGTCTCCTGATGGCCGTCGATCGCTCGCGTCTGCCGTCGCCCGGCCCCGATCCGCCCTTTCATTTCCCCCAGGTCGTCCGTCACATGCTCGGCAACGGTCTGAAGGTGAGGACGGTCGAACACCCGGGCGTTCCTGTCGTGACATTCGTGATGCAGATCAACGGCGGCCTCGGCGCGGATCCCGCCGGCCGCGAGGGGCTCGCGTCGCTCACGGCCGACATGGTCGATGAAGGCACGGGCATGCTCTCCGCGATCGACATCTCCGACGCGCTGGCGCGCATTGGAGCGGAGCACGACGTCGAAGTCGGCGCGGACGCGACGATGTTCACGCTGACCACGCTGACGCGGTTTGCTGGCCGCGGCGCGCGGTTGTTATCGGACATGCTGACGGCGCCGTCGATGCGTGCATCCGACTTCGAGCGCGTCCGGCAGCTTCGCCTCGATCGGCTGCGGCAGCTGAAAGACCTGCCGCCGGCGGTGGCCGAGCGCGCGTTCCTCCAGCTCCTGTATCCGTCGCATCCCTACGGCCACCTGGCGATCGGCAGCGACGCCTCACTGCGCGCGCTGAAGCTCGACGCGGCCGTCAGGTTTCACAAGGCGACCTTCCTACCCGGGCGCGCGACGCTCGTGGTCGCCGGGGCGCTCTCGCACGGCGATTTGCTGGCGGCGGCCGAGGATGCATTCGGCGGATGGAGGGGCGAGGAACGCGTGCTGGACGCCCCGTCAGCCGCGGCCGATGTCAATCCGAAGCCGAACTCGTCGCCGCATCTGGCGATCATTCCGCGTGACGGCGCCGCGCAGTCCGAGCTTCGCATCGGCCATCTCTCCGCGCGGCGCGACACACCCGACTACGCGCCGCTGCTGACGATGAACGCCATCCTCGGCGGCCAGTTCGTCAGCCGCCTCAATCTGAAGCTGCGGGAGGAGAAGGCGTTCACCTACGGCGTCCGCACCGGCTTCGACTGGCGCCGCGGGCTCGGTCCGTTTTCGGCGCAGACCAGCGTCCACACGGCGGCGACGGCCGAATCGATTGCCGACACGCTTCAGGAGATGTCCGCGCTGCGCGGCACGCGGCCGGCGACCGCGCAGGAGATGTCGTTCGCGCAGGCGTCGCTGACACGCGGATATCCGAGGAACTTCGAGACCGCGCAGCAGGTCGCGCGATCGGTCGCGCAGCTCGCCTTGTTCGATCTGCCGGATTCCTACTTCGAGGAGTTCGTCCCGAAGGTCAACGCCGTCACCATCGACGAGGTCACGCGCGTGGCACAGACCTACCTCGATCCATCGCGCGCGATCGCGCTTGTGGTGGGCGATCGCAACGCGACGGAGGAATCGCTTTCAACGCTGGGCCTCGGCGAGCTGCACGTGCTGCCGCCCTCATAGGCGGACCTGAAGGTCCGCCTCTACGATCGTAGAGGCGGGTCTTGAGACCCGTCTAGAGATTGCGTCTGAGAAATTTCGTCAACACATACGCATCGAGGTAACTGAAGGGCGCGACGCCGGTGCTGTAGTGCCCGCACGGCAGGACCGCGACGTCGTGCGGCAGCTCGCGCCGCGCGAACTCGTCCACCAGGACCCGCGACAGGTCCACGGGGAACGTCAGGTCGTATCGCGCGTAGACCAGCAGCGTTCGTGTGTGGCCGATGCGATCGAGATACGACCACGGGTTGATCGGACGCCACAGCTCGCGCAGCTCGTCGAGTGTGATGTTGCCGTCAAGCGATGCGCGGACGTGGCGCGTCGACAGACCGCGCCACACGACGTCGGCAAACCAGGGTGATATGTGATTGAGCGCCTGTGCGCGGATGCGCGGCTCGTGCGCCGACGTGAGCAGCGCGAGGCATGAACCCAGGCTCGTCCCCAGGATGCCGATGCGCTCGTAGCCGTGCAGCGCGAGCCATGCAACCGCACGGCGCGCGTCGAGCACGGCCTGCCTGCAGACCTGGACGGTGCGCGCGACGTTCGCGCTGACGATGTAGTCGGCGCGCGTCAGCTCCGGAGGCATGCGCGCGTCGTGGTAGGGCAGCGACAGGCGGAGCGCGGAGACACCACAGCGCGCAAGCAGGCGCGAGAGGCCGACGTGGCCCTCGGCGTCCGAATTCCACTGCGGCAGCACGACGACGGCCCGCTTCTTCTCTTCAGAAGGGAACCATCGGGCGAGCACCGTGTTGTTCTCGGGATGTGGCGTCGTCAACGCGCTGGGAAAGCGGAGCTCGCCAGTACGCGCATCGAAGTCATAGTCGGTGGTCGGCGGCGTATCGAAGAACGCGCTCGTGTCGCGCATCACCTCGTCGATCCATTGGTGGAGGGCGGGTAGGGCTGGTCCTTTCGGGCCCGCCAAATCAATCCACTCCGTCCCCCAGTCGAACGGCCGGACGACGCGATCCTTGCTGACGGAGGCGAGACGCCGCTCCCAGTTGTGAAAGAAACGGCTCAGCACGCGGCGACGATGGATTCGACGGCTCTGGCGACCCGAAGCAGTCCAGCTGTATCTCCGTACCCGCCGACAATCTGGGCGCCGACCGGCAGGCCATCCGTT
>Ga0209515_10007859_pt1 | contig 12695 bp, 14 predicted proteins | sample Subgroupgradi54m_FD_187454 | JGI IMG/M metagenome (GOLD analysis project Ga0209515, IMG submission 187454) | Subsurface groundwater microbial communities from S. Glens Falls, New York, USA - GMW60B uncontaminated upgradient, 5.4 m (SPAdes)... ... | reverse complement strand
TCTCGTCGCCGTAGAGTAATTTGCCTTTTGCGGTAATCTCGTATCGCAAAAGAATGTTCGCGCGGTTCAAAATAACGAAATCAATGCTCGTCGCCCCGATCCGCAATATCTCTCCCAGTTTTTGAGTAACGTTGGCATAGGTCCCGAAATCACGAGGAATATGGCCGGATTCAAAAAATACGGCGACATCCGTATCGCTTTCTTCGGTAAAATTCCCCGTCGCACGCGAACCGTAGAGCGCCACAAATCTCGCTCCGCATTCACGGGCAAATAAATTCAGGGACTTTTGGTCAATCTGGATATCCATTCGCCCATATTACCACACATCGAAGATGCGAGAAAGAATTCGCGATTACTCTCTCAATATCCTCTCCCGTTCCGCCCTCAGCTCCTTAATCGCCCGGTCCGCCTCGCCCGGCTTAAAAAGTTTCGAGTGCCACGTATAATCCCCCTCCATAAAACTCACGCCCTTTGCGGCAATCGTGTGCGCGATAATCAAGGTCGGCCGCTCGTGGATCGCGTACGCTTCGGCAATGGCATCCACAATCGCCTCAGGATTATGCCCATCAATCTCTATAATATGCCAATTCAATGCCTCATACTTCTCCCGAAACGGCTCCAAGGGCATAATATTCTCGGTCTCGCCGTCAATTTGGATATTATTCCTATCAACAATGCCGATAAGATTGCTGAGCCGGTTTTTTCCCGCGAACATCGCCGCTTCCCACGTATTCCCCTCCTGCTGTTCGCCGTCGGACATGAGGCAGTAGACGCGGTATTTTGCTCGTAGTGAGCCCGTAGAACCATCGAGCCGCGCGGCAAGCGCCATCCCGATCGCTTGCGAGAGTCCCGAGCCTAAGGGGCCGGATGTCGTTTCAACGCCGGGGAGCGACTTGCGGTGCGGATGACCCTGAAGGCGCGACCCCAACTGGCGCAAGGTTTTCAATTCTTCGTGAGGAAAATATCCGGCGCGGGCAAGCGCGGCATACAAGACCGGGCAGATATGGCCGTTCGATAAGACCACGCGGTCGCGGAGTCCCCATCCCGGCCTCTTTGGGTTGTGGTTCAAAATATGAAAATACAAGGTCGCGAACACCTCCGCCATGCCGAGCGGCCCTGCGATGTGCCCCGATCCCGCGCCCGAAACCATGCGAATCACGTCTTCGCGCAAGAGATACGCCATCTCCTCAAGAAATTTTACTTTGTCTTCGTGCAGTCCTACCATATAGCTTTTAGCTTTGAGCTTTGAGGTGTTAGCCGCCGGACGTCTCGTCTAAAAGCTAAACCCTAACAGCTAAAAGCTTATTAGATTACTCTCAGCTCATCATACACCACCCCCGGATTTCCGCTTAAGAAAATACAACTCGCGGACGCGACGATATCCGCGCCCGCCGCTCGGGAAAGCCGCGCGGTTTCAAGGTTGATGCCGCCGTCAACTTCGATTTTCGCGTCGGGCATTTCGCCGCGCAGAAATTTCACCTTGTCGAGCGTGAGCGGCAGAAAATTCTGCCCCGCGAGCCCGGGATGCACGGCAAGCACCTGAAACGCCTTGAGTATCGGGAAATATTCTTTATAGCGCTCGGCCGGCGTCTCGGGGCTCGAAGAAAGCATGACTTCCGCGCCGCGCTTTGCCGCTTCTTCCGCAAGACGCGCCGCGAGCGCGAAATCGCATGCCTCGCAATGCGCGACAATCCGCTTCGCGCCGGCATCGAGCCACCGCATCGCTTCCGCTTCCACATCCTCAACCATCAAGTGAACTTCGAATTGAATCTTTGAAAATTGGGATTTGAAAACTGAAAATTGATCCGGATCGTTCCACGTTTTATTTGCCGTAAACCGGCCGTCGGCAATGTCGAGATGCGCCCATTTCGCAAATTCTTCTGCAATCGTGAATTTTGCACGGACGCACTCGGTGTCGCCGAACGCGCAATTGATTGCCGGTATGACTTCAAGCATAAATTTTTTATGATGACATAACTGGTGCTTTTGCCTTTTTAAATAAACTGTCGGGGATGTCTTTTTTGCCGACAATTATTTTTTCTTGCGAGATTTTTTCCATTAAGAAAAGGTATTTCTATCTCAGCTAAATCACCATGCGTTTTATTGCCAATTAATCTCATCGTGAATATATTGGATAAACTCAGTATTTACAATTAAATCTCGGCGTTTACTTATCAGCAACTTTAATCTACTATTAAAATCTTTATATTCTTCCATAATTTTTTTGAACTTAATTTTCGCTTTCGATCTCCCGTATCTCTCCGATGCGGCGCGCGAACCGTTCCTCTCCCGAAAACGCGGTTTCCAAGAAAATCTGCACGATCTTTTTTGCGTCGTCCTCGCTCGTAAAATCGGCGGCGATCGCGAGCACGTTCGCGTTGTCGTCGTGGCGCGCGTCGTAGATCTCGTCCGGAGAAATAGCCAATGCCGACCGGACGCCGTCAAATTTATTCGCCACGATGTCCACGCCCGCGCCCGATCCGCAGAGCACGATCCCCCGGCTCCGTTCCGGATCCATGCTCACTTTTTTGGCGACCGCGGCGGCAAACACCGGGTAGTCGTCCTGTTCATCATACGTCGCGGCGCCCATATCCACCGCTTCGTACCCTTGGCTCTTCACATATTCCACAAGCGCCGCTTTTAAATTAAACCCGCGATGATCCGCGCCGAAGTAGAGCAACATAATAAAAATGGTAAATGACAGATTAAAATAACAAAAAGCACCGCAAATCATTTTGACATTTTACATTGTCATTTTGATTTTTAAACTTTGATTTTTGACCTTACTATATTATTGTACCTCAAAACGCCCGCGCGGGAAAACCCGCCATGCGAGCCGGAACGAATACAATGCAAAATCTACAGCCCGAGCGCGCGGGCTTGCTCGAGAATTCTTTGAAATGCGGCTCGTATGTCCGCGATTTGTTGAGTAACTTGCAATGATCCAGTTGCCGCAAAAATGCTAAACGGCCCGTCGCTGCTATCCGAAAGACTCCCATTGCCAGCATCGGTAACGGTTATCTTGTATTGTCCTGGGGTGTGAGTCGGACTTGAACTTACCCTATGCAAGCAGTATAAGCGTTTTCTGGGGGTCATTCCAAAAAACTCAATTGAGGTGTCTCGGTCGGGGTCTGTTTTTTTTGAATGTTACAAATGTGACACTTTTTTAGGATTTTGGCGTATCACTTTTTTCTTGAATGGGAATCGCCTGAGTTTTGATGTCCTGTTGCAACCGCTGGGCACCTTTCCACGCATTCGGATGACAACGCCTGATCTTATCCATTTTTGGACAAAAACAAGCAACGTGACCCTTGATGCCTGATTTTTGAAGAAGAACTGCTTTTACTCGCGGCCAAACTTTATCTCTCGATAACTGTCGCAGACAGTCCTGTGCTTTACTAGAGTCATTGGTTTTAAAATAAGATTCAAGCAACCCCGTAGCGCCGTGCATATAATCCGGCCAAGGCCAGTGTTTCTTGGTGGAATAGAAAACTTGCCCATACAAAAAAGGAATAACCAACTGCTCAAAAGATCGCTGAAATTGAAATTTTGGAGACAAGAACTCCTCTTCTTCTAGTGGGCTACAAAGGCAGCCACTGTGATCATTCTGATTAAAATGGCGCTCGGGGGTTAGCTCGATGTTTTCTACGTGAACCGCGGGGAGCCTTGAGATGGACTTATCGTTTCTTTCTTGAATACTAACCCTAAAGTTTCCGGCTAAGATTAAGCCTCCGACAGTATCAACAATCCCTTTTTCAAGAATTAGGAAATGACCGCTTTGGTCATTATAAGTAGCCGAAAACTTAATATTCCCAGAGATCCCCTTGGAGCTGACTATTAGACCGGGATACTTTTGGCGTAGCCACTTTTTATCTTGCGTTGTCAGTATTGTTGGCAGACCACGGCGACCGCGGAACAAATCCGCCAGACGTCGGAGAATTCCGGACAATGGTAGCTCCTGCATTTTTGTTGATATTACTGGATTCGGCAATTTTTTTGTCTCCGTACTTAGTCCTTGTCTGAAAAGCCTCCTCGACCCACTTTCCAAGATTTTCCCTTCCGTTATCAGAAACCCAATCATACGTCTTACAAACAGAAGATAGTCGCGCTCCGTCCGTGAAAGAAATATTATCGAACGGGTTGGGGCCGGGCGTATCCGTTTGGCTATCCTGGTTTTTCACATTGTGAATGCGGATACCAAGCAGCGCATTCCCGCGTACCCAGCTCTGTCGTATCTCATAATCGATCCAATCGCGCTCGGCGGTTTCCGCGCCGATAAGCACGGCCGTAACCGAGGTATTTTTGAGCTGCTCGTTGATCCAGCGTTCAATGGCCGCATCGCCTTCCCGTTCGAGTTTTTCCCACTCGGCCGCATCGATTACGCCGTACTCGTCCTCATCGGCAAGCAGGTCGCTGTTACGTACCTGGCCAGCCCGCCAAACATCCCGCTTGAAGTGAAAACTGAAAAATACTTTTCGTGCCATGTTTTTGTTTAGAGGTAATGATTTATTAATAAGATGACCGCCAGCAACCCCCCGTAGAACAGCAACAACGTTTTTGAGAACGCGCACCACGGCCAATTCCACCACTTCGCGAATTTCTTCGTATCCATAGAGAAGTCGGTCGCCTCTTTGTTATTACGGACGTGATCGTAGAGTTTGATGAAGTTACGTTCCCGAGAAAGGTAATAACTGTCGAGCAGCCAGAACAAGCCGAGAACCGCCAGAGAGATGTAAAGATAGCGACGATCTATTTCCTTAAAGCTCAAGGCGATCAGTCCGCCGACCAGCGTGATCGCCCATCCCTTGAGCAGGAAAGAGTGGTTTGCCATCCGATTGATGGTCGTCTGAATGAATTCGAGATGTTTTATTTTCGCTTCCATAATCTGCTATTTAATTTTTCTCGCCCTCTTCAACACCTGCGAGAGCGAATCCACGCCAAGCGCTTTCTCCGCACCGCCGAGCGTTTTGATATTGCCGTGGAGTTTATTCAGCACCGGATACTCTTTTGTAAGCTTATCCATGGACGAATCTTTTCGCTCTTTGCGAAACCGGCCCTCATTAGTTTTTTCGTGTTTCCCGAGTTTCATATTTTCAATAAAGGTTTTTTGGGAGCGTTGCAACCACCACTCCTTGAATTACGAATTCGTCCGACAGCACGATCGGCTTATGGGTTGGATCGGTGGAATTTGGCTTGAGCACGATCGCACCGTTTTCGTGGTAGAAACGTTTAATTGTCGCATCGTTATTAATCAGGGCAACGACCCTCTCTCCATCTTCCGCAACTGGCTGTTGCCGTACGAGCACTAAATCTCCGTCGTTAATTCCGGATTTATTCATTGACGTACCAACTGCCCGCAGGAGGAAGTAAGAATGACCTGACTTAGCGAAGCGGGTTGAGACATCAATCATGGCTTCGAAATCCTGCTCGGCAAGTGAGGGCAATCCGCACGCAACCGATCCGACAAGCGGCACTTCTACCGTCTGCTCCGCCATAGGCGAAGCCGTATTGGGAGCGAGCTTAATAACGCCGTTTGAGTATGAAAGCAGGCCTCGCTTCTTAAGACGCTCCAGCATAAGCTGAACAGAGCGTGGTGAGGCGTAGCCAACAATCCGGCCTATTTCCCGGAGGGAGGGCGTCACGCCAGTGCTTAATATCTGTCCACGAAGGAAGGCGTAGCCCTGAAGATCCTTTTTGTTTATGCGGTTCATACAGATAAGTATACCTCCTTGTTCACATCTGTCAACATATGCTAAAATAGCACCATGGATATAAAGATTGCCAGGCGCACCGTCGAAAACTATCTTCCCGTCCTACGGGCTATTTATGCGTCCCTCGACGTTTCCGTTGCAACCGCCAGCCAACTGGAAAATAGGGACGATCTGCATTTTCACTACCTTGAAAAGGAGTTTGGAATGTCCAATCTCCTTCATACCACATACCTGCTCGAATTCTGGCTGAAGAACTCTCCCGACTTCGAAATGAAGCCGATGATGTTCCATAAAAAGAACAAGGACGCAAAATGGGCTGACCTTTTCAAATTACTTGATGAAAAGATCACGGAGTATCAGAATGGCGCTCCCGTTATTGAGGTTGGCATCCATCGGAACGGTCGCATCGTTCGAGAATGCATGGGACAGAAGCTCATCCACGATTTCGGAACCGACGGCCTCAAAAAAGAAATCATTTTTTACTTGGTCGAGCGCGGAGATTTTGTGAGAACCGGCGAGATCCAGAAAATAATCGGATCAAAAAGTATCGAGTCCGTTGCGAAAACTATTCTTTCAATCAATACGATCCTGCGGACAAAATTTCAGCTTTCCCAGAAGCATAAATTCATCGACAGCAAGCGTGGCTCTGGATACCGCATTAACCCCGTGTACAACGTAATCCGCCTGGATTAGGCTCCCTCTTCGCATCCAGAGTGGATAACTTGCTTTAGAACCTTGCTCTGCAAGGTTTTTTCGTGCGCCTCATTACAGATGTGTTCCATGTAAATCGCTCCTCGCCCGGGGGAAAATATAAGAGTCGAAAGAAAAACGAAAAACAATAAACCCATGTACACAAAACTTAACTGGCGTACGGAGATGCGAACGGTTGCGGAGTTAGTCCCAAACCCGAAGAATCCCCGGACGATGAGTCCGAAGCAAGTCGAAGATCTCAAAAAAAGCCTCACGAAATTCGGGGTCGTTGAGCTGCCCGTGGTAGATGCCGACAATCAGGTAATCGCCGGACATCAAAGACTCATGGCGTTGAAGCTACTTGGCCGGGAGGACGAGAAAATACCCGTTCGCTTGCCGAATCGCAAACTTACAAAGCGCGAGTATGAGCAGTACCTCTTGACCAGTAACCGCCTGCACGGCGAATTCGATTGGGACAAGCTCGCCGAGAATTTCGATATTGATACCATCCTCGCGAGCGGTTTCGACGATGCCGACCTCGCGATTCTATACGATGACATATCCATCGAGGACGACGAGTTCCGCATTGACGAGGAACTGAAGAAAATCAAGAAAACGAATGTTGTCCTCGGAAACCTCTATCAACTTGGCCCGCACAAGATTCTCTGTTCCGATAGTACCGACCCGGCCTCGGTTAAAAAACTCATGGCCGGGAAAAAGGCAGCTGCCATCCTTCAAGATCCGCCGTTCAATATTGGGCTCTCATATGACAAGGGCATCGGTGGCAAAGGCAATTACGGTGGTAGCACGGATGACGCAAAGTCAGACGAAGAATACGAATCGCTTCTGCGCAAGGCTCTCGCAAACGGGCTTTCCGTGTGCGAGAAAGACGCTCACGTTTTTACGTACCATGATCCCCGGTACACGTGGCTACTCCAGAAACTCTACAAGGAACTTGGCGTCAAATATCGCCGGACGTGTTTGTGGGTCAAAAACAATTCCACGCCAACGCCGAACGTAGCGTTCAACCGCCAATATGAACCGGTGCTTTATGGAACCGTTGGGAAGCCGTACTTGTCCGATCGTGCATTCAATTTTTCCGAGATTCTCAATCACGACATTGGGAGCGGCAACCGCACGATAGACGATATTTACGACGGTATCGACTTGTGGCTCGTGAAACGCTTGGGCGGATCGGAATACGAACATCCGACGGAAAAACCGCCGAGCCTCCATGAGCGGCCATTGCGACGTTGTACGAAGCCGGGAAACATCGTACTGGATTTGTTTTCCGGATCGGCAAGTCTCATGGTGGCCTGCCATCAATTGAAACGCATCGCGTACATGGTCGAACGCGAGCCAATATTCGTGCAACTTGCAATAAACAGATATGAAAAACTCACCGGAGAAAAAGCAAAAAGAATCTCATAAGCCGGGCACGATATGGCAACTCGGTGAACACCGCTTGGCCTATGGCGATTGCCGAGATAAAGAGTTGCTGAAACGTCTTGTCGGCAAAGAGAAAATAAACCTCGTCTGCTGCGATGTGCCCTATGCCGTCGACGTGGCGGCTTCCAAGCGCAACTTCCGCACGCTTTCGAAAGACAAGGATATTGCAAACGACCATCTGCAGTCGGATACCGAATACCGCGCATTTACCCGCGAGTGGCTCGAAACAATTTCGCCGTTTCTTGCGAACAAAAACTCCGCCTACATATTCAACGCCGACAAGATGGTGTGGTCGCTCCGCGAAGGCATGATCGAAGCCGGATTCAAGGTCGCTCAACTTCTCGTGTGGGTGAAGTCGCAAGCGGTCGTTGGCCGTTTGGATTACGCCCCGCAGCACGAATTGATCTTGTATGGCTGGCGCGGTACGCACCACTTTCGCAAGTCAAAAGATAAATCCGTCCTTTTTTATCCGCGCCCCTCAAAGAGCAAGCTGCACCCGACGACTAAGCCAATCGGTCTCATTCGCCGTCTGATTCTCAATTCCTCGCAGATCGGGAACAACGTCTACGACGGATTTCTCGGCAGTGGCACGACCCTCTTGGCGTGTGAGCAGACGAAACGCACATGTTTCGTGGTCGAACTCGATTACGAATATTGCCTGACGGCGATTAGCCAGTGGGAACGTCTGACGGGACAAAAAGCAAAACGCATATGAAAAAGACTGACCAGACAAAAGCAATTCTCCTTGACCAGCTGCGCAAGACGCCCATTGTCGAAGCAGCCTGCCAGAAGGCGGACATTTCGCGCATGACCTTTTATCGCTGGAAAAACGAAGATGAAGAATTTGCAAAAAGTGTCGACGAGGCGATTCTCGACGGACACCTTCTTGTGAATGATCTTGCCGAAAGCCAACTCATCGGCGCGGTCAAAGACCGCAATTTCCAAGCCATCGCCTATTGGCTCAAACACCACCATCCAAGCTACAAGACCAGAATTGAAATCGAGGGGGCGGTGAATGCGATCCACAAGCTTTCGCCCGAACAAGAAGCAGTCATGCGGAAAGCGTTCGAGTTGGCGGGTATCAATATCGACGACTATAAATCCCAGGAAGAAAACCAAGAAAATAAAATAGAACCGGAACTATGAACAACAATAATGACGACAAAAATGTGTTCGAGGCTATCGCGAGCGATAGAGTGCTCCGGCAACAACTTGGCCAGCGCAGCCATCATATGTTTTTCGTGATGTACTTTCCGCACTACATTAAGTACCCGATGGCTGAATTCCACAAAGACATTTTCCGCGTTACCGAGGACGAGTCCACAAATCTTGCCTGCATTGTTGCATTTCGCGGATCGGGGAAGTCCACGCTCGTGACCTTCTCGTACTCTCTGTGGTCGATTCTCGGTGCCCAAGAGAAAAAATTTGTCCTTATCATCTGCCAGACTCAAGCCCAAGCCAGGCAACATATGGCCAACCTCAAATTCGAGCTTGAGCAAAACACGCTCTTAAAGAGCGACATGGGACCGTTCCGGGAAGAAGCCGGAGACGGCCAGTGGGCTATTTCATCGTTGGTATTCAAGAACACCGGAGCGCGCATCATGATCGCCTCAATCGACCAGTCGATACGTGGAATCCGCCACCATGAATACCGCCCAGATCTCATAATTTTGGATGATATTGAAGACATCAACTCCACAAAGACACTTGAGGGACGAAACAAAATCTTCGATTGGTTCACGCGAGAAGTCGTGCCCTTGGGCGACATCGGTACGCGTATCGTGATTGTAGGGAATCTTCTGCACGAAGATTCCCTGATGATGCGTTTGAAGCGGAAAATTCTGGAAAAGGATTTGCGCGGCGTGTATCTTTGGTTCCCGCTTCTCAACGAGCAAGGCGATTGTCTCTGGCCGGGCAAGTTCGATACGAAAGAGAAAATCGACGAATTGCGGCATAGCGTCGCAAACGAGATCGCGTGGCAGCAGGAGTACCTACTCAATATCGTTTCCGACAATACGCGCGTGGTGTTTCCTGAATGGATCAAGTATTACGACGAGCTTCCCAAAGATACGGAGTTGCGCGACGTCCATATCGGTGTTGATCTTGCGATCTCGTTGCGGGATGGAGCGGATTATACGGCAATGGTTGGGATCAAGCGTTATGGTCACGGCAATGATATGAGGTTGCATGTCATTCCGAATCCCTTCAATGGCAGGGTGTCATTCCCCGAAGCGGTGCGCACTATGCGTGAGTTGGATATCACATTCAAAACCAATGGTACGCGTCCAAAGTTCATCGTCGAGTCGAATGGTTTCCAAGAAATCTATGTGCAGGCGGTGAATGATGCCGGGTGCAACGTGGAGGGCGTGAAGCATACCGGAGACAAGCGATCCCGACTCGCTCTTACGGGAGAGCTTATCCAGAATGGCACGATTCTTTTCCCGCGGCATGGGGCGGAAGAACTCGTTTCTCAGCTCACAGGATTCGGCATCGAAAATCACGACGACCTTGCCGATGCCTTCAGTATGGCGGTCATCGATTTTGTTGAAGGATTGGATGAAGACCGGGGTTGGGATACCTGGCAGAAATGGGTGGAAAGCAACGGCGGGAGTTGCTGGGTGTAACGGGATTAATCAGTAGTAAAATTTTATAGATCGTCGGCTAGTTCCACTGCTTCTTCTTCGCTCAATCCATGTTCTTCCATGATTTCCTGAACATGCTCAGCCTCCTCTTTGTCCAAATCGTTATTTTCCATGATCTCGGCCACCTCTTCTGAGGGTGCCTCATCTTTGTTGTCTGCTTCTTTTTCTAAATCGTCGGGCATGGTCGGACAATCTTATTTCTCCTCAACTTCGTTTTCCAAATTCTCCAATATTCTCACCATTGCAAGCGTATCGAGGCCGCAATAAAGCAGCATGTCTTTTTTCAGTTCGCCCTTTGCCGCAGGTGCGGTTTTTACATCGATCAAGACGGGCCAGCTGATGGACGCGGTGCCGCCCTCCTGTATCGTGAGGTCTTTGTACGATAATTCCGGCACGAGGGCTGGCAGAATGTTCTTTATGGAATAGCTGCGATAAAACTTGTGCTGCTTATAAAGTTTCTTCCGGAAGATAACCATGAGATCGAACATCCGCCCGTTCACGGATTCCATAAGCGAAGTAAAGTCCGGATACGCCTTCGCGACTTCTCTGTTCCTTGTGGCCTCGAACGCCGCGTTCCATACGACGATGGACCCCTTCTTGCCGATATCTTTTTCAAGCTGGGTGGCAAGATCGAGAATCGGGTTTTTATCCGCTGTCGCGATGAATTCTGTATGCTCGAGCTTCGCGCCCTTCGATCTCTTTATGTGTAACGAGTATTGAAAAGGTATCTGCTGCCACGGCCTCGTTCCGTCGAACTTCGGTATCGGAGAAGAATAGGTCTCGTAGTCCAAAAAATATAAAGGGTATACCAACTGCTGCAACTCCCCGCGAATCGCTTCGTGATCGACGTATTTTTCCTCCGGCGCGTAACCAAGTTCGTTCACATATTTGGCGTCTAATGACTCAAGCAGTATGATGTCTCGCTTCAAGAGCTCGATAACGTATTTTGCGGAAAGACTTTCCGCAAGAGCTTGGTGGTCTTCCACTCCCTGCATGTAGTGCTTCAGATAAGCACAGGATTTTGGATTGGTGCAGGATTCGATAATACGGGCATGCGGCCAAACCTCGTGCGTGAGGTGATCCCGTGCAATCTTTATTTCCTTCCTCGTTTCTATGAGCGCCTCGTTTACTTCTTCCGTAATATCGACGGTTTTGAAAAACGATTGCGGATCGATAGTTCCATCTTTCATATATTCGTTGTTGATATGGATGAGATAGGTTTTAGAAATCGGGATCTCCGCCTCTTCAAAGCAGATACGCTGGAACGCGACATCTTGCACGTCCTCGGGCCGGACGCTCGTCGAGCTTTTTACTTCCCGTATCTCCCAGGCTTTTTCCTTTGCGGCATAGGTCAGAATATCCGCCCGGCAACTCAATCCGTCCCCCGTAACGATCGTCGGCTGAAACAGAACCTTTGTTTTTGCGTCTATCAGTTTTTTAGTGGCATGCCACCCTGCCTCGTTAAACTCCTTGAGCTCCACGCCTCCCTTAAAAAGTTGCTTCGCCAATATATCTACTTTTTCGCCCTCTTGTTCGCGGAAAAGTTCCGAAGCCGATGGCGGAGGCAGTAATCCTTTCTTCTTTTTTGCGAGCCAAAGATAACAACCGCATTCGAGGAAGTTTTTATAATCTGTCTTCGTGAATGACTCAGCCATTATTTTATTAAACGCCAGGCATTCATGTTTATTTACACAATCCTAGAAAACTCATATTCAATGCGACAGCCGTATGCGGAATGAGAATATAGACCCATCTCTTGCCACCGTTAGCTAGATTAAACGTCGTGGCGGCTTCGCAATATTTTTTACCAGCTTCAGCTTTTTCCCGAACTTCTGTATCATCGATATCTTTTTCAGCTTTGATTTCAACCATAAAAATGGTGTCTCCCGTTTCGACTACAAAGTCCGGGTGATAGCGTTTTGAGTTATATTTCCAATAAAGCTCAAATTGAGAATCAGCTGGCCGGAGCCATTTCAAAACATCAGTGTCTTTCTCTAAAATCGTAGCGAAATCTTTCTCGGATTTTGAATCAAATTTGTATAGATTGTGACAGGCTTTTTTGAAGCCGCCAAATACTTTAGAGGGAATAGTATTTGTCGGTGTAATGGTTTCGGTATAGTGATGAACACTATCGGCCGTGTATTTGGAAAAGTTATGCGGTTTTATTCGGTCGAACGGATACACCAGTGGTTCCTCAAAGCCC
>Ga0209515_10007858_pt1 | contig 12698 bp, 15 predicted proteins | sample Subgroupgradi54m_FD_187454 | JGI IMG/M metagenome (GOLD analysis project Ga0209515, IMG submission 187454) | Subsurface groundwater microbial communities from S. Glens Falls, New York, USA - GMW60B uncontaminated upgradient, 5.4 m (SPAdes)... ... | reverse complement strand
GCAACACGCTAACGATCACCTCCGGAGGAAGAATCGGTGCCAGCGGCCTCAACAATCAGATCGACACCAGTGTCAACCTCCTCCATGCTACCGCGACGGGTGGATCGATTTTTCTGACCAACGACAAAACGCTTTCCCTGGGGACGATCAATGCCGGGACAGGAAACGTCACGCTTACCTCCGGTGGCTCCCTCCTGGATGGCAATGGAGCTGCCTTGAATCTGACGGCGGGGGGTCCCTCCACGCTTACTGCCGCCGGGGTCATCGGTACCGCCAGCGATCCGCTCGAGGTTTTGGTAACCGGGGGTAATTTAAACGTATCCGCAGGTTCTCAGGCAAGCGGGGTCTCGGTGGATATCTCTGGCACGGTAACTCCCAGCAACACACTGAACCTGCTTGCATCCCCTCCGGGGCAGGTGATCTTTAATGGACAGGTGATCTTCCCTGTCCTCCTACCCCCCCCGCCGCCAGTTCAGACTCAAACGCCTGTTGTTGTTCTCCCTCCAGCCCCTGCACCCAACCTTGTTTCTTCAAGCTTCCCAGGCGACTTCTTCACTCAGGCCCTTTCCTTCATCTTTGCACCCGAGAATCGACGCCGCAGCCGCTCTCTCAGTTAACCTCTTACCCATTTGACACTCTTACACTTGCCTTTTCCCCTTGGCATCAACCATACTTAAGAGTGAAGTGGGAAAGTAGCAAAGACGCGGGGACCTGTCTCAAGGCACACCTCCGCCAGAAATCGTGGCGGACGCGCCAAGCAGTGTGGCGTGCGGTGTAAACCGGGGTCGCAAAGCTAAAGGGCCCACCAAAGATCTATGGCGGGTAGCCAGTTGCCAGGTTCAAATATCGTTTAGTCCAAGGCCCTCGCGCCGAGGGAATATGAAGTCCAGGCGGGAGGGATTTTTTATGCGAAGCTCGAGGGTCTTAGGATTAGGGGCAATGGTACTGATCGGCTGTTTTTTAAGTGCCTCCTTGTGCGCTGCAGAGGTTCCAGAGGGCTCTGTCAAGGCCGCACCCGCTGCCTCTTTGCGACCCTTAAGCCCTGTTGAAAGGACTGCGGTTGCCGAATCCGTTACCGTGGAGACCCCTTTTACTCTCACCCTGGATCGCCTGCGCCGAGAACAGTACCGTGCCCCAGACGAAGACCTGTTGGGTCGATTTGCGCAAGCTTCGACCGAGTGCCCGCCGCTCTTCGGATCCGATTAAGCCAACCGATTGACGAATCCAAAGACAGTACTCCTGCGCTTGTGACGCTTGTGATACGATAGGGCCGTGCTCGAGCCCACTGCGATTGCCACGATCCTGGGGCTAAAGCAGATGCCAACCGGCAGCCGGGTCACCTTCGCTGCCCAGGTGGTCCATTGCTGGAAGAAAAGAGATCAACACACCTGTCTGCTGGGAGATGAATCGGGACTGATCCGGGCAGAGGGTCTGGGTGTTGAACGTTGGAAGCCGGGAGACAACTTCCGGATCGAGCACGGGATTCTTCAAGCACCTCTCCTGGGCTGGCACTGGATCCGTCTGGATCAGGAAACCAAGGCGATCCCCCTCAAGGACGCGGTCTCCACGAAGGCCAACTCGCGGGAAATCCTCCAGATCGTGCACCTGCTCTCCTCCTCAAAGCGTCGCCGGTTAAAAAAGTGAAATCTTGTTTTCCTTGTGGTATAAAGGGCAGGACTCCCCGATGAAGAGTGGTTTGAACGTTTCTTAAACGGAGGGGAGCAGCATGTCTGCAGCGTGGTGGGCCATGATGGTTTGGATGAGCCTACAGCCGGCAGCCCTCAATGAGGGGGATTTTCTGCGTTTGGATAAAAGCCCGGTAGAGGAAAGCAGCGTTAGCCAACAGCTTCAACAGAGTTACCTTGAGATCCTCGCCTTACACCAATCGGTGTAAGGCAACCGGATTCCTCCTCGTTCTTCTAGGGCTTCTTAGCCCACCTGAGTTGCTTGCCGTCGAGAGGCGGGTGACCGAGGTGGGTTCCTATCCGCTGACCCTCACCTTGGACTGGCCAGGCCCCCACCAGACGTCTGTTCGGGGAGAACTGACCCTCCCAGTCTCCATGGGTCGCCTCTGGGAGGTGCTGACCGATTACGACCACCTCGCCGATTTCATCCCAAACCTTCAACATTCCGAGGTTCTTCGAAGAGACAAACATTCCCTGCTTCTCAGACAAGAGGGAAAGATCTGGCTCCCATTTTATCGACGCAAGGTGGAGGCGGTCTTCAAGGTTCAGGAGGTACCTCCCAAGGCGATTCTCTTCGAGGCAGTGGAAGGAGATTTCCTCCTTTACAAAGGCAGTTGGGAGATGGAGAAACAGGAGGAAGGAACCAAGGTAACCTACCAGGTGACGGCGGAACCGAACTTCTGGATGCCTCGGTGGGTGATCAACGAGTTGGAACGCCAGACCTTAAAGGCCACCTTCCGCGCCATCATCCGGCGCTGCCTCCTCTAAGTTTCTATCCAGGAATGTCCCGCCAACGCTCTGTGGCGGGGCCTGGCTTAAATAAACCTATTCCTGGATGGTCACCTGCTTCATCACGATGTCGGTGCGCGGGCGGTCGTTGCCATCGCGCTCCACCGCAGCTATCTGCTCGACAACCGACACCCCCTCGATGACCCGGCCAAAGATAGAGTGTTTGCCGTTGAGCCATGGTGTGGCCCCCAGCGTGATGAAGAATTGACTGCCATTGGTGTTGGGGCCGGCGTTGGCCATGGAGACAACCCCCGGCCCATCGTGCTTTAAGTCTGGCGCGAACTCATCCTCAAAGGTATAGCCAGGCCCACCCCGCCCGGTCCCCGTAGGATCCCCGGTCTGGATCATGAATCCGGGGATCACCCGATGGAAGAGGATCCCGTTGTAGAAACCTTGCTTGGTCAATTTCACGAAATTGGCCACCGTCTTGGGCGCCTTGTCCTGGTACAGCTCAATGACGATCTTTCCCTTGGAGGTCTCGATCGTGGCCTTGGGCTGCGCTGCTTGGGCCGTTGCCGCCGACATGGCTAAGAAGAGGCCGGCGAGAAAAGGAACGATTTTACGAGCAACCAGAGGTTGCACCGCAGTTAAAACACTTGTAGCAGCTGCCGGAGCGGATCATCATCGCTCCGCAGTCGGGACAAATCGGTGCATCCACCTGGCCCTGGAAGGCCTGGCGAGAAGGCTCCAGGGTGGAGGCGGTACCGGCGGTCGTCATGGGTCGAGTGATGTCGGCCTCCTTGGCTGCCAGGTCGGTCACGGTAGCCGGCGGGATCGGCTGTTTGTCAGCGGGCAAGAACTTAAGCGACAGCCAGCGGAAGATGTAGTCCAGGATCGATTGAGCGAACCGGATCTGCGGGTTCGAGGTGATCCCAGCTGGCTCGAACCGCATGTGGCTGAACTTCTTGACGAGTGCCTCCAGCGGCACCCCGTACTGGAGTGCCAAGGAGATGGCGGTGGCAAAGGCATCTAGGAGGCCAGAGATCACCGTTCCTTCTTTGGACATCACGATGAAAATCTCACCGGGTTTTCCATCCTCGAAGAGTCCCACCGTGACGTATCCATCGTGTCCAGCGATCGAGAACTTGTGGGTGATCGCATGTCGCTCATCGGGTAGGTAGCGGCGCCGTGGCCGGTGTTTGAGCGTCTCTGGCGCAGGGGGTAGAGCCTCTGATCCGTTTGTCTTAGATTCACCGTTTTCTGCAAAGGCCTTCTCTGGGGGGGCCTCCTTTCCTGTCGAGAGAGGCTGCACCCGCTTCGAGCCATCCCGATAGATGGCAATCGCCTTGACCCCGAGCTTCCAGGCCTCCAGGTAGGCTTGCATGATCTCATCGATGGAGACTTGAGCAGGTACGTTGACGGTTTTCGAGATAGCCCCTGAGATGAACGGTTGGACCGCTCCTATCATCCGCACATGACCCATGTAATGGATCGAGCGGCTTCCTTTCATCGCCTTAAAGGCGCAGTCGAAGACTGGCAGGTGCTTAGACTCCAGGCCCGGGGCTCCTTCGATTGTCTCCTCGCGATTGAGGTATTCGCAGATCGCTTGGGACTGGGCCTCTGAGTGGCCGAGTTTTTGAAGGGCCCGCGGTACCGTGTTGTTGACGATCTTGATCAAGCCCCCACCTACCAGTTTCTTGTACTTAATCAGCGCAATGTCCGGTTCGACCCCCGTCGTGTCGCAGTCCATCATAAAGCCGATGGTTCCGGTGGGGGCCAGGACTGTGACCTGGGAATTTCGAACCCCATGAACCGCGCCTAAGCGCAACGCCTCATCCCAGGCATGGGCGGCCGAGGCAAACAGCTCCTCCGGAACCAGGCGATCATCCACCCGGACGAGAGAATCCCGGTGCATCCGGATCACATGAAGTTGGGACTCCCTGTTTTTGACAAACCCGGCGTAGGGCCCCTTGACACTGGAGATTTCCGTGGAGGTTCGATAGGCCTCCCCGCACATGAGCGCCGTCACCGTGGCCGCATAGGCCCGACCCTCGTCGGAGTCGTAGGGAACCCCCAGCGACATCAAAAGTGCCCCTAAGTTGGCGTAGCCCAACCCCAACTCTCGGAAGCTCTTCGCATTCTCGGTGATCTTCGGCGTAGGATAGGAAGAGTTGTCCACGACGATGTCCATGGCGAGGGTCATCGTCCGAACCGCCGAACGAAAGTCGGCTACCTGAAAGCGTCCCTCCTCATCGATGAATCGCATCAGGTTCAAGGAAGCCAGATTGCAGGCGGAATCGTCTAAATGCATGTATTCACTACACGGGTTGCTGGCGTTGATCCGCCCACTGGCGGGACAGGTGTGCCAGCGGTTGATCGTCGTGTCAAACTGCATCCCCGGATCCCCGCAGTGCCAGGTGGCCTCGGCAATCAGCCGCATCAGATCCCTGGCCTTGACCATCTGAAGGGTTTTTCCCGTTGTGACTGCCTTTAAGTCCCAGGGTTTATCCTCGAGGGCCGAGCGCATGAACTCATCGGTGGCTCGGACTGAATTGTTGGCGTTCTGGAAGAAAACGCTTGCATACGCCTCTCCATCGATGGAGGAATCAAAGCCGGCATCCACCAAGATCCAGGCCTTCTTCTCTTCCTGCCATTTGCAGCGGATGAATTTCTCCACATCGGGGTGGTCGGCATTTAAGACCACCATCTTGGCGGCCCTTCTTGTCTTTCCCCCGGACTTGATCACTCCGGCGGAGGCATCGGCTGCCCGCATAAAGGAAACGGGACCCGAGGCGGTGCCGCCACCCGCCAGCTGCTCCTCGCAGGAGCGGATCGGGGAAAGGTTGACGCCAGAGCCGGAGCCGTATTTGAAGATCATCCCCTCCACCTTGTACCATTCCAGAATCGATTCCATCGTGTCGTCCACCGAGAGGATGAAGCAAGCACTACACTGGGGCTTGGGCTCGATTCCGACATTGAACCAGACCGGAGAGTTAAAGGAGGCCTTCTGCATGAGGAGAAGATGGGCGAGCTCCGCCCGGAAATTTTGAGCGTCCTCCTCCGTAGCAAAGTAATGGTCCTTGATTCCCCAATCGGTGATCGTATTGACCACGCGGCCGATCAGTTGCTTGACCGAGGATTCCCGCCGGGGGGTGCCCAAGGGGCCGCGGAAATACTTGGAGACGACCACATTGGTAGCGGTCTGCGACCAGAAGCTGGGGACCTCCACATTTCCCTGCTCAAACACCACCTTCCCCTGTTCGTTGCTGATGGCAGCGGTCCGCACCTCCCAGGTCACCTCTTTGAAGGGGTCAGACCCGGGGGTGGTGAAGTACCGTGGGATGGCAAGCCCTTTACCCAAGGGGGCGGACTCCTTCCCAGGCTTCATGGCTTGACCCAAAGAGGTCCCTCCCAAGACAACCGGCTCGGCGTCCTTCATCATGTAGGCCAAGACTCCTCTTCTCTTCGAGCGGGTTGCACGACACCCGCCCAGACGCGATGGGTGATGCCTGTCTTCTCTAAAAGGAACCCACTTTTTTCGGACCCTTCAGGAGATCTTTTTAGGTGGGGGAAGAGTTTCCTTCGGGGAGCACAAGGAATGATGCCGTTTGTCTACCTTGGCCAGCGAGGACCTGGTCTGCCTGTTATGCTCCAGGCCGACGAGGACCTCTTTGAAAGGCCTACCCCCTCCCTCCACCACAAGATCTTGAGGGCACCTGTCCTTGTACCGCAACCTGTAGAACGTTGTCAAGAAAAAATTCGACGGCGCAGGAACCGCAGGGGCGGGGTGATATAATGCCAGCCACCATGCTCACCTCCAACGTTGCATTGAAGGAATGGTCGATTGTCGTGGAAGCACTGGCCGAAGGCAAACAACTGATCCTTGTTCGCAAAGGAGGCATCCGGGATCCAAAGGGAGCCTTTCAGTTGGAGCATCGAGAGTTCTTGCTGTATCCGACCCTAGAACATCAAGGTGAAAAAGGGGAGGCGGTCATTCGGCCTGAATTTCGCCAGCAGTACCGAGGGTTTTTAACCCCTTCGCAGAGACCCTGCGCCGTTGGGCTCAAGGTCTACGCCGGGGTTTCCTATTGCGGGCAGGTTCAAGATCCCGCGCGCTTGTTGGGCCTAGAGAAGTATCACATCTGGATGCCAGAATTCTTTGAGGAGCGGATGCGATACCGGCCTTTAAGGCCCACCCTGGTGGTGGTGTTGCGCGCCTACCTCTTACCGGAGCCCCTCCAGCTTCCAGTCAAACCGGAATACACCGGTTGCAAGTCCTGGGTCCCGTTGGATGAAAATATCCCGATCGAAGGGGCGCAGCCGGTCATCGACAATCAACGTTTTCGGCGTGCCCTCGAGGAGATCAGCTCGCGGCTGGAAGGACGGTGACCTGGCTCGTCTTGGGTGCGGGGGCCATCGGTTCAGTGGTGGGCGGGTTTTGGCCAAGGCAGGGGAACAAGTGACCCTGCTGGGTCAGCCAAGGCATCTGGAGGCCCTCCGCCGCGAGAGCCTTATGATCCGAGGGATTCTTGGAGAACATCGGATCACCTCCTGCCGGTTGTTTACCCGATTCGAGGAGCTTCCTCATGATTCGTGGGATCGGATCCTGGTTACGGTCAAGTCATACGACACCGCGCGAGTTGCGGAGCCGGACTTTCATCCCAGTGACCGACCGGATCGAACAGGCCCTCTGGGGCAAGGTGATCAACAGCTTCTTGAGCGATCTGATCCGGGCCAAGAGTCCTTTAGGCCAACTGGACGCCCAGGGTAGTTCACGATAGAATAAGAAGGTTATGACCCGCCTTACTCAGTTCTTCCAGAACCGCGTTCTCTTATGCACCCTGACTGCCTGGGTCATGGCACAGAGCCTCAAGGTCTTTCTGATGGTCCGCCGCCAGCATCGGTTTGATTTCCGATGGTTCCTGGGAACCGGAGGGATGCCCTCGGCTCACTCTGCAGGGGTGGCTGCCCTGGCGGCGGGGGCGGGCCTGGAGCTGGGTTTTCATGCCCCTGGCTTTGCCGTGGCCTTGATGTTTGCTTTGGTGACCATGTTCGATGCCCAGGGGGTCCGTCGGGCGGCCGGTCGCCAGGCAATGATCCTCAACAAGATGATCGATGAGGTGTATGTGAAGGGGCAACTGAGCGAAGAGCGCCTGATGGAGCTGTTGGGACACACCCCGATTGAGGTCATTGCCGGGGCGGCGATTGGAGTTCTATTGGCGATCCTCATGTGTCGATCCTGATGCCATGAATGCTCGGCGGTGGTGGTTGATCGGCGGTGCAGGGGCGGCGGTACTCCTGTTGAGTGCTGGGGTGGCAGCCCTGAGGGGTTCCTCAGCTTCAAGGATGGACTCTCGTAGTCCCCTCACCCCGCCCTCTCCCCTGAGGGGAGAGGGAAAGGGTGAGGGGGTGTCTGACTCGGCAAAGGCCCGGTTGCTCTTGGCTCAGGCGGAGCGAGCCCGGTTGGATGGCTCACTTCTTTCAGCCAAGAGACTTTACCAGGAGGTCCTCCAGCGACCCCTGGAGAGTCGAGTCGCCGCGACCGCTCAAGAGAGACTTGGCGAGATGAACATCAAGCTTCTTCTTTCTCCCACGATAACCCCGGAGTCGAGCCTCTACGTGATCCAAGCCGGAGATACCCTTTCCAAGATCGCCAAGGAGTTCAACACAACGGTGGAGCTGTTGAAGGTTGCCAATGGACTCTCCAGCGACCGGATCCAACCCGATCGCAGACTTAAAGTAACCAAGGCTCACTTTAGTGTGGTGGTGGACAAATCCCAGAACACCTTGACCCTGAAGCAGGGGGAAGAGGTTTTGAAGGTCTACCGCTGTTCCACCGGCCAGCAGGGGATTACCCCTACCGGGAATTTCAAGGTGATCAACCGAATCATGGACCCACCCTGGTATACCCCGGAGGGGGTGATCCCCTCGGGAGATCCCCGGAATGTCCTGGGTAGCCGCTGGCTTGGGTTTGACGTGCCCGGCTACGGCATCCATGGGACGACCGATCCTGCCTCCATCGGAAAACCGGTAACCAAAGGGTGCGTGCGCCTGGCCAACGCCGACGCGGAGGAGCTGTTCATCCTCCTTCCTGAAGGCACACCGGTTACCATCGTCGAGTAACCTTTCCCCCTAAAACCCATGGCCAACGGCTTTACACTCGATTTTGAACGCCCCATCGTGGAACTAGAGGAAAAGATCCAGGAGCTAAAAAACTTGCCAGCCGCCAAGGCGATCAACCTGGACAGCGAAGTCAAGCGTCTGGAGGAGAGACTTACCCAGGCCAAGAAGCAGGTCTACGAGCACCTAACCCCCTGGCAGCGGGTGCAGTTGGCTCGCCATCCCAAGCGTCCTTACACCCTGGATTACATCGAGAAACTGATGACCGACTTCGTGGAGCTTCATGGGGATCGAGTCTTCTCCGATGACAAGGCCTTGATCGGAGGCTTTGCCAGGTTCGAGGGGATAAGGCTCCTTTTGGTGGGGCATCAGAAGGGGCGTGACACCAAGGAGAACCTTTACCGGAATTTCGGCTCTGCCCATCCCGAAGGATATCGCAAGGCCATTCGCCTGATGCAGATGGCGGGGAAGTTTAATCTTCCGATCCTTTGTTTCATCGATACCCCGGGTGCTTATCCTGGCATCGGGGCCGAGGAACGGGGTCAGTCCCAGGCGATTGCTTACAACTTAAGGGAGATGGCCAGGCTCCCGGTTCCGATTGTTGTCACCGTGATTGGAGAGGGGGGCTCCGGGGGGGCTTTGGGGATCGGCGTGGGGGATCGGATCCTGGTGATGGAGAATGCCTACTACTCGGTGATCTCTCCCGAGGGGTGTGCCGCGATCCTCTGGAAAGATCGGGCCAAGGCCCCGGAAGCGGCCGCCTCGCTCAAACTCACCGCCAAGGATCTTTTGGAATTGGGGATCATCGATGAGGTGATTCCAGAGCCCTTGGGGGGAGCCCACCGGGATCCAGAGACTGCTGCGGCCAACGTAAGAGCGGCTCTGAAGCGGCAACTTCAGGAGCTCAAGAAACTTTCCCCAGAGGAATTGAAGACAGGGCGTCACGCCAAATTCCGGAAGATGGGCATGTTTACCGAGCTGTAGCCTTCCTCTCAATGTCTAAGCGCCAAGGGTTGATCGTGGTCTACACCGGGGATGGAAAGGGCAAGACCTCTGCCGCGTTGGGTGCTGCCATGCGGGCCCTGGGCCATGGCTGGCGGGTGCTGGTGATCCAGTTCTTCAAAGGGGACTGGCCGGTGGTCTACGGAGAGCTGGAGCTGGCCAAGAGGCTTTATCCTCAATTGGAGGTTCTCCAACTGGGGCGCGGCTTCGTCAAGATCATGGGGGATAAGAAACCCTTCGATGAGCATGTGGAGGCGGCCCAGGCAGCCCTTCAATTGACCCGGGAGCGGATGCTCTCGGGTCAGTACGATCTGATCATCCTGGATGAGATCAATTATGCCTTGGGGTACTTGGACTTTAAGTTGATTGAGCTGGAGGATGTGCTGCAGCTTTTGAAGGAGAAGCCCCCGCTCCTGCACTTGATCTTGACCGGCCGCAACGCCCACCCCAAGGTGATCGAGATGGCCGATCTGGTGACCGAGATGCGAGAGGTCAAGCACCCGATGAAAAAGGGAATCCCTGCCCAGCAGGGGCTCGACTACTAAAAACGCTACTGGGTACCGGTCACCATTTCGTGCACGGTCTTCAACAGGTCCTCCATCCGCCCCGGCTTCTCGGCAAATCGATCCGATTTTCCACTTAAACCGGACAATTCCCCCACCACATCCGGCTTGGCGGTTAAGAGAAGAACCGGGATCGCCTTGGCAATCGGGTCGGCCCTAAGCTGCTCCAGTACCTTGGTGCCTGGGATGTCGGGAAGGATCACATCCAGGATGATCAGGGTGGGCCATTCACTCTTGGCGCGGGAGAGAACCTCTTTTCCGGTGGCAGCCTCCAGGACCTCGTAACCCCTTCCTCGCAAGGTCTGGGCCAAGGCCTCGCGCCCCTGCGCCTCATCGTCCACGATGAGGATCTTCGGTTTGAACTTGGGCATCGTCTTTATTGTACCGCTTATTTGTGCCGAGGGAGAGAATCGAACTCTCATGGGGTTTCCCCCACAGGTTTTTGAGACCTGCGCGTCTGCCGGTTCCGCCACCTCGGCGAAACAAAAACTTGGTGGAGCTGGAGAGAATCGAACTCTCACTCCGACAATGCCATTGTCGTGCGCTCCCGTTACGCTACAGCCCCAGCGTCACAAGCAGTCTACCGGTGAACCCATTGCGTTGTCAACCCTTCGGACCCCATGCTAGAATGACTCCTCGACGATGAACTACCCATTTAAAGAGATCGAACTCAAATGGCAGCGCCGCTGGGAGGAGGCCAAGGTTTTCCAGGCGACCAGCCCGGTACCGGGTACCGCGGAGAGTACCCGGTACCGGAAAGGAAAATATTACCTGCTGGAGATGTTCCCCTATCCCTCCGGCCGCCTCCACATGGGGCATGTCCGCAACTACACGATTGGCGATGTCATGGCCCGGTTCCGTGCAGCCCAGGGTTACCGGGTGTTGCACCCGATGGGATTCGATGCCTTTGGCCAGCCGGCTGAGAATGCGGCGATCACAAGGGGAGTGGATCCATCCGTTTGGACCGGGGGCTGTGTCGAGGAGATGCGCAAGGAGCTTAAGCGGCTGGGTTTCTCCTACGACTGGAGCCGGGAGGTGACCACCAATGATCCTGAGTATTACCGGTGGAATCAATGGATCTTCCTCAAGATGTTTGAGCGGGGGTTGGCCTACCGCTCAAAGGCGCCGGTCAACTGGTGCCCCAGTTGTCAGACCACCCTGGCCAACGAAGAGGTGATCGAGGAGGGTTGCTGGCGTTGTGGAACCCAGGTGGAGCGCAAGGAGTTGGAGCAGTGGTTCTTAAAAATCAGCGCCTATGCGGAGCTGCTCCTTAAAGGTTTGGAAGAGCTTACCTACTGGCCGGAACGGGTTCTGACGATGCAGAGGAATTGGATTGGAAAGAGCGAGGGAGTGGAGATCTGGTTTACCCTTCAAGAAGGCAGCAAGCGCCTTGCCGTCTTTACCACCCGGCCGGACACCATCTTCGGAGCCACCTATCTCGTGGTGGCCCCGGAGCACCCGATTCTGAAGGAGATCATCCGAGGAAAACCGAAAGAAGCCCAGGTCAAGGCCTTCATCGAGCGGGTGACCCGCCAGTCGAAAGAACTGCGTCTGGGGGCCGATGTCAAGAAGGAAGGAATCTTTACCGGTTGTTACGCGATCAATCCGGTGAATCAAGAATTGGTGCCGATCTGGGTGGCCGATTATGTGCTGATGGAATATGGAACCGGCGCCATCATGGCGGTACCGGCCCACGACCAGCGGGACTTCCTCTTTGCCAAGGCGCATCAACTTCCGATCCGAGTCGTCATCCAACCCCCTCACCCCCACCCTCTCCCCTCAGGGGAGAGGGAAAAGGGTGAGGGGAATCGCGACCCCACCCAGTGGACCGAGGCGTTCGAGGCAGAGGGTACCCAGGTCAATTCCGCCCAGTTCAACGGCCTTCCCAGCTCCGAGGGAAAACGGGCCATCGCCGCCTGGATGGAACAAAAGGGGATGGGTAAACGAACAGTTCAGTGGCGGCTTCGAGACTGGCTGATCTCTCGGCAGCGGTACTGGGGAACCCCGATTCCGATTATCTATTGCTCAAGCTGTGGAATCGTGCCAGTACCAGAGGATCGGCTACCGGTCTTCCTTCCTGCCAGTGCCAGGGTCCCCCTCACTGGGCAGGGGGGTTCCCCGTTGGCCAAGGTGAAGGCCTTCGTGGAGGCGAGCTGCCCTCGTTGCAAAGCCAAGGCCCACCGCGAGACCGACACGATGGCCACCTTCTTTGATTCCTCCTGGTATTTCCTGCGCTACTGTTCACCGCATGAGAAACAGCTTCCCTTCGATCCGAAGGAGGTGGCCTTTTGGATGCCGGTGGACCAGTACATCGGCGGGATTGAGCATGCGATCCTGCACCTCTTGTACTCCCGCTTCTTTACCAAATTTCTCCGGGACCTCAAGCTTGTCAACTTCAGCGAGCCCTTCACGCGACTCTTGACCCAGGGGATGGTCTTGAAGGATGGCGAAGTGATGTCCAAGTCGAAAGGAAACGTCATCGATCCGGATGGGGTGATCGAGCGCTACGGGGCCGATACCTTGCGCCTTTTTATCCTGTTTGCAGCACCGCCCGAGGATCAGCTGGAGTGGCAGGGCAGCGCCATCGAGGGAGTGGCGC